>k87-36264_pt1 | contig 11210 bp, 12 predicted proteins | sample MGYA00084031_6733416 | MGnify analysis MGYA00084031
AGACGATCAGTGTTCAATTTTTCCATTATTTGAGAACGGAAAAAAAATTTTCCTCGGCCGAAGCCCTGGTCGAACAAATTCATGCCGATGTCGCCCAAGCCCGTCAATGGATTCAAGCCCACGGGGCATCGCTGCAAGACGGCCGTTAATGAGTACGGGACTTTTGCGTTGTTTTTCCAGCTGTGATATACTTTCTTTAGCCTTTCGACATCGATAGTCGAGGGCAGGTTTAAAAATCGCCCCGGCGCGGAAGACGAGTCACCGACGTATTCTGCAGCCGGCGGTGGGAGTAGTTGAGGAGGTGAATTGATTTATGGCACTGACACAAGAACGGAAACAGGAAATCATTCAACGGTTCCGGTGTCATGAAAAGGACACGGGATCCCCGGAAGTGCAGATTGCCATTTTGACCGAACGGATCAACGAGTTAAATGAACACTTGCGGGTGCACAAGAAAGACCATCATTCCCGTCGCGGCTTGTTGAAAATGGTGGGCCAGCGCCGCCGTCTGCTCAATTACTTGCGGGAAAAAGACGTTCAGCGTTACCGGAAGTTGATTGAAGAACTCGGCTTGCGAAAATAAGGCGTAAAGGCTTCCTTTTCAGGAAGCCTTTTTCAAAAGGATACATAATTACGAGACGGGTAATTTGTGAATGCGAACGGTTGCATGTTGTGCATGAAGGGAGGACGCCTTTTGGTCAAGACATATCAAATGGATCTCGCGGGCCGGCCGCTCATTTTAGAGACGGGCAAATTGGCCCGGCAAGCCGACGGCGCCGTACTCGTCCGGTACGGCGATACAGTGGTGTTGGCGGCCGTTACGGTTTCCAAGGAACCGCGGGAACTGGATTTTTTCCCATTGACAGTGAACTATGAAGAACGGTTGTATGCGGTCGGGCGCATTCCCGGCGGATTTATCAAGCGGGAAGGGCGTCCCAGCGAGAAAGCGATTTTGTCCGGACGGCTCATCGACCGTCCCATTCGGCCGTTGTTTCCGGAAGGTTTTCGCCACGAAGTGCAAGTGGTGACGACCATCTTGTCGGTCGATCAAGACTGTTCTCCGGAGATTGCTGCCATGATCGGCACATCGGCAGCCTTGTCCATTTCGTCCATCCCGTTTAACGGACCCATCGGGGGCGTCATTGTCGGACGGGTGAACGGCCAATTCGTGGTGAACCCGACCGTCGAACAAGAAGAGAAAAGCGATTTGCACTTGACGGTGGCCGGAACGAAAGACGCCATCATGATGGTCGAAGCCGGTGCCGACCAAGTGCCGGAAGAGGTCATTTTAAAAGCCATCATGTTCGGACACAAGGCCCTCCAAGGCATCATTTCGCTCATCGAAGAAATGGTGCGAGACGTCGGCAAGCCCAAGATGGAAGTCGTGGTGGAAGAACCGGATCCGGAATTGGTGGCGTCGGTGGAAACCTACGCCTCGGAAAAGCTGGATGAAGCGCTCGTCATTCCCGAAAAGCTCGAACGGCAAGAGCGCATCGAGGGTGTTATCGAAGAGACGTTGGAACATTTCAAGCAACAGTGGGGTGAGGAAGACGAGCGGCTGCCACAAGTGCGGCAAATTGCCGACAAGTTGGTCAAGCGAAAAGTCCGGGAGATGATTTTGAGCGGAAAACGTCCCGATGGACGGGCCCCCGACGAAATTCGCCCCATCTCTTGCGAAGTCGGTCTTTTGCCCCGCGCCCATGGCTCCGGATTGTTCACCCGCGGACAAACCCAGGCGCTGAGTGTCTGTACGTTAGGTGCGTTGGGCGATGTCCAAATTTTAGACGGTTTAGGTTTGGAAGAGAGCAAGCGCTTCATGCACCATTACAATTTCCCTCCCTACAGTGTCGGGGAAGCACGCCCCATTCGAGGTCCCGGCCGTCGGGAGATCGGTCACGGTGCCCTGGGTGAACGCGCCTTGTTGCCCATTATCCCGCCGGAGGAAGAATTTCCGTATACGATCCGGCTCGTGTCGGAAGTGTTGGAATCCAACGGTTCGACCTCACAAGCCAGCATTTGCGGTTCGACGTTGGCGTTGATGGATGCCGGTGTGCCCATTAAGGCGCCGGTGGCGGGCATTGCCATGGGCTTGGTGAAAGAAGCGGATCAGGTCGTGATCCTGTCGGACATTCAAGGCATGGAAGACCATCTCGGGGACATGGATTTCAAAGTGGCCGGCACAGCCAAGGGTGTGACCGCCTTACAGATGGACATCAAGATCGACGGAATTGACGAGACGATTTTGCGGAAAGCTTTGGAGCAAGCGAGAAAAGGGCGGTTGTTCATCCTGGACAAAATGCTGGCGGTCATCGACAAGCCCCGTCCTCAATTGTCCAAGTATGCCCCGAAAATTGTCACGCTGCAAATTCATCCGGACAAAATCCGGGACGTTATCGGTCCCAGCGGCCGGGTGATCAACCAAATCATCAGCGAAACTGGGGTGAAAATCGACATCGAACAAGACGGGCGCATTTACATCACGTCTCCCGACACGGAAATGAACGAAAAGGCCAAAAAGATCATCGAAGCCATCGTGCGGGATGTGGCTGTGGGAGAAGTGTACGAAGGAAAGGTCAAACGCATCGAGAAATTCGGCGCCTTCGTCGAAATTTTGCCTGGGAAGGAAGGGCTGGTGCACATTTCGCAATTGGCCAATGAACGGGTGGACCGGGTGGAGAATGTGGTCCACATCGGCGACACGATTACGGTGAAAGTGACCGAAATCGACAGCCAAGGGCGCATCAATTTGTCCCGGAAAGCGTTGCTGAAAAAAGAAAGACCATCCAGAGTGAAGTAAACATGGGTTGATATGTCAAAGGGCCAGAGCAAGTGCAACTCTGCCTCTTTTTTATTTGTGTACATAGCCTGTCTCCCCGTTGCATAGGATGGTGACAGACGGGGGGATCAACGGTGAGAAGGCCGCATTGGATGGCGTGGCTTTTGACGGGGCTGTTGTTGTTGATGGTGGCAGTTCCGTTTCAACCATCCGTCCGGGAATTCTTGAGCAGTCTCAAAAAGTCGGCGCATTCGTCGTCCAGCCATTTCCATGTTCTTCCAGGCGATGGATTGCGGCAACAAATCGACGCACTGGCCGCCCGCATCGAAGTCCCGGCTGAGGATGCCCGCATGGATCCGATCTGGAAAGCCATTCCCGGGTACAATGGCTTGTCGGTGGACCGGGAAAGGACGTATCAATTGGCGCTCCGGCGACCCGGCCAGCCCATCGTACCGGTTTTACAGGAAACCGAGCCGAACGTGCAGCTGGAGGCGCTGATGCCGGCGCCGATTTACCGCGGCAATCCCCAAAAACCGATGGTTGGCTTCCTGATTAATGTGGCCTGGGGGGAAGAGCATCTTCCGGCCATGCTGCGGATTTTGCAGGAAGAACAAGTGAAGGCGACTTTTTTTTTCGACGGCTCCTGGGCCAAGGCACATCCCCAATGGGTGCGGCAGATTGCCCAACATGGACATGAAATCGGCAATCACGCGTATTCGCATCCCATGATGAGCCAGTTGTCAGAAGAGGAGATGGATCAGCAAATCCGTCAGACAAACCAAGTCCTGGAAGCCTTGGTGGGTCAAAAGCCCCGTTTTTTTGCACCGCCGGCGGGTGACTTCAACCAGAAAGTGGTGGAAGTGGCGTATCGGCATGACATGTGGACCATTTTATGGACGTTGGATACCGTGGACTGGAAACATCCCGAACCGTCATGGATACTCCGGCGCATTGTCCCGGCGGTGGGCAATGGGCATTTCATTCTCATGCATCCCACCGCTTCGACCGTACAAGCCCTTAAGCCGTTGATACGACACATTCGAGACAAACATTTGCAGCTGGGGACCGTTTCCGATGTGTTGTCTCCCAAACGGACGGATGTTGTGAGACTGCCACAGTTCTGATATATTGTTACGGAGATTTTTGTAATGGATAGAATAGGAGGAATGCCTGATGATCCATCGGCATGTCCTTGACAATGGCTTGCGGGTGATGTGGGAAGATATTGCGTCGGTCCGTTCCGTGACCATCGGCGTGTGGGTCGGCGTCGGATCCCGTTACGAGAGCGCCCAGAACAACGGTATCTCCCATTTGATTGAACATATGCTGTTCAAGGGGACGAAAAACTACAGCGCCCGTCAGTTGGCAGAACGGTTTGACAGCATCGGCGGCCAGTTCAACGCCTTTACTTCCAAAGAGTATACGTGCTATTATGCGAAAGTGTTGGACGAACATTTTCCAGTGGCCTTGCACTTATTGTCGGATATGTTTTTTCATTCGTTGTTGGATCAACAGGAATTGATGAAAGAAAAGCAGGTCATTTTAGAAGAGATTCGCATGTACGAGGATACCCCGGACGAGCTGGTACACGAGTTGTTGGCCAAAGCGGCCTTTGGCACCCATCCCTTGGGCGCATCGGTGTCCGGCACGAAAGAGGCGCTGGAGGCGATGGGCCGGGATGACTTGGTGAATTTCATGCGGCAAGCGTATACGCCCGACAATACGGTCATTGCCATAGCCGGACACGTCCCGCCCGATGTCTTGTCTCAAGTAGAAAAAGCTTTTTCGCAATTTTCGACAAGCCGCCATGCCTTGACGACGCAAAAGGCATCTTTTTGTCAACAACATCTGTTTCATGCGAAGGAAACGGAACAAGTCCATCTCTGCCTCGGATACCCCGGGTTGGCGTATGACGATGAGCGGCTGCATGCGGCCAGCATTTTGAACAACGTGTTTGGCGGAAGCATGAGTTCCCGGCTGTTTCAACACATTCGGGAAGATCATGGTTTGGCGTACTCCGTTTTTTCCTACCACACGGCCCACAGTCGTGAAGGGTTGCTTGCCGTGTATGCCGGCACGGCCCCGGAACATGGAGAAAAGGTATTGACCATGATCCAAGACATCGTGGAAGACATCCGGCAACACGGAATTACGGAGGAAGAACTGCAAAAGGCCCGGGAACAAATCAAAGGCAATTTGGTGCTCAGTCTGGAAAGCACCAACAGCCGCATGAGCCGGCTGGGGAGGAATGAGTTGTTGTTAGGCCGACATTGGTCGGTGGACGAGTTGTTGGAAAAGTTCAACCGGATCACCTTGGAAGACGTCCATCAGGTGGCAGAGGAAGTGTTTCGCGCATCCCCAGCCATCGCTGTCGTCGGCAGTGAGGACTCGTTGGACCATTTGCAGCGCGCGTTGATGACAATCCAGGACGATGGAGGGAATACGGCTTGATCGAAATACAGGTTCAACGGCTTCCGGGCTGTGAAGATGTGCCTCTCCCGCAAAAGATGTCCGCTGGAGCCAGCGGCTACGACTTGCATGCGGCATTGGACGAACCGGTGACGCTGTTGCCGGGGGAACGGCGCCTTATCCCGACCGGTTTGAAAATTCAATTGCCTTACGGGTATGAAGCGCAAGTACGTCCCCGCAGCGGATTGGCGTTAAAACACGGCTTGACGGTATTGAACGCGCCCGGGACAATTGATTCCGATTATCGAGGAGAAATTGGCGTCATCCTCATCAATCTTGGGCAAGAGGCAGTGACGATTCATCGAGGGGATCGGATTGCTCAAATGGTCATCCAACCGGTGACGGATGTCCGTTGGCGGATGGTCGAACAATTGACGGTGACCGAACGCGGCAGCGGCGGTTTCGGACATACGGGAGTTTGAGTTGGACCGATGAACCGCCAATTCGACGAGACGATGACAGAACAACAACTCCTGGAAAAAATCGAACACCTCCGCACCGAGTTGCACCGTTCCGTCAACGACGATCCGCGGGCATTTACCGATCCACACGTGCAAAAATTGAGTCAACATTTGGACGAACTGATTGCCCACTATACGAAAAAAAAGTACTCCGATGCCGCGCCATAGCCCCGGCGAATGTTGCGCCGGGGTTTTCTTTTGCTTGTCATAGGCCAGGCCATTGCGGAATAGCTAACAATAAACCGGCTTTGCCATTTCATTCCGGGAGGGATAGGATGCGTTTGCGGGAATTGCTGGACAAAGAATTGGTATCTGTGGACCAAGGTCGCCGTCTCGGAGTGATGCATGATATGGATGTGATCTTTCATCCGGAAACAGGACAAATCGAAGCGTTGGAAATGAATCGCCGGGGTTTGTTTTCGTTTTTCCGCTGGTCCCGCCCCCAAATTTGGCACATCCCGTGGCAGGCCATCCGAAAAATTGGCCCGGACTTCATTTTGTTGGAGACGATGTCCGAAAACCCGCTGTTGCGAGAAGGGGACGACATGTAATCGATGCACCGCCGACGGGGCGGATGAATAAGTTAAGGTAGCACAACGATTTCCGGGGCAAGGAGAATTGCTTTCCATTTTACTAGAATTCTAGTAGAATGGACTGAAAGGGGTAGCGGGACATGCTGACAGGAGTCCACTTTGCCTTTGTCGGCGGGGATGCCCGGCAGCTGGAAGTGATTCGCGCGTGTGCGGAATCGGATGCGACCATCACGTTATTCGGATATGACAATTGGCAAAGCGAATTTCCCGGTATGCGCAAGGAACCGTTCCTTCCCGACAAGCTGGCGTCCGTGGATGTTCTCGTCTTGCCGATTGTCGGTTGCGACGACAGGGGGAAAGTGGAAAGCATTTTTACCCATCAGACGTTGATATTGCAGGAGGAGCACATCCAGGCCCTGGCCGGTCGGGCCACTGTGTACACGGGAATCGCCAAGCCGTATTTGCGCGGGCTGTGCGAAAAATATGCCGTGCCTTTGGAAGAATTGTTGACCCGGGACGAAGTGGCCATTTATAATTCCATTCCGACGGCCGAAGGCGCCTTGATGATGGCGATCCAAAACACCGATTTTACCATTCACGGTTCCAAAGTGGCGGTTTTGGGTTTTGGCCGGACCGGGATGACGCTGGCGCGCATGCTGAAAGGTATCGGCGCATTGGTCCATACGGGCGTGCATCGGCCGGACCATTATGCTCGCGCCATGGAACAAGGATTGAATCCTTTTTATACCCATCGTTTGAAAGAGTTGGCACCGGAATTGGATCTTGTGTTCAATACGGTGCCCAAGCCGATTTTGACGCCGTCGGTGCTGGCCCATTTGCCTTCCCGAGCGGTCATCATCGATTTGGCATCCGCGCCGGGTGGTACGGATTTTCGTTTTGCCGAAAAACGCGGTTTGAAAGCTCTCTTGGCTCCTAGTTTGCCCGGAATCGTTGCGCCGAGGACGGCTGGCCGCATTTTGGCCGACACGTTGTTGCGGCTCGTCGTCCAACAGACGGGAAAACAGGAGGATTGAGCGGATGAAATTGGCGGGGAGGACCGTCGGCATCGGTTTGACCGCTTCCCATTGCACGTACGAGGAAGTTTTTCCACAAATTGAACGTCTCGTTCAGCACAACATTACCGTCATCCCCATTGTTTCTTATTCGATGCAGACGACGGATACCAAGTTTGGCCGGGCGGAAGATTGGTTGAACCGCTTGCGCCAGATCACCGGCCAAGAACTCATCACCAACATCGTGGAAGCTGAGCCTTTAGGACCGGCAAAGACGCTGGATGTCATGGTCATTGCGCCGTGTACCGGCAATACGTTGAGCAAACTGGCCAATGCCATTACCGACAGCCCGGTGTTGATGGCGGCAAAGGCTACGTTGCGCAATCGACGTCCGGTGGTCGTGGCCATCTCGACCAATGACGGCCTCGGCTTAAATGCCGCCAACTTGGCGAAGCTGTTGACGGCAAAACACGTCTATTTCGTCCCCTTTGGCCAGGATGATCCGGAAAAGAAACCAACCTCCCTGGTGGCCAGGATGGATTTGATCCTGGAGACGTGTGAAGCGGCTCTGGATGGAGTCCAGTTACAACCGATGTTGGTCGAGCGTTTTCGTTATACGTAGAAAGGAGTTGCAGCCATGAGTCAATACCGCGTCGCAGTTGTAGGAGCAACAGGAGCCGTCGGCACGAAAATGGTGGAATTGCTGGAAAACAGTTCGTTACCGATATCCGAATTGAAGCTTTTGGCTTCCCAGCGGAGCGTCGGGCAACGGCGTACGTTTCGCGGACAAGAAATTGAGATTCAAGAAGCAGTGCCAGAACAGTTTGATGATGTCGATATCGCTTTTTTTAGCGCCGGTGGTTCTGTCAGCAAACGGTTGGTGCCCGAAGCGGTCCGCCGGGGCGCTGTCGTCATCGACAACACGAGTGCGTTCCGGATGGACGAGGGAGTTCCTTTGGTTGTTCCGGAAGTGAACATGGAAGACGCTTTTCAACATCAAGGGATTATTGCCAACCCCAACTGTTCGACGATTCAAATGGTGACCGCCCTCAAACCCCTTCGGGATCGTTACGGACTGGAGAAGATCATCGTCTCCACGTACCAAGCCGTCTCCGGGGCGGGGCATCAGGCGATTGTCGAATTGGAGGAGCAAACGGCCCAACTGTTGAAAGGGGAACCCATCGAGCCGCGGATTTTGCCCGTCCGCTCGGCAGACAAACATTATCAAATCGCGTTTAACGCGATTCCGCAAATTGACGTATTTCAAGACAATGGGTTTACCATGGAAGAGATGAAGATGATCCGGGAGACGCAAAAAATTTTCCATCAACCGGATTTGCCCGTGACGGCCACGTGTGTGCGGATCCCGGTGTACTACGGTCATTCGGAAGCGGTCTATGTGGAGTTGGGCAGCGAATTTTCCTTAGATGAAGTGCGGGAACTGCTGGCCAATGCGCCCGGTGTGGTGCTCGTGGACGACCCGAAAAACCAAGAATATCCGATGGCAGTGACGGCCAGCGGTCGGAAGGAAGTGTTCGTCGGCCGCGTCCGGCGCGATTTGTATCATCCCCGGGGTCTGAATTTGTGGATTGTGGCGGACAACTTGTTGAAAGGTGCGGCATGGAACGCTGTCCAGATTGCTGAACGCATGTTCGGACCGGCATCATCATAAATTTTTTCCATTGGTAACGCCAAACTTTGCCGTACGGCAAGAGATGGGGGCGGCCATGCGCATTGTTGTTCAGAAGTTCGGCGGCTCGTCGCTGGCCAGCGCACAAGGGCGGCTGCACGCCGCGCGCCACATCGAGGAACAATTGGCACAAGGGGTTCACGTCGTCGCGGTGGTCTCGGCCATGGGGCGAAAAGGGGATCCGTATGCCACCGATTCGTTGCTGGCTTTGGCGGCGGAATACGGCACATCCATCGGAGACCGGGAGCTCGATCTGCTGATGTCGTGTGGCGAAATTATTTCTGCCGTCGTCTTGGCCGCTTTGATGAGTTCCCGGGGACACCGGACCACCGTGTTGACCGGTGGACAGGCGGGGATTTATACGGATCGGCAATTCGGCCAGGCGCACATCGTGCGGGTCGAGCCCGAGCGCATTTTTCATGAGCTACAATCCGGCCAATTGGTGATTGTCGCCGGCTTTCAGGGAAAAACTTGGGATGGAGAAATCACGACCCTGGGCCGGGGTGGCAGTGATACGTCAGCTGTGGCGTTAGGTGTGGCGCTGGAGGCGGAACGGGTCGAAATTTTTACGGACGTGGAAGGGGTCATGACGGCCGATCCGCGCTTGGTGGCGGATGCCCGGCTTCTGGACGTGGTCACGTATGGAGAGATGGCCAATTTGGCCAACCACGGGGCCAAAGTCATCCATCCCCGGGCGGTGGAAATCGCCATGCAGGCCCGGATGCCGGTGCGGGTCCGGGCCACCGGATCGGCCCATCCGGGTACCTTGATCACGCATCCGGATCATCCGTGGGTTATCCGCGACCAGCCGGTGACCGGCATTGCCCACATGCCAGGGCTGACACAGATCAAAGTGTCCGGTGACGGACTGACGTATAAAGAACAACATCAAATGCACTACCGGGTGTTCAAACAGATGGCGGAAAACCGCATCAGCGTCGATTTTATCAACGTCAGTCCGAACCGGATCGTCTATACGGTATCCGATGAAAAAGCGCCCGTCGTGGTCGAACTCATCCGACAACTTGGCTATCAGTTCGAAATGACACCGCATTGCGCAAAAGTAGCGGCGGTCGGTGCCGGAATGACGGGAAGGCCAGGCGTCATGGCGGCCATTGTCGAAGCACTGACCTCGGAAGAAATTCAAATTCTCCAAACCGCCGATTCATACACGACGATTTGGATTTTAGTCAAAGAAACCGACATGATCCGGGCGGTTCAAGCGTTGCACCGAAAATTTTGTTTAAACGCAAACGCGAAGGAGGAGAAAGGAACATGAATTTTGGCCGTGTCATCACCGCGATGATTACCCCTTTTGATGAACAAGGGCAAGTGGATTGGGAAGCCTGTGGCCAGCTCATCGATTACTTGGTCAGCCACGGCACCGACGCGCTGGTCGTCGCCGGCACGACGGGTGAATCGCCGACGTTGAGTGATGAAGAGAAGCTGGAACTTTTCCGCTTTGCGGTAGAAAAGATGCGTGGACGGGGACCGGTGCTCGCCGGTGTGGGCGGCAACAACACGGAAAAAACGATCAAGCTCAGCCAGGAAGCTGTCAAATGCGGTGTAGACGGCTTGATGTACGTGATGCCCTATTACAATCGTCCGTCCCAGGAAGGGCTGTATCAACATTTCAAAGCCATCGCGACAAAAATTGATTTGCCCATCATGTTGTACAACATTCCCGGCCGCACCGGCGTGAACATGACGCCCGAAACGTTGCGCCGGTTGACCGAGTTTGACAACATCGTGGCTATGAAAGAAGCGAGCGGCGATTTGACGCAAATGACGCGCATGCTGAACGCCACCGACGGCAAAATCACGTTGTACAGCGGGGATGACAAACTGACGCTGCCGGTTCTTTCGATTGGCGGTCACGGGGTGGTCAGTGTTGCCAGCCATGTGGTAGGCGATGAGATGCAACAAATGATTCGCGCCTTTGACGAGGGGCGGGTGCAAGAGGCGGCCCGCATCCACCGGCAGCTGTTGGAGTTGTTCGAAGTGTTGTTCATCACCAACAGTCCGGCACCGTTGAAATTTTTGCTCAACCATCTCGGCGTCAAAGCCGGCCCAGTCCGACTGCCCTTGGCGGAGGTGTCGCCAGCGGAAGCAGAAATCATTTTGCGCGTTTATCAAAACTTGCAGCGTCAAGCTTAAGCCGTCCCATCGGGGACGGTTTTTTGTGTATGAGTAAAATGTTTGTGGGTGAGGGCACTAAAAATCAGCCCCCTCATTAAGAGAGGGGGAACCCGCTCTCTTAATGAGGGG
>k87-486390_pt1 | contig 11210 bp, 7 predicted proteins | sample MGYA00084031_6733416 | MGnify analysis MGYA00084031
CGACTTCGAGCGCGCCAAGGCCAAGGCGGCGCAGATCTTCGACACCACCAAGCGGATCTTCGCGCTGGCCGCCGAGGAGGGGGTGCCGCCGGCGGTGGCGGCCGACCGGCTGGCCGAGCGCCGCATGACCGCCGTCGGCCGCTTGCGCGGCATCTGGCTGGGCGGCCGAAGCGCCGGGACCTCGGTGGGTGCGGTTGCGACCACTGGTTACACTGGAGGCCGCCGAGCGAGCGTGCCACCGTACAGACCACGTACCGAGCTGGGCGCAAAACGGGTACGGTTGTATCCGTAGTAGCTGACGTAAGAGTGAGGTTGCGTCAGCGCGTGTGGCGTACGCGAGCGTAGATGGGACATAAGGTCCTGACCATCGAGGGGGTCGAGCCATGGGGCGCGGCCGAGCCAAGGCCAAGCAGGTAAAGGTTGCCCGTCGGTTGAAGTACAACACCGGCGGCACGGATCTCGACCGCCTGAAGGAGGAGCTGGGAGTCTCTTCGCCGAGCCGCGACCCCTATGAAGACTCCTACGAGGACCTCGCCAAGAAATACGCCGACTACGCCGACGACGATGACGACGGCGAGGACGACAAGTCGGGGCGCTGAGCCGCCGGTCGCATGACTTCCCGCCGCTGCTCCGCCGTCAGAGCGGGGCAGCGGCGTTTGTCACATAGAGGTCCGGCTCACATCCTTCAGACGGCCATGACCCGGGGGCTTCCCGGGGACGCCCGTCACGGGCTCTGCAGTGCCCGCCGCACACCGGGCTCCTGAGGACCCAGGAACCGCGGCTGCCGTCCGGTGGCGATATCGACGACCGCCTTGAGGGACGCCAGCGTCTCGCGAAAGTAGCCATAGCAGGTCGGGAGCGCGGCGGTGGCCATGCTGTCGTGGCCCACCCCGGTGGCCTCCAGGCCCGCCGCCCGGCACAGCGCCACGGCGCGCGGCAGGTGGAACGTCTGGGTGACGACGATCGCCCGCTCCACCCCGAAGATCCGCTTGGCCCGGACGCAGGAGTCCCAGGTGTCGAAGCCCGCGTAGTCGCGGACCACCTTGTGCCCGGGGATCCCCTTGGCCGTGAGGTAGTTCCACATCACGGTGGGCTCGTCATAGCCTTCCCGGCTGTTGTCCCCGGTCACCAGGATCGCCCGGACCTTGCCCGCCCGGTACAGCTCGGCCGCCGCATCCAGCCGGCCCGCCAGGAAGGGCGACGGCGCATCCCCCCAGGCCGCCGCCCCCAGCACCAGCGCCACCGGCGCCGCCTCCACCGTCGTCACCGACGCCCGGTGCGGCGCCGTGCCGGCATAGAACCACCCGGTGGGCAGCAGCGCCGCATAACCCGCCAGCGCCAGGGCCACGGCACCCGGACCGGCCAGCCGCCGTGCCCGCACGGCCGCCCATACCCGTCGCACGATGGTCACGATCACTGGGACGACTCCCCGCCCGCCCGGGTTCTGACCTTTTGCGGCCGCCGCCGGCGCCCGCCTCGTCCCGGCCTCGGGACGGCCCAAGATTCACATGCCGGAAGACGGGACGCGGCGCGGAGCCGGGCGGGTCAGACCAGGTGAACGGCGCCGGTGCCGGTGGTGATCTCGCCCAGCACCCAGGCGGGCACGCCCCGCTCCTGCAGCAGGCGCAACGCCGCGTCGGCGGCGTCCGGGGCGACCACGGCGACCATGCCGACGCCCAGGTTGAAGGTCTTGTCCATCTCCGGCTGCGGGATCTTGCCGTGCTCCTGCAGCACCGTGAAGATCGGCGGCGGCGTCCAGGACGAGCGCCGCAGATGGGCGTCCACCCCGCCCGGCAGCGAACGGGCCAGATTGGCGGCCAGCCCGCCCCCGGTGATGTGGGCGAACGCGCGGACGCCGCCCGCGCGGGCCAGCGCCAGGCAGTCCCGGGCGTAGATGCGGGTGGGCGTCAGCAGCTCCTCGCCCAGCGGGCGTCCCAGCTCGGCCACTTCGCCGTCCAGCTCCAGGTCGCTGATCCGCAGCACGTGACGGACCAGCGAATACCCGTTGGAGTGGATGCCGGAGGAGGCCATCGCCAGCACCGCGTCCCCGGGCCGCACCCGGTCGGGGCCGAGCATCTCGTCGGCCTCCACCACCCCGGTGGCCGCCCCCGCCAGGTCGAACTCGTCCGGCTCCAGCAGCCCGGGGTGCTCGGCGGTCTCCCCGCCCACCAGGGCGCACCCGGCCAGCGCACAGCCCTCGGCGATCCCGGAGACGATCGTGGCGATCCGCTCCGGCACCACCTTGCCGCAGGCGATGTAGTCGGTCATGAACAGCGGCTCGGCCCCGCACACCGCCAGGTCGTCCACCACCATGGCGACCAGGTCGCGTCCGATGGTGTCGTAGACGCCCAGCCGGCGGGCCAGGTCCACCTTGGTGCCGACCCCGTCGGTGGAGGTCGCCAGCAGCGGACGCCGGTACCGCAGCAGCGCCGAGGCGTCGAACAGCCCGGCGAACCCGCTGGCGTCCTCGACGACCTCCGGGCGGCGCGCCTTGGCCAGGCTCGCCTTCATCAGCTCCACGGCGCGCTCGCCGGCCGCGATGTCGACCCCGGCGGCCTCGTAGCTGACCGGCCGCTGGGCCGCGGTCATTTGCCCGCCCCCTCGAGGAGGTACTTGCCGCGGGCGTCCTCCTCGACCGGGATCGGGTACTCGCCGTCGAAACAGGCCCGGCACAACCGCCGCGCGGGCAGGCGGGTGGCGGAGATCAACGCCTCCAGCGAGATGAAGCCGAGGGAGTCGGCGCCCAGCGAGGCGCGGATCTCCTCCACGTTCAGGCTCCCGGCGATCAGCTCGGCGCGGGTGGCGAAGTCGATGCCGTAAAAGCACGGCCAGGCCACCGGCGGGCTGGAGATCCGCACGTGCACCTCGGCGGCGCCGGCCTCGCGCAGCATGGACACGATCGCCCGCTGGGTGTTGCCGCGCACGATCGAATCGTCCACCACCACCAACCGCTTGCCGGCGATCGCCTCGCGCAGCGGGTTCAGCTTCAACCGGATGCCGCGCTGGCGGATGGTCTGGGACGGCTGGATGAACGTCCGGCCGACATAGGAGTTCTTCACCAGCCCCTGGCCGTAGGGGATGCCGGAGGCCTCGGCGTACCCGATCGCCGCCGGGGTGCCCGACTCGGGGGTGGGGATCACCAGGTCGGCGTCGGCCGGGTGCTCGCGGGCCAGCAGCCGGCCCACCTCCACCCGGGTGGAGTGCACGTTGCGGCCGGCGATGGTGGTGTCGGGACGAGCCAGATACACGTACTCGAACAGGCAGCCCTTGGGGTCGGCCTCGGCGAAGCGCTGCGAGCGCAGCCCGCCTTCGTCGATGGCCAGCAGCTCACCGGGCTCGATCTCCCGGACGAACTGGGCGCCCACGATGTCCAGCGCCGCGGTCTCCGAGGCCACCGCCCAGCCCTGGCGGATCTGGCCGCCGTGCCCGGCGTGCCCGGCCACCGGCAGCCGGCCCAGCACCAGCGGCCGGATGCCCTGCGGGTCGCGCGCCGCATACAGAGTGCGCTCGTCCATGAAGACCAGCGAGTAGGCGCCGCGCACCGTCGGCAGCACCTGCAGCGCCGCCTCGAACGTGCCGGTGCCCGGCCCGCCCCGGGAGGCCAGCAGCGCGGTGAGGACCTCGGTGTCGGAGGTGCCGGCCAACTCCCCCGGGTCCAGCTTCGCGGCCAGCTCCGGAGTGTTGATCAGGTTGCCGTTGTGGGTGAGGGCCAGGCTGCCGTCGCTGGAGGACCGGAACGTCGGCTGGGCGTTCTCCCAGGTCGGCGAGCCGGTCGTGGAGTAGCGGCAGTGCCCGACCGAAACGTGCCCGCGCAGGGTGTTCAGCACCGACTCGTCGAAGACCTGCGCCACCAGGCCCATGTCCTTGAACACCACGATGCGGGCCCCGTCGCTGACCGCGATGCCGGCCGACTCCTGCCCCCGATGCTGCAGGGCGTACAGGCCGTAGTAGGTGAGCTTGCTCACCTCCGCCCGGGTCGCCTCGTCCGCGGGGACCCACACGCCGAAGACCCCGCAGGCGTCCTGCGGGCCGCGGTCGTGGGGGTCCAGGTCGTGGCTCAGTCGTCCGTCACCTTGAGTCACGCGGCCAGTCTAGATGCCCGATTCGGCTGCTCTGTCGCCGAGGCGGCCGGCGAAGCGGCGGCGGCCCCGCCGCGCGGCGGCCGTTGTTTGCCCACCCTGGGCGTGACCTTTACCTGCGCGCGCGGCGCGCATGGCCGGGGGGCGGGAAGCTGGGATACGACGTGTGTCCGCCCACGTCGCGGCTCCTGGAGGTTCCCGCCATGACCGTCCCCGGCTACCAGCGCTCCCAGGCCCCCGCCCGGCAGAGCCGCGACGGCATGGCCATGACCTCGCTCGTCCTCGGCCTGGTGGGGCTGCCGGCGCTGCTGCTGTGCGGCAGCGGCCTGGTGATGGCGATGGCCGGGCTGGTGCTGGGCATCGTGGCGGCCCACCGCGGCGGCACCCGCGGGCTCGCCGTCGCGGGCATCGCCGTGTGCCTGGTCACCTTGCTGGTGGGGGCGCTGGGGCTGTACTGGATGCTCACCAAGGCCGCCCGCTGCGCCGACGTGGACCGCTACCCCACCGAGCTGGACCGGCAGCGCTGCATCGAGCAGGAGTTCCCCTTCGCCCGCTCCCAGTCGTCCCTAGAGGGCCGCTGAGCCCGCCGGCCTCACGGCGCGAGCACCGGCAGCAGCGCCGACAGGTCCGAACGGGGGCCGCTGGCGTGCACCCGCCCCGCCGCGACCGCCTCCTGCCAGCCCAGCCGGCCTGTGGCCAGGCACACCCAGGTGACGGCGTCCATCTCCACCACGTTGGGCGGCGTCCCACGAGTGTGCCGAGGGCCCGCCACGCACTGCACGGCGGCGTACGGTGGGACCCGGACCTCCACCGACCGGCCGGGGGCGGCCGCCGCCAGCCGGTCCAGGAGGGCGCGCACGGCGCCCCGCAGCACGGGCCGGGCGGGCTCCAGGCCGGCGTCCAAGGCGCCCAGCACCGCCTCCGGGCAGGCCAGGCGCAGCGCCGCGGGATCGTCCGGGCCCTCATACGGGGGGCGGCCGAGCGCGGCGAGCTGTTCGTTCAGCACGGCGCGGCTGAGAGGTGATCGGGACATCGACATCGACGTTACCGGCAGTACGTTCGATGCTCTGCGTCCCCGGCCGCGGGCCAGGCGGTAAAAAGGGACGGGTCGCTGGCATGGGGGAGCCAGCCGAAGCAGGGGCATGCGGGGCAGTCGCCCACATGGCGGAGAGTTATGCACGGAGGTCTACCGATGCCTCAGGCCCGGCCGCTGGACCCCAACGATCCCGAACGGATCGGCGGCCACCGCCTCCTCGGCCGGATCGGGCAGGGCGCGCAGGGCGTGGTCTTCCTGGGCCGCGGGCCGGGCGGCGGGCGGCTGGCGGTGAAACTCCTGCACGCCCGGCTCGGCGGTGACCCGTTGGCGCATGCCCGGCTGCTGCGCGAGCTGGAGGCGCTCACGCGGATCGACACCTGCTGCACCGCGGCCGTGCGGCAGGTCGGCATCGCCGACGAGAGGCCCTACCTGGTCGGCGAGTACGTGGCCGGGCCTTCGCTGCAGGAACTGGTCGCCGCCGAGGGGCCGCGCGGCCCCTCGGCGGCGACCAGTTCCTGCAGCGAAGGCCCGGCCACGTACTCGCCGACCAGGTAGGGCCTCTCGTCGGCGATGCCGACCTGCCGCACGGCCGCGGTGCAGCAGGTGTCGATCCGCGTGAGCGCCTCCAGCTCGCGCAGCAGCCGGGCATGCGCCAACGGGTCACCGCCGAGCCGGGCGTGCAGGAGTTTCACCGCCAGCCGCCCGCCGCCCGGCCCGCGGCCCAGGAAGACCACGCCCTGCGCGCCCTGCCCGATCCGGCCGAGGAGGCGGTGGCCGCCGATCCGTTCGGGATCGTTGGGGTCCAGCGGCCGGGCCTGAGGCATCGGTAGACCTCCGTGCATAACTCTCCGCCATGTGGGCGACTGCCCCGCATGCCCCTGCTTCGGCTGGCTCCCCCATGCCAGCGACCCGTCCCTTTTTACCGCCTGGCCCGCGGCCGGGGACGCAGAGCATCGAACGTACTGCCGGTAACGTCGATGTCGATGTCCCGATCACCTCTCAGCCGCGCCGTGCTGAACGAACAGCTCGCCGCGCTCGGCCGCCCCCCGTATGAGGGCCCGGACGATCCCGCGGCGCTGCGCCTGGCCTGCCCGGAGGCGGTGCTGGGCGCCTTGGACGCCGGCCTGGAGCCCGCCCGGCCCGTGCTGCGGGGCGCCGTGCGCGCCCTCCTGGACCGGCTGGCGGCGGCCGCCCCCGGCCGGTCGGTGGAGGTCCGGGTCCCACCGTACGCCGCCGTGCAGTGCGTGGCGGGCCCTCGGCACACTCGTGGGACGCCGCCCAACGTGGTGGAGATGGACGCCGTCACCTGGGTGTGCCTGGCCACAGGCCGGCTGGGCTGGCAGGAGGCGGTCGCGGCGGGGCGGGTGCACGCCAGCGGCCCCCGTTCGGACCTGTCGGCGCTGCTGCCGGTGCTCGCGCCGTGAGGCCGGCGGGCTCAGCGGCCCTCTAGGGACGACTGGGAGCGGGCGAAGGGGAACTCCTGCTCGATGCAGCGCTGCCGGTCCAGCTCGGTGGGGTAGCGGTCCACGTCGGCGCAGCGGGCGGCCTTGGTGAGCATCCAGTACAGCCCCAGCGCCCCCACCAGCAAGGTGACCAGGCACACGGCGATGCCCGCGACGGCGAGCCCGCGGGTGCCGCCGCGGTGGGCCGCCACGATGCCCAGCACCAGCCCGGCCATCGCCATCACCAGGCCGCTGCCGCACAGCAGCAGCGCCGGCAGCCCCACCAGGCCGAGGACGAGCGAGGTCATGGCCATGCCGTCGCGGCTCTGCCGGGCGGGGGCCTGGGAGCGCTGGTAGCCGGGGACGGTCATGGCGGGAACCTCCAGGAGCCGCGACGTGGGCGGACACACGTCGTATCCCAGCTTCCCGCCCCCCGGCCATGCGCGCCGCGCGCGCAGGTAAAGGTCACGCCCAGGGTGGGCAAACAACGGCCGCCGCGCGGCGGGGCCGCCGCCGCTTCGCCGGCCGCCTCGGCGACAGAGCAGCCGAATCGGGCATCTAGACTGGCCGCGTGACTCAAGGTGACGGACGACTGAGCCACGACCTGGACCCCCACGACCGCGGCCCGCAGGACGCCTGCGGGGTCTTCGGCGTGTGGGTCCCCGCGGACGAGGCGACCCGGGCGGAGGTGAGCAAGCTCACCTACTACGGCCTGTACGCCCTGCAGCATCGGGGGCAGGAGTCGGCCGGCATCGCGGTCAGCGACGGGGCCCGCATCGTGGTGTTCAAGGACATGGGCCTGGTGGCGCAGGTCTTCGACGAGTCGGTGCTGAACACCCTGCGCGGGCACGTTTCGGTCGGGCACTGCCGCTACTCCACGACCGGCTCGCCGACCTGGGAGAACGCCCAGCCGACGTTCCGGTCCTCCAGCGACGGCAGCCTGGCCCTCACCCACAACGGCAACCTGATCAACACTCCGGAGCTGGCCGCGAAGCTGGACCCGGGGGAGTTGGCCGGCACCTCCGACACCGAGGTCCTCACCGCGCTGCTGGCCTCCCGGGGCGGGCCGGGCACCGGCACGTTCGAGGCGGCGCTGCAGGTGCTGCCGACGGTGCGCGGCGCCTACTCGCTGGTCTTCATGGACGAGCGCACTCTGTATGCGGCGCGCGACCCGCAGGGCATCCGGCCGCTGGTGCTGGGCCGGCTGCCGGTGGCCGGGCACGCCGGGCACGGCGGCCAGATCCGCCAGGGCTGGGCGGTGGCCTCGGAGACCGCGGCGCTGGACATCGTGGGCGCCCAGTTCGTCCGGGAGATCGAGCCCGGTGAGCTGCTGGCCATCGACGAAGGCGGGCTGCGCTCGCAGCGCTTCGCCGAGGCCGACCCCAAGGGCTGCCTGTTCGAGTACGTGTATCTGGCTCGTCCCGACACCACCATCGCCGGCCGCAACGTGCACTCCACCCGGGTGGAGGTGGGCCGGCTGCTGGCCCGCGAGCACCCGGCCGACGCCGACCTGGTGATCCCCACCCCCGAGTCGGGCACCCCGGCGGCGATCGGGTACGCCGAGGCCTCCGGCATCCCCTACGGCCAGGGGCTGGTGAAGAACTCCTATGTCGGCCGGACGTTCATCCAGCCGTCCCAGACCATCCGCCAGCGCGGCATCCGGTTGAAGCTGAACCCGCTGCGCGAGGCGATCGCCGGCAAGCGGTTGGTGGTGGTGGACGATTCGATCGTGCGCGGCAACACCCAGCGGGCGATCGTGTCCATGCTGCGCGAGGCCGGCGCCGCCGAGGTGCACGTGCGGATCTCCAGCCCGCCGGTGGCCTGGCCGTGCTTTTACGGCATCGACTTCGCCACCCGCGCCGAGCTGATCGCCGGGAGCCTGAACGTGGAGGAGATCCGCGCCTCGCTGGGCGCCGACTCCCTCGGCTTCATCTCGCTGGAGGCGTTGATCTCCGCCACCCGCCTGCCCGCGCGGCGGTTGTGCCGGGCCTGTTTCGACGGCGAGTACCCGATCCCGGTCGAGGAGGACGCCCGCGGCAAGTACCTCCTCGAGGGGGCGGGCAAATGACCGCGGCCCAGCGGCCGGTCAGCTACGAGGCCGCCGGGGTCGACATCGCGGCCGGCGAGCGCGCCGTGGAGCTGATGAAGGCGAGCCTGGCCAAGGCGCGCCGCCCGGAGGTCGTCGAGGACGCCAGCGGGTTCGCCGGGCTGTTCGACGCCTCGGCGCTGCTGCGGTACCGGCGTCCGCTGCTGGCGACCTCCACCGACGGGGTCGGCACCAAGGTGGACCTGGCCCGCCGGCTGGGCGTCTACGACACCATCGGACGCGACCTGGTCGCCATGGTGGTGGACGACCTGGCGGTGTGCGGGGCCGAGCCGCTGTTCATGACCGACTACATCGCCTGCGGCAAGGTGGTGCCGGAGCGGATCGCCACGATCGTCTCCGGGATCGCCGAGGGCTGTGCGCTGGCCGGGTGCGCCCTGGTGGGCGGGGAGACCGCCGAGCACCCCGGGCTGCTGGAGCCGGACGAGTTCGACCTGGCGGGGGCGGCCACCGGGGTGGTGGAGGCCGACGAGATGCTCGGCCCCGACCGGGTGCGGCCCGGGGACGCGGTGCTGGCGATGGCCTCCTCCGGCATCCACTCCAACGGGTATTCGCTGGTCCGTCACGTGCTGCGGATCAGCGACCTGGAGCTGGACGGCGAAGTGGCCGAGCTGGGACGCCCGCTGGGCGAGGAGCTGCTGACGCCCACCCGCATCTACGCCCGGGACTGCCTGGCGCTGGCCCGCGCGGGCGGCGTCCGCGCGTTCGCCCACATCACCGGGGGCGGGCTGGCCGCCAATCTGGCCCGTTCGCTGCCGGGCGGGGTGGACGCCCATCTGCGGCGCTCGTCCTGGACGCCGCCGCCGATCTTCACGGTGCTGCAGGAGCACGGCAAGATCCCGCAGCCGGAGATGGACAAGACCTTCAACCTGGGCGTCGGCATGGTCGCCGTGGTCGCCCCGGACGCCGCCGACGCGGCGTTGCGCCTGCTGCAGGAGCGGGGCGTGCCCGCCTGGGTGCTGGGCGAGATCACCACCGGCACCGGCGCCGTTCACCTGGTCTGACCCGCCCGGCTCCGCGCCGCGTCCCGTCTTCCGGCATGTGAATCTTGGGCCGTCCCGAGGCCGGGACGAGGCGGGCGCCGGCGGCGGCCGCAAAAGGTCAGAACCCGGGCGGGCGGGGAGTCGTCCCAGTGATCGTGACCATCGTGCGACGGGTATGGGCGGCCGTGCGGGCACGGCGGCTGGCCGGTCCGGGTGCCGTGGCCCTGGCGCTGGCGGGTTATGCGGCGCTGCTGCCCACCGGGTGGTTCTATGCCGGCACGGCGCCGCACCGGGCGTCGGTGACGACGGTGGAGGCGGCGCCGGTGGCGCTGGTGCTGGGGGCGGCGGCCTGGGGGGATGCGCCGTCGCCCTTCCTGGCGGGCCGGCTGGATGCGGCGGCCGAGCTGTACCGGGCGGGCAAGGTCCGGGCGATCCTGGTGACCGGGGACAACAGCCGGGAAGGCTATGACGAGCCCACCGTGATGTGGAACTACCTCACGGCCAAGGGGATCCCCGGGCACAAGGTGGTCCGCGACTACGCGGGCTTCGACACCTGGGACTCCTGCGTCCGGGCCAAGCGGATCTTCGGGGTGGAGCGGGCGATCGTCGTCACCCAGACGTTCCACCTGCCGCGCGCCGTGGCGCTGTGCCGGGCGGCGGGCCTGGAGGCCACCGGGGTGGGCCACGACAGCATGGCCACCGCCGCGCTCCCGACCTGCTATGGCTACTTTCGCGAGACGCTGGCGTCCCTCAAGGCGGTCGTCGATATCGCCACCGGACGGCAGCCGCGGTTCCTGGGTCCTCAGGAGCCCGGTGTGCGGCGGGCACTGCAGAGCCCGTGACGGGCGTCCCCGGGAAGCCCCCGGGTCATGGCCGTCTGAAGGATGTGAGCCGGACCTCTATGTGACAAACGCCGCTGCCCCGCTCTGACGGCGGAGCAGCGGCGGGAAGTCATGCGACCGGCGGCTCAGCGCCCCGACTTGTCGTCCTCGCCGTCGTCATCGTCGTCGGCGTAGTCGGCGTATTTCTTGGCGAGGTCCTCGTAGGAGTCTTCATAGGGGTCGCGGCTCGGCGAAGAGACTCCCAGCTCCTCCTTCAGGCGGTCGAGATCCGTGCCGCCGGTGTTGTACTTCAACCGACGGGCAACCTTTACCTGCTTGGCCTTGGCTCGGCCGCGCCCCATGGCTCGACCCCCTCGATGGTCAGGACCTTATGTCCCATCTACGCTCGCGTACGCCACACGCGCTGACGCAACCTCACTCTTACGTCAGCTACTACGGATACAACCGTACCCGTTTTGCGCCCAGCTCGGTACGTGGTCTGTACGGTGGCACGCTCGCTCGGCGGCCTCCAGTGTAACCAGTGGTCGCAACCGCACCCACCGAGGTCCCGGCGCTTCGGCCGCCCAGCCAGATGCCGCGCAAGCGGCCGACGGCGGTCATGCGGCGCTCGGCCAGCCGGTCGGCCGCCACCGCCGGCGGCACCCCCTCCTCGGCGGCCAGCGCGAAGATCCGCTTGGTGGTGTCGAAGATCTGCGCCGCCTTGGCCTTGGCGCGCTCGAAGTCG
>k87-178239_pt1 | contig 11209 bp, 9 predicted proteins | sample MGYA00084031_6733416 | MGnify analysis MGYA00084031
AAATCAAAGCGGACGCAACCCCATCCGTTGGCTGCCACCCTGCGAGCAAACCGGACAAATAAGAATTTGTCATCCACACGATTGCCTGTGAATCCATGAAAAAGGATCACCATCGGATACGGGAAAGAATCGGGGCGATGCACCATGCCCCGTAATGTCAAATCCCCGACCTGAAGCTCAACCGGGTATTCGATTTTGCTCACCCCTTTTCATTCACTTTCTCCGTCTCTATCTCCACATCCAAGCACACTTCGAAGAGACGCCTCCAAGGGAGTTGGATACTCGATACTTTCAATCGGCGGAGACGGCCTTCCCTCTTGGCGAAATGCCGTGAAAACAATTCCTGCATCAACGGCCGCATCCTCCGATTAACCTCCCTCTGACAATCTTCCGGAGTCGCCCGCTGTTTCTCCTCCCAAGCTTTCACCTCGGGACGCACCACGGTTTGATACAAGTAATCATCCGACAGTCGCAAAAAGAGCAGAGTCTCGTGCCTCAGCCGGTGAAACCCCGGGGCAAGAACGGCTCCGGCATGGGCCACTACGTTTCCCAAGGTATTGCCTGCAGTATTCCACGCGGCAAATCCCGCTAGAGAGGGAATATCAACGGCCTCTTCCAACCATGAAATCAAAACGGGATCGGCGCCATTGGCATAGGCAACATCCGCCACTGCCACCCGCTTTCCTTTCTCCAGATATTGCATGATTTGTTTCACAAAGGCAGGAAGATCCCGGTCTCGGGTGTCCACTTGATCCATGTAAAGTCCCAGTGCCCTATCCCCCTGTTTTTTCCCGGGTGTGTTAATCGCCAAAATCACTTCGGCATCCTCCGGATGATGAACAGGGATCCCCCCGGAGGCTACTATTTGTTCTTGAACCGTCTCCCCGAGGGGACGGTCTTCGTACATGGTCCGGATCAGGGAGCCACGCTCTCCGGAATAAAATGAAAAGAACTTCGGACACCTCCCTTCAAATCGGTGGATCATCCGCATGGTCAACGTACAGGCAACTTCGTCCGCCCCCGGGTAAACCAACACGCGCCTCTCCATGCCTGAAGTCCTGATCCATTCCCGGATCTGTCCTTGTTCACGGACATTCAGCCCATATTCACTGGTATCGTCTTGTGAAAACACCAAAAAGTCTATCCACCCTTGTTTCGCCATTTCAAAAAGGTAACGGTTCATCCGGAAATGTCGTAAACGGGTTTCCAAATAATCATGTAAAATCCTCTCCGGAATTTGCCTCCTCACTGCTTCCGCCCTCATCCGGTCGGATAAATCTCCCGTGATCTCATAACGGTGGGAGTAGAAGGAATATGCCCAGATCTTTTGACCGTAATCGGCCCAATACTCCTTTTCTTCCTCATTGATATTGGAATTGGAGATGCGCATGACTGAACTGAACGCGTACACCGGTTTCTCCGGATCTTGCATCTTGATCTCTTTCAACCTGGTCAGACGGCGCCAAACTGTCTCCTCCGACAAGGTGGAAACCCGGGATGGAACCAACCCTCCATAACCCATCATGTCGCAGGAGATGACCCACCCATCCACTTGGTGAGCTGTCTCCCGCATCCAATCCAACAATCGTTCAACGTCCCCCGAAGTCTTCAAAAAACCCAACCACTCCCTCGGGGGCAGTGCCGTTTCCCATCCGGCAACCGCCGCCACTTGGGCAGGCAAATCGCGGGTGACCGGGCGGGCATCCGCAGGAAGCAGACCAATCCTCCCCATCCGGCAGCCTCCTTCGTCTTCAAACGCATCCGAATTGCCAACGATACCCTTGTCCTGTAAGATCAGGTTCATCCGTTTCGTCAATCATCAATCCCCACTGATCAATTTCCGAAGTCCGGGATTTTCATGGGGAGGGCGTGCAGGCTTTGCAAATGCTTTTTCTACAATCGGCCACCAGTTGTATTCTTCCAGGTAGATTAGATCAAACAGCATGATCCCGTGGGTTTTACTCAAGGCCATCTCCAAAGCTCGTTTGAATTGATCCGGTCGATCCTTGTACTGTAGCAGGTACAGACTTCCATAGACGAAGGTTGCTTCGTTGACAACATCCATGGCGATATCGGCAGACCCTTCGACACTGTACCAATCCGGATTCCCTTTTTCCTCCGCTTCCTCCCGGGTGACTTCGGAGAAATAATTGCCTGTCATCAGAAAGTCGAGCATTTCGGCGTAACCCGTCTTATGATAATCCGGGGATGCCCAGTCGTAATCCGGCTGGTACGTTTTGCTTGCCCAGTTCACCCCTTCACTGTAATATAGCGGATACCATGCGCCCACATAAGTGCTGAAGAACAAAGACGGATCTTTTTCATGGACGAGTCGTTCCGCTTTTCTGAAGAAGTCACGGATGTTTCCGGCTCTCCATTCAATCCACTTTTGATAGAGTGGACCGGGAACAATTTTCTCCTCTCCTCCGGCAAATGTTACGGAAAAAATATCTTCCGGCCAATTTTTCACCTTTTCTCCGATATATTCTTCAAATTTCTTTCTGGATAGATTGCTAAAGTCCGCATACACATTGGCATAGCGGGCGCGGTCCAGCACAATGCCGTCGACGTCATAGTTATCGAGAATTTCCCGGATGATGTCGAGTTCATACTCCTGAACATCCGCGCGAATAGGGTTCACGAAAACGGAAGAAGACGGATATTCTGAAGCGGGAACCAGTTTGGTTTCCACAACATCCATGTCCACGGTATCTCCCGCCTTCAAATGGGCCAAAATCCATTCTCTCGCTTCCCCGTGCCCCGACAACACCACTCCGTTTTCGGGAATCTCCAAGGGAGGTTCGCCATGGACTCGATCCACCACTTGCGTGACGACCCCGTTTACCACCTGCGCCTCGGCTCCCCACTGGTTCGCCGGAGAAACCTTGTATTTTTCCGGTGTATAGAGGACGAGCTGGTTGGCTCCCCGCTCGGTGTTCACCCCCGCCAGATCGTATGTGCTTCCGTCAGGAGCCTTTACTTTCCGCACCGCCCTTTGAAACACGCTTTGCCATTCGGGATGCTTGAAGGCAGGGCCATCCTTGTAATCATTGTTGCCCTCAGAAAACACATTGATCGCTGCATGAACTTTGATGCCTCGTTTATGCGCTTCCTTCAGCACGTTAGACAACAAATCGTAATCCTTCGGATAGCCTTGATATTTATCAATTCGGGAGGTGCTGATATGTGGAGCGATATGACTCGGATAGGCTACATAACCCGTGTAGTTCTTCACATCCAGGATGAGCGTGTCGAAATGAGCTTTGGCCGCTTTTTCTACCATATCGCGCACCTCTTCCTGCGTATCCAATGCGAAGAGATTGGCGGCCAGATCAACCCATAGAATTCGCGCTTTCATCGCATCGTTTTTGACCAAATTTTGCAGCACCCGATGGCGGGCTTGGTCGTTTCCGGATGCCACGGCAGGCATCGCGGTCACTAGAATCAAAAGAAAGGCAAACGACAAAGCGAACCATTTTTTCATTTCACATCCCCCCGTGGAAAAAGAATGGACCCCTTCTCTTCATAACATTCAAAAAAGAGCCGCTCACTTTTTCCTTCGCCTGCGAATTGTTTCCGTCCGGGCCTTTACATCCGGTCGGATCACATGTCCGTAACCCTTTAGTTTTTCTTGCAGTTTTTTCACATCCAGCTCCCGAAGGTTGCATTGTTCCTTCAAAGCCATTCCCAGGGCACAACCTGCGGCCTCCCCCATCGCCGCGCAAGTAGCTTGGATGCGGACGGAAGCGTGAGCATCATGGGTGGCTGACAGACATCGCCCCGCCACCAGAACGTTATCCAATCCCTTGGGAATCAGTGAACGAAAAGGAACGTCATAATACTCCCCTTCAGGAATGCGAGTCAGCTCCCCACCGGGCCCTTTGGGATTGTGAATGTCTATGGGGTAGGCCCCGTGGGTGATGCAATCGTCAAATTTTCGTGCCCCCAGAATGTCTTCCCGGGTCATTACGTACTCCCCCACGATTCTGCGCGTCTCCCGGATCCCAATCTGGGGAGCGGTAGCGGAAATATAGGAATCCTCAAATCCATCGACCTCCGACTTCAACATCCGCCACACCGCTTGAGCTTGGGCATGGCTCTCCACCTCCGCATCGGTCAGGTCCTCTCCCTTCAATCCGCTCTTCATGATTACCCGGGTTGTGTTGACCAGCACTTCATCCCGACGGTTGGTGGTAACGAAAAACACGTAATCCTGGGGCAATGGAAACTTTCCCGCTTCCTTGTAGCGTGCGACCAAATCTTTGAACCCGGCGATGGAAATCAGTTCATCCTCTTCAATAAACATGAAATGTTCAGAACGGGCACGGCAATATGCAAGCACCCGGTCAATGTCCACATTCGCAATCTTGAACATTAACGTCATCGCCTGGGTTAGACCGTCTTCCTCCCGCCCCACCACATATTCTCCACCGACCAGAGCAATCAAATCAGCATCCCCGGTCCCATCCAAAAAATACTTTCCCCGGTAGGCCGCCAATCCGGATTTATTAAACAGGATCACCTCCTTCACTCGCTTCCCTTCCCGCGTGGCGTCCACCAGTTGAGTGTGTAAGAGCAGTCCCACTCCATAATCACGCAATGTACAGTATAGGACATGCTTTAGGATCTCCACATCGAATCCCCTGCTTCCGCCTACGGACCCCCCCTCTTTCACCACGCGGTCTCGGATCTCCTGGAAAATCCCCTGGACCAGAGGGGTTTCTTCCACATGGAAAGGCATAAAAGGACCAACCAACCCCGCCGTCGCCATTCCTCCCAAAAATCCGTACCGCTCCACCAACAAGGTCCGGGCCCCCTCCCGCGCAGCAGCACACGCTCCCGCCACTCCGGCCCAACCACCACCTATTACCACAACATCATACATTCCCTTGACGGGAATATAGCGCGCATATGGAATGGTTTCCATATCGTCACCCCTTTAGAGCACCCTGGATGGAGCCGCGTATAAAATATCTCTGCAGCATTAGGAACAGAACGATCACTGGAACGATGGAAATGATGGAGCCTGCCGCAATCAGTCGCCAGTTGGAGGAAAAAGCATTGGACAGAAACGCGACTCCCAAAGGCAAGGTGTACATTTCCGGGTCGTTCAGAATGATCAACGGCCACAAAAAATCACTCCACGAGAAGACGAAGGTGAATATGGCCAATGTGGTGACCGATGGTTTTACAAGCGGAAGGAGTATACGCCACCAAATATCGAATGTGTTACAACCATCCATACGGGCCGCTTCTTCCAATTCCTTCGGAACGGTCAGAAAAGCCTGCCTCATCAGGAAGATTCCAAAGGCTGTGACCGCATGAGGAAGCACCAACCCTAAGTAAGTGTTGGTAAGGTTCAGCTTCAGAGCGAGAAGGTACACCGGGATCATGGTCAATTGAAAGGGAATCATCATCGTACTCAAAATGGCGAAAAAGATCACATTCCGCCCCCTAAATTTCATCCTGGCCAACGGATACGCAGCCAAGGAACAGAAGATCACATTGCCCAACACCGTCAATACCGCCACCAAAGTACTGTTGAACAAATACCGCCCGAAGGGGTGGCTGTTCCACACCTTGATAAAGTTGTCCCATGTGGGCTGCTCCGGAAGGAACTTAGGAGGAAATTCAAAGATGTTCTCGGATCCGGACTTGAAGGCTGTTGCCAACAACCACAAAAAAGGCCCGATCATCAGCACTGCAAGGCCGGTCAACATCACATACCAGAGGATGGCACTCGTCGCCCGGCGTACCACCCCTCTCCAGCGAGTGCCGGACCGGCGGTTCATTTGGGCGGTTTGTCGTTCTTCCGCCCTCACACCGGATGTCTGCACTGCTTTCCCCCCTTAGACATGCATTTCCCTTCGTTCAGCGATCTTGATTTGAAGAATGGAAAGCACCAAGACAATAACAAACAGGACGCAACCGATCGCGCTGGCATATCCCATATCCAAACTGTCAAAGGCCCGCTCATAAATGTAGAAAACCAGGGTCTTTGAGGCGTTCAACGGACCTCCGCCGGTCATGATATAGATCTCTTCAAACACTTTCATCGCGGCAATGGAGGACATTACTGCGACAAGCAGAATGGAAGGCTTCATCATGGGAATCGTCACGTACCAATGCTTTCTCCAGCCGTCAGCACCGTCCATCTTAGCCGCCTCGTACAGTTCCTTCGAAATGCTCTGCAAACCTGCCAGATAAATGACCATGTAATATCCAAGCCCTTTCCAGACGGTCACAGCCATAACGGAGAATATCGCCAAATTTTCACTGGTCAGCCACTCGACAGGAGAGTCGATCACTCCCAGCGCCTGTAACCAAAAATTCAGCACCCCTTTTTCCGCAAACACCCATTTCCAAGCCAACCCGGCAACGACCATCGATGTGACCACCGGAACATAATAGGCGGTTCGGAACCAACCAATTCCCTTCAGTTTCCGGTTCACGACGATGGCCAAAATCAGCGGCAGCACCACTAACGCCGGCACAACTACAAAAAGATACAGAAAGGTGTTTCTCAAAGTGAGCCAAAAAGTGCCATCTTTCCATAACTTTTCGTAATTCTCCGTCCCCACATATTGGGGCGGATTGATGATGTTGTAGTCGGTAAAACTCAGACGAAAAGCTTCCAGAGCCGGATAAAACACAAACGCCGACAACAGGATCATCGCAGGGAGCAAAAACATATACGGGGTTAAGGGATGATGTTTCATTCATTTCTCATCTCCATGCCGGCAATCCTCAAGGTTTCCACACTAACAAAACCTGGATAGTGAAGAACGCGGACCACTTAAGGCTTTGCCAATATCTCGTTCCACTTCTTCTCCGCATCCGCCAATGCTTTATCAACCGATTTTTTGCCCAGTAATGCCGATTGCATCGCTTCGTTCATTGCCTTCTTCAGATCGTCGTAACCCTTTAAGGGCGGTACCAACACCTCTGACTTGGGCAATTGAGATGCGCTGATGATTCGGGCTTCGTCGATCGGTTCCGCGTTATCGGGCAATTTAGTAAAATACGGATCTTCCGCAGCCTTTTTCACGGAAGGCAGGATCGCCGTCAATTTGCAAAATTTCAGTTGGTTTTCCGCATTGGTTATGAACAGGGCGAAATCTACCGCTTCCTTCTGATGTTTGCTCTGCTTCGGCACTACCAGATTCATGACCGCGACGTTCATTTTTCCGGAATCACCGGTTATTTGAGGACCGGAAGCCGTCACCTCCGCAATCTTCGGTGCGTTTTCCTTGACGATTTTCAAAAACTGTGGACCAGATGGAAGAATGGCAATCTCCCCTGCCTGGTACATATCAATGGCTTTGCCATGCCCTTCGGTGATGCTGTTTTTGGGAATCAGGCCTCTCTTGTAGAGATCCACCCAATACTGAAAGGCTTTTTTTCCAGCCGGTGTGTTAAATGCGGCTTTTTTCCCGTCGTCAGTAGTGAGATCCACCCCCATCTGCACCAAATACTCCATAAAATGAGATTCATCCATTGCCGGCATGAACGCATATTTTCCGGTCTTTTCCTTGATTTTCTCCGCCACTTCGGCCAGTTCCTCAAAATTTGTCGGCGGTTTATCCGGATCCAAACCCGCTTCCTTGAACATCTCCCGGTTATACATTGTCACTTGGGTAGATAAATACCAAGGAATTCCAAAGGTTTTCCCATCGAAGGAATTGGCCTTCCATACCCCTTCGAAGTATTTGGCCCTTTCTTCGGAAGGAACAGCCTCATCCATGTTGACAAGGGCATCCAGTTCCGCCAGCTTGGCGGCAAACTGGGGATTTAGATTGGCAACATCCGGCGCTTTGTTGGCTGTCACCGCAGACAACATTTTTTGCTCCATGCTTTCCCAGGGAACATCGACCCATTTTACCTTGACGTTGGGATGCTGCTTTTCGTAATCGGCAATCACACCCTTGATGTACTCATCAAATGTGGGGGAAAGCTGCATTGTCCAAAATTCGATCGTCACCTGATCGCCTTCGGTTGCCCCGGAAGAACACGCAGTCGAGAAAAACAGCACCAATAAAGACAGACAGCTGAAGACCCATTTGCGAACTCTCATGTCCATTTCCCTCCCAAATCATGGTTTTGGATGCACTCCCAAGCGCATTTCGCACTCCCGACCACCCCGGCCCGATTGCCCAGTTCCGCCCAAATCAACCGTATTGGAACCGGACTTTTCCCACATTGCTGATCCAACCGTCTCTTCACTTCCGGATGACGGAGGGACTCCGACACACCTCCGCCCAACACAATTGCTTCCGGGTCATAAGCATGCTGAATGTTATGCAAAGCAACTTTCAGATCCTCCAGATAACCCTCTATAACTTCCTGCACTCTCGGGTCCCCACGGCAAAAATCATCAAACACTTCCTTCCCATGACGATACTCCCGTCCCGTTTCTCTGCGGGCTCGTCGGATGAGGGCCGGACCGGAAAGGTACTGCTCCAGACACCCTCTGAGACCGCAATTACACACTTCTCCTCCGGGGACCAGTACCACGTGGCCCCATTCAGCGGCGCTCCAGCAAGCCCCGCGCACCAGTTCCCCCCGGTGAACGAAAGCACCGCCCACCCCGGTTCCAATGGTCAGCATCACAAAAGTTGTTAGATTTTCTGCCGCCCCCTTCCATCTTTCTCCCTGTGCCGCCATGTGGACATCGTTGTCCACCGTCACGGGAAGCCCGGTCCGCTCTTCCACAATGTTCTTCAAGCGAAGTCCCTGCCACCCAGGCAAATTGGACGTGGCAAATTCCACCTTGCCTTCAAGCACGTTGATCCGTCCGGCACTGCCGATCCCAATCCCGTAGATCGGACGGCCCCGCCTCAACTGATTGATCAGGCGGAACAAGTTCTCCAAAATCCGCTCCCGTCCTTGCAGGGCTTCAGTGGGAATCGATTGCTCGCACACCATTTCCCCCCGGCGGTCCACCACCGCTCCCTTGATCTCCGTCCCGCCAATGTCCAACCCGATCACATACACTGCACGTTTCCCACCTCAATAAATTTTGTCCACCACCGCTTTCGCCGTCTTTTCCTTGTAGTAAAGCGCCCGTTCTTTCGAACGGATCGCAATGCCGGTGAACAAAAGATCGATCACGTGAAGCTGGGCAATTTTTGCAGCAAGGGATCCTCCCTGCAGAGGGCTTTCCCTTCCGCCGGTCAACAGCACCACATCGGCAATCTGAGAAACCGGGGATCGGGCAAAATGCGTGATGGCCACGGTACGGGCGCCGCTTTCCCGCGCAATTCTCAAGACGTCAACGGTATCCTTGGTGCTTCCTGACACAGTGATCCCCACCGCCACATCCTCTGAGGTAAGGGTGGCAGCAGCCATGGCTTGGAGGTGGGAATCAGTAAATGCCTCCGCAGGAAAACCGATCCGGAGGAACCGGTTCAACGCGTCCTGTGCTGTGATCCCGGAGGTCCCCACTCCATAGAAGTGAACTTTACGGGCCTGGAGCATCATGTCGATCGCCTTCGCCAACTGATCACGATCGATCAACGCCATGGTGTCCTGCAATGCCTTCTGGTTGGCCATGGTAATCTTCTGCACCATCACCTGGAGTTCGTCGTTTTCGTCAATATCTTCGTGTAGGCTGGCGACGGAATTCACTTGATCCGCAGCCACTGCCAGCTTGAATTCGTGGTATCCCTTGAAACCCAGCTTCCGGCAAAAGCGGAGCACGGTCGTTTCCCCCACCCCGGCTTCTTCCGCCAGATCGGTGATGGAATGGTAGATTACTTGGTCGAACTGTTCCATCACCCGGGATGCCACTTTTTTCTCCGCCTTGGTGAAGGCATTCCAGTTGCTGGATATTTTTAATTCAATGTCACTTGTCTTTCCGGTGACACTCATCAACACACTCTCCTTTCAATGCCTCCACAAAACGACGGGTCAACACATGAGGACGTGTAATCGCGGTTCCCACCACCACGGCGTGGGCACCCAACTCAATCGCTCTTCTCGCTTCTTGCGGAGTGGCAATTCGACCCTCGGCGATGACCGGAATGGACAATCGTTCGGACAAATTGCGAATCAGCTCAAAATCGGGACCGGCTGCACGGCGGCTATACGGTGTGTATCCTGACAAGGTTGTGGACACCAAGTCAAATCCAGCTTCTTCAGCGGCCACTCCCTCCTCCACAGTGGATACATCCGCCATGGCCAAACACTCGCTGTTTTCTCGGATCCGGCGAAGAAGTTCCCTGAGTGTCACCCCCTTCGGACGATGCCGGAGCGTAGCATCCATGGCGATAACATCCGCTCCTGCTTCCAAACATTCCTGAACCTCCTTCTCCGTTGGAGTGATGTAGACTTCGCTGTCAGGATAGACCCGCTTCACAATCCCGATGACCGGCAACCCTGTAACTTGCCGAATCGCCTGGACATCCTCCCTGCCATTGGCCCGGATCGCCGACGCACCACCGATCTTTGCCGCCCGGGCCATGGCCGTCATGATTGCAGTTCCGTGAAGAGGTTCATCCTCCAATGCCTGACAAGAGACGATCAGTTTCCCGCGAAGCCTACTCAACAACGTCTCCTTGTCCATCCACACACCTCAATCTTTAACAAATTGATAATATTGTCTACATTCATTTCTATTCAACATAAAACGGGAAATTCCTCCTTATACAAAATTAAAAACGGTAAATCCCTTCTTTTTATAGAATATTCTAAAATGTATAAGCCGCCGATTTTGATCCCCTTCCATCCCTTTCGGATGATTCAAGAAGAGGACTTCTCAAAGATCCATCCAAAAACAAAAAGGCGGCCGACGGCCGCCCGGGACAGCGACAAACCTCTAAGCCCGGGAGTCGGGAAGCGATGTTCCGCCTCGACACCGTGCAGCGGCCAAGTCGCTCGGTGGAAAATCGCTCCCTCCTGATGCTCTGTCAACGATCTGAGGCGGCCGCCCCTTTTCGCAGGAGGAAGGTCACTTCTGCTTCAGTTCCAGCCCGGGCCTTTCCAAAATGTACATTTCGAGAGAGGGGTTGGGATTGGAAAATGCGCTCTGAAACACAAAGGTCACCGTAAAGTTTTCTTTATCGGAATAGGTGACGTAATAGTTTCCTTCCTGTTCCTTTTCGCTGTCGGGGTTGCCGATCAGGCCCTTCACGTCGGACAGATGAATGGTTTGGATCTTCGGATCGAAATCTTCGATCGCGACAATCGTTTTTCTCCCCGTCGAACCGTC
>k87-335062_pt1 | contig 11209 bp, 9 predicted proteins | sample MGYA00084031_6733416 | MGnify analysis MGYA00084031
CGCCTATCCCGGCCAGGAGATGCAGTACGCCGGCCAGGGCGGGTCCATCCCCCTGTGCAGCACCCTCGCCTCGCTCTACCCGACGTCCGAGATCCTCCTCATCGGCCTGAGCGAGCCGGAGGCGCAGATCCACGCCGTGGACGAGAGCGTCTCCCCCGAGGAGCTGGAGCGCCTGTCGGTCGCGGAGGCGCTCTTCCTGCGCAACTACGCGGCGGGCTGAGCCCTCCCCGCGCCCGGGCCTCCCCTCCGGCCGCCTCCGGGCTCCCCGGCACCTCTTTCGGCCTCCTCCGGCCCTCCTTCCGGCCTCCTGCGGCTTTCCGGCCTTCCCGGCGGCAGAACGCCCCCGGATCCGGCCGGTGCCGCGGGAGCGGACCGAGGGCGCCGGGTGCCGGGCCTCAGCCGACCGGGACGCCCGCCTCCAGGTACACCGCCGCTCCGCGTTCACGTGCCCGCAGTGCGCGGCGGAGCCGTTCGTAGCGGACGGGCGGGAGGAGGGAGGCGGCCTCCTGCTCGGTGACGAAGCGGCAGTCGCGCAGTTCGGGGCCGGGCAGGAGCAGGCGCTCGGCCGCCGCGGAGCCCAGGCGGCCGCCGTCGAAGAGGAAGCGCAGACCGCCGAAGCCGGGGGGCGCGGGCGGCTCCCAGTCGACGACGAGCAGGCGGGGCACGTCGTTCAGCCGCACCCCGGTCTCCTCGGCGACCTCCCGCATCCCCGCGCGGGCCGGTGCCTCGCCGGGCTCGACGACACCGCCGGGGAACTCCCAGCCGGGTTTGTAGGTGGGGTCGACGAGCAGTACCCGGTCCTGCTCGTCGAAGAGGAGCACCCCCGAGGCGACCGTCTCGCCGGTGGGCTCCGGGGTCTGCACGATGTCGCAGACGGGCACGGCACCGTTGCTCACGGCCTCGACGATCCGGACGGCCGTCTCGTACGGGGTGAGGGAACTGGTGTCGACGGGGTGGGCGTCGGCGGTGAGCCAGGAGGCGAGGGCGGCGCGGTAGGGCTCGATGTGGTCGTAGGACCACTGCCGTATGCGCGCCTCGCCGTCGGGGAGTCCGGGCGGGATCTCACGGCCGGCTATCCGCTCCCGCAGGATCGTTTCCGCTGGGATGAGGAGGACATGCCGGACGGCGATGCGGCGGGCGGCGAGGCCGCCGAAGATCTCGTCCCGGTACTCCTGCCGCAGCAGCGTCATGGGGACCACGAGGACTCCGCCCAGCTCGGCGAGCATCGCGGCGGCCGTGTCGATCACCAGGCGCCGCCAGATCGGCAGATCCTGGTAGTCGCTGACCTCGGCAAGGTGTTTGGGCGGCAGCAGATGCGTGAGCGCGCCGTCGATGACCTCGGGGTCGAAGAGCGTGCTGTTCGGAATCAGCTCGACCAGTTCCCGTGCGGTGGTGGTCTTGCCCGCACCGAAAGCGCCGTTGATCCAAACGATCACGAGTCCCCCTCTTGTGTTGCCCCCTGTGGCTTGCCCGCTTCACCCTGCCACGGAAACCAGCCCCCCGTGGAGGACCCGCTCACAGAATGGCGCCGGTGCCCCCCTCGAGGGGGGCACCGGCGCCGCTCCCGGCCGGCCTCAGCGGCGGGGCCGCGGGGCCTTGTCGGTCATGGGGAGGCCGTCCTGTCCGAGGATCTGGCCGACGGTGCCCACGGCGTCCTTCACCGCCGGATCGCCGGTCCGGCCGTGCTCGGCGGCGTGCGACGGGGTGACGGCGGCCACGACGAATCCGGTGGCCAGGGAGGCGAGGGCGAGCATGCTGCGCTTCTTCATGCCCTTTCAACTGCCGTGACCGTCCAAAGGTCACGGCACGAACCGCAGCGGGGTCCTGCGTCCGGGGTGCACCGGGTCCGCGGGACCGGCGCACTGTGGGCAGAAGTCCCCGGTCACCCCTTCGTCGCCCCGGAGCCGGCCCCGCGACGAAGTGCCGCTGCAGGAGCAGGAGGGCCAGGACCGCCGGAAGGGCCACCCGGACCGAACCGGCCGCCGGCAGGTTGCAGCCGGTGAAGAACCGGCCGCGCGGACCGTGTGCCGCGAAAGGCCCGCCGCGACAGGGGACCTGCGCGGCGGGCCCGCCGGCAGTGCGGCACGGGGTCAGGCGGCGGGGGCCTCCTCCCACGGCCAGCGCGCATCCCGCCCGGCCTCCAGCAGCGGGATCATCCGGAAAGCCTGGTCGGTGAGCCCGCCGAACGTGTGCCGCCACCCGCTCCCCGAGGGGGCGTGCCCGGCCTGGTAGCCCGCGAGGTTCCAGGTGTACATCGGCACCGTCTCCGGTACGGACCGGGTCACCTCCTGGTGGTCGTGTCCGGTCTGCTCGTCGGTGACGACGACGACCCGGTCGTGGCCGCGGAACTCCTTGCGCAGCGCGAGCGCGGTGTCGGTGCCGCCGCCCAGGAACCAGCCCCCGTCCCTCCACCGGCCGACCGCGCGCAGCAGGGACTCGCCGCGCCGCAGCGGGAACGCCTTCGTGTTCGCGCCGGGGGCGTCGTTCCAGTGGAAGCGGGCGGACGAGAAGGAGACGACGTCCGCGTTCGCGCAGCGCTGCCCCAGCGCGATCCCGAACAGGGCCGCGGCGTCCCACCGCATCAGCGTCCCGTCCCGGGAGAACCTCTCCTCCATCGAGGAGGACGTGTCGACGAGGACCAGCGTCCGCCCCGGCAGGACGGGGATGTTGGCGAGGGAGGTGTCGAGCGCCTTCTCCAGGGCGTGGCCCCAGCGCAGCGACGGCGCCGCCCGGTACGCGGAGTAGAACCGCATCGGCAGCTGACGGGACCGGGCGACCTGCTCCGGGTCCGCAAGGCGGCGGGCCACCGTCTCGGCGACCTCGTCGCACACGCCGGCCTCGTCGAAGTTCCGCAGGTTCCGCAGCAGCGCCATGTAGCCCATCGACGGGATGACGGCCTCCCACGCCGCGGCGTCCATCGGCCCCTGCAGCCAGCCCGCGAGGGCCTCCCAGGTCATGCCGGCGCGCTGCAGGAAGTCGGCGGCGTCCGGGCGCTTCAGCAGGGCGCGCCGCTTCTCCACCGGCCACTTGGCGATCTCGTCACGGGTGCGGAGCAGCCGCAGGGACTCGGGAATGGGCTTGTCGCGGTGGTGGCGGCGGTCGATGGCGTGCTCGAACAGGTCGCCCTGCCACGGCGCGGCCGGGGCCGGGTGGACGAGTTCGATGACGTCGCCGAAGCGGAAACCCTTGGAGCCGGTGTCGTACTTCAGCAGGGACCGCTCGGTGTACAGCCGGCCGAGGGCGTCCTCGATGCCGCGCTTGACGGGCTTGGGGATGCGGCGGCCGTGCTTCGACGTCCAGTAGGCGAGGAGTTCGCCGGGCTCGTCGGCGCGCTGGAGCACGGAGCCGATGACGCGGCGGTTCCAGCCTCCGCCCGCGGCGTTCTCCGTCCGCGTGCCGGGGGCGAGGTCTCCCGTCTTCGCGGCGTCCAGGCGGCCCTTGACGAACTCGGCGGCCCCGACGAGGGACGCGGTGCGCATGTGGGCGTCGCCGCGGAGCCAGTGGAGCAGGCCGGCGCACCATGCCGGGTCGGTGACGGCGAGCGTGCGCACGAGCTGCGTGTACCGGTCGTCGCGGTCGCCGCCCTTCTCGTAGAAGGTGTCGGTGCCGACGAGGTTGGAGACGGCGAGCAGGAACAGTTCGGACTTGGTGTCGCGGAGGTGGCCGGTGCCGCCTTCGTGGGTGCGGGTCGTCTCCCCGGTCGACGTCACGGGCGAGGAGACGGACGGGCGGGTGCCGCGGGTGTTGAATCTGGTCATGGAAAACCCCTCGCTGTGGAGGGGAGACCCAGCAGGGGGTGCCCGAGATCGAGTCGGTGACGGGAACGTGGAGCTCTGCCGGTTGAGCTACGGAGGCCTGGGCCCCCGGCGGGAGTCGAACCCGCAACCACCCCGTTTACCGTGGAAGTAACCGTCGCCTGCGCACCGGGCACCCCCGATGCTGTGCCTCCCGAGATCAGGACGGCTGCGGCGCGCTCACCGGAAGAAGTAGCCGCGGCCTGCGCACCGGGAGGTGCATGAGGTTGTGCGATCACCATACCCGTGGCAGCTGACACCCCGTCCACTGAATTAAAGGCCCTGTGGATCAAGGGTCCTGCCACCGAACGCCACGGCGCCCGCCGCGGCCAGAGGAGCACACGGCCGGGCCGGCGGCGCCGGTTGCCGCCGGGTGGTGCACCGGCCGAGGGCCGGTGCCCGCACCTGTGCCGGTCGCGGTCATCCCTTCGTCGACCCCAGGGTCAGCCCCGCGACGAAGTGCCGCTGCAGGAGCAGGAAGACCAGGACCGTCGGAAGGGCCACCAGGACCGAACCGGCCGCCAGCAGGTTGTAGTCCGTGAAGAACTGGCCGCGCAGATTGTTCAGGGAGGAGGTGATCGGGAGCTTGTCGGGGTCGGAGATGAAGATCAGGGCCCAGAGGAAGTCGTTGTAGATCCAGGTGAACTCCAAGGTGGCCAGGGCCGCGAGGGCCGGACGGCACAGCGGCAGGGTGACACGCCAGAACTGCGTCCACACACCGGCGCCGTCGACGACCGCCGCCTCCAGGATCTCCTGGGGCAGCGTGCGCATGAAGTTGGCCAGGACGAAGACGCAGAAGCCCAGCTGGAAGCCGATGTTGACGACGATGACGGCCCAGTGGGAGTCGTACATCGTCAGCGAGTCGGACATCCACCACGGCAGGGGAATGCTGTTGAACAGCACGTACAGGGGGGTGGCGATCACCTGCTGCGGCAGCAGATTGCCCGCCGTGAAGAACACCAGCAGGAGCAGACCGCCGCGCAGCCGCAGACGCGAGACCGCGAACGCCACGAACGCCGCCAGGAACAGGGTGACGATCACCGCGGGCACCGTGATGATCAGCGTGTTGACGAAGTACTTGCCCATGCCGGACTCGGTGAAGGCCCGGCGGTAGTACTCGAAGGACAGCTCCCTGGGCCAGGAGAAGTACCCGTACCGGGCCGTCTCCTGATAGGGGCGCAGCGAGGCGTAGACGGCGAGCAGCAGCGGGGCGAGGAACGCCAGCGAGACCGCCGTGAGGAAGATCTGCGCGCCCCAGCGGCCGCGGCGCCGGCGGGGCCGCGGCGGCTGAAGGGGGGCGGGCGCCGGAGGGCGCACGGGCACGGGGGTGCGGATGTCGGTCGTCATGTCTCGCGGGCACCTCGCAGCTCTTGGACCAGGAACGTCACGATGGATCCCAGGGACACGACGAGCAGGACCACGGCGATGGCGGAGCCGAAGCCGATGCGGCCGGCCTCGCCGATGATGTTGTCGGTGATGAGCACCGACAGCAGCTCCAGTCCGTTGCGGCCCTTGTTGACCGCGTAGACGATGTCGAAGGCGCGCAGGGCCTCGATGACCGTGATGACGCCGACGATGACGTTCACCGGGCGCAGCGTCGGCAGGACCACGCGGAAGAACGTCTGGCGCTCGCCCGCGCCGTCGATCGCCGCCGCCTCCTTCAGGGCCGGGTCGACGGACTTGAGGCCGGCCAGGTACAGGATCATCACGTAGCCGACGTGCCGCCAGCTCGCGGCGATCATCATCATCCAGATGTTGATGCGGGAGTCGCCGAGCCAGTCGACCGGGTCGTCGTGGTTGCCGATGACGGTGTTGAGCGCGCCCTGGTCGGTGCCCAGCACCAGCTGGGCGATGAAGCCGACCACGGCCAGCGAGAGCACCACCGGCATGTAGAACACGGACTGGTAGAAGCGGCTGAAGCGGATGCCCCGGTCGATGAGGACGGCCAGGAACAGTCCGAACGGGGTCGCGATCAGGCCCAGGAAGAGCAGCCACAGGACGTTGTTGCGGACCGCCGGCCAGAACGGCGGGTAGTTGTCCACGAGGTTCCCGTAGTTGTCCCCGCCGACCCAGTGGATGTCCCCGATGCCGTCCCAGGCGGTGAAGGACAGGCCGATGGAGGCCAGTGCCGGGCCCCAGACGACGGTGATGTCGAGCAGGACCGGAATGCCGAGGAGCACGCCCAGGACGACGAGGTCGCGTCGGGTGAACCGTCGTCGTCCGGCACGCCGCGGAAAGGTGAGCGCCACGGAAGGTCTCCCCCGGTGATCAGCCGACGGGCTGGGAGAAGATGGTCTTCTTCTGCCGTTCGATGCGGTTGCACAGCCCGTCCACGTCCTTCGGGTCCCGGATGAAGTCCTGGAGCGCCTGGATCATCACGGTCGAGGCGAAGTCGGGACGGGTGTCGCGGTCCAGGAACTGCGAGATCTGCTTGGCGCCGGCGACGAGTTCGACGGACTTCTTCTGCAGGGCGCTGTACCCGGAGGTGTCGGCACCGGAGTTGACGGCCACATTGCCGGGGTCGTGCCGCAGGTAGATGTCCTCGGCCTCCGGTGTGCCGAGCCACTTGAGCAGCTCCTTGGCGCCGTCGATGTTCTTGGCCTTCCCCGCGGCCAGGAAGCCGTCGACGGGCGCCTCGACCGCGTCCTGGCCGTGGCTCGGGTCGATCTCGGGGAAGGCGAAGAAGTCGATGTCGTCGCGCTCGTCGTCCGGGAACTGGGTGCCGGGGTGCTGCATGCCCAGGACGACCATGCCCGTCCTGCGCTGCTGCAGGCTCTGCCCGGCCTCCTCCCAGGTCCGGCCCAGGGCGCCCTTCTGGTAGTACGGCATCAGCTCGCGCCAGGTGTCGAAGACCTTCTTCACCCGGTTGTCGTTCCAGGCCTCCTCGCCCGCCATCAGGGCCTTGTGGAAGTCGTAGCCGTTGAGACGCAGGTTGATGTAGTCGAAGGTGCCCATGGCGGGCCAGCCGTCCTTGTCGCAGAAGGCGACCGGGGTGCCGTCCTTGTGCATCCGCTTGGCCAGCGCGATGAACTGGTCCCAGGTCCTGGGCTGCTGATAGCCCCTCTGCTGGAACAGGCTCCTGCGGTGGAAGACCGCCCACGGGTAGTAGTAGTACGGCACGAAGTACTGCTTGCCGTCGTACGACGACTGCTCCTTGATGGCGTCGGAGAACCCGGAGAAGGACGCCCACACGTCGCTGATCTCGGTCAGCAGCCCCTTCTGGGCGAAGTACTGCATGCGGTATCCCGCGAACCACATGAAGACGTCGTCGGGCGTGCCCTGCAGATAGCGGTTGATGTTCTCCTGGAAGTCGTTGTGGTCCTTGGTGTTGACCTTCACCTGCTTGCCGGTCTGCTTCCGGTAGGCCTCGAAGGCCGCCGCGTACGCCTTCCTCGGGACGGCGTCGGAGGCGTTCGACCCGACGGTGACCTGGTTCCTGTTCCCGCCGGGCCCATGGCCGCAGGCGGACAGCAGGGCGGGGAGCGTGACCATGCAGGCTCCGGCGGCCGCACCCCGTAAGAGACTGCGCCGGGACATCGGATGTCCTGCTGTTCTCCCCGGCAGGACGGGCCGTGCGGACGATGACTGCGCCATGTCCCCCTCCTCGGGGTGCCATCAAACACAAACGAACGCGGGAGTTGGATCCCACCGCCTTTTCGCCCGGCCGTCAAGGGGTTTGACGAGATATCGAACAACTGTTATCCACTTCTTCCAACAGAGTCCGACACCTCTCACCGTAAACACACAGCGACAAAACGGACATGATCTTCTTCTGTCGCTACTTCTCCCTCTCTCTCCTCGCTCAGTGGTCGGGGCTTTGGCGGCAAGGACCGCCGGCCGCTGCCGCCCTTGCCGCCGCCCCGGTGTCCGCGGCCGCGGTCTCCTCAGACCCCCGCCGTCGCGTCCATCCGCGCCTTGAGGACGGCCGCCGCCGCCCCCACCAGGCCGGCGTCCGTGCCCGTCAGGGCCGGAACCACCGTCAGGCGCCGGACGAAGGAGAGCGTGGCGTAGTCGGCCAGGGCCTTGCGGAGGGGGGAGAAGAGAACGTCGCCCGCCTTGCCCACCCCTCCGCCGATCACCGCGATGTCGATCTCGACCAGGGTCGCGGTGGCGGCGATGCCCGCCGCCAGGGCACGGGCCGCACGTTCGAAGGAGGCCAGGGCGACCGGGTCGCCGGCCCGGGCGGCGGCGGCCACCGCGGCGGCCGAGGTGTCGCCGTCGGGGCCCGGCCGCCAGCCGTCCGCCAGCGCACGGCGGGCGATGTTCGGGCCGCTCGCGATGCGCTCCACGCAGCCGCGCGAGCCGCACGGGCACGGGTCGCCCTCGAGGTCCACGCTGATGTGGCCGATGTGACCGGCGTTGCCGGTCGGGCCGGGGTGCAGGTGCCCGCCCAGGATCAGACCGCCGCCCACACCGGTGGAGACCACCATGCACAGCGCGTTGTCGTGGCCGCGGGCGGCGCCCTGCCAGTGCTCGGCCGCCGCGATGGCCACACCGTCGCCGATCAGCCGCACGGGCAGACCGCCGACGACGGCACGGGCCCGCTCGACCAGCGGATAGCCGCGCCAGCCGGGCACGTTCACGGGACTGACGGTGCCCGTGGAGGCGTCCACCGGGCCCGCGCTGCCGATGCCCAGGGCCGTGACCCGCCCCCACAGCGGCGACGCCATCAGGTCGCCGAGCACCTCCTCCACGGCGCGCATGACGGTGTCGCCGTCCTTCCGCGCGGGTGTCGCGCGCTGGGCGCGCACCAGGATGCTGCCGTGACCGTCCACCAGCGCTCCGGCGATCTTGGTGCCGCCGATGTCCAGCGCAGCCACGAGGTCGGTGTGCATCAGAGTCGAATCTCCCCGTCAACATGAAGAAAGCCAAGAGAGGGCGCAGCCCGGTCTCGCGGTGGGGGACGCCGGCCGGAGTGTGCGCGGAACAGTTTCTCGCGCCTATGACAACGTTGTCCAGGTTCTATGCTCGACGATGCCACATCCTCGTACGGCTGCATGCCCCGGGGACCACCACGCCCTTCGTGGACGACAGGACAGGACGCCGCATCGTGCCAGAGACCACTCGCCGAGCCGACCGCCCCGCCCCCCGCTACGGCAGCCGCCCGACGATGAAGGACGTGGCGGCACGCGCCGGAGTCGGTCTGAAGACCGTCTCCCGGGTGGTCAACGGCGAGCCCGGCGTCACCCCGGAGACCGAGCGGCGCGTCCAGGAGGCCATCGAGGCCCTCGGCTTCCGGCGCAACGACAGCGCGCGGGTGCTGCGCAAGGGCCGTACGTCGAGCATCGGGCTGATCCTGGAGGACCTCGCCGACCCGTTCTACGGCCCGCTCAGCCGCGCGGTGGAGGAGGTCGCCCGCGCACACGGCGCCCTGCTCATCAACGGCTCCAGCGCGGAGGACCCGGAGCGCGAGCAGGAGCTGGCGCTGGCGCTGTGCGCCCGGCGGGTGGACGGGCTGGTCGTCATCCCGGCCGGCGACGACCACCGGTATCTGGAGCCGGAGATCAAGGCGGGCGTCGCCACCGTGTTCGTGGACCGCCCGGCCGGGCGCATCACCGCCGACGTGGTGCTGTCGGACAACTTCGGCGGCGCCCGCGACGGTGTCGCCCATCTGATCGCCCACGGCCACCGCCGGATCGGGTTCATCGGCGACATGCCGCGCATCCACACGGCCGCCGAGCGCCTGCGCGGCTACCGGGCGGCGATGGAGGACGCGGGGATAGCGGTCGAGGACTCCTGGATGTCCCTGGGCGCCACCGACCCCGAGCGGGTGCGCCGGGCCGCCGAGGCGATGCTGACCGGCCCCGCCCCGGTCACCGCGATCTTCTCGGCCAACAACCGGGTGACCGTCACCGTGCTGCGGGTCCTGGCCGAGCAGCCGCGCCGGGTCGCCCTCGTGGGCTTCGACGACATCGAGCTGGCCGATCTGCTCCGGCCGGGCATCACCGTCGTCGCCCAGGACGCCGCCGCCCTCGGCCGCACGGCCGCCGAACGCCTCTTCCGCCAGCTGGACGGCTCCCTCGTCGCCCCGGAGCGCATCGAGCTGCCGACCCGGCTGATCACCCGGGGCTCGGGCGAGCTGCCGCCGGAGGAGTGACCGCCGCGCGGCGGAGGCGGTGCGTTTCCGCCGGGCGGCGCCTCCTCGCCGCCCGGCTCCGGCCCGGGTCCACCGCCCGGGCCCACCGCGTGGGCTCACCGCCCGGGTGCGCCGTCCGGGCCGTCCGTCCCCCCGAAGCAGTCCGAGGCCCCCGTGCCGCTCGGGGTCACGGGGGCCTCGGCCGTTGCCGGAAGGTCAGCCCTTGCGCGCCTTGATCTCCTCGGTGAGCTGCGGGACGACCTCGAACAGGTCACCGACCACGCCGTAGTCGACCAGGTCGAAGATCGGGGCCTCGGGGTCCTTGTTGATGGCCACGATGGTCTTCGAGGTCTGCATGCCGGCGCGGTGCTGGATCGCGCCGGAGATGCCGGCGGCGATGTACAGCTGCGGCGAGACGGTCTTGCCGGTCTGGCCGACCTGCTGGGTGTGCGGGTACCAGCCGGCGTCCACCGCGGCCCGCGAGGCGCCAACGGCCGCGCCGAGGGAGTCGGCCAGCGACTCGATCAGCGCGAAGTTCTCCGCGCCGCCCACGCCGCGGCCGCCGGAGACCACGATCGCGGCCTCGGTCAGCTCCGGGCGGCCCGTCGACTCACGCGGCGTACGGCTGGTGATCTTCGTGCCGGTGGCCTGCTCGGAGAACGTGACGTTCAGCGCCTCGACCGCACCGGCGGCCGGGGCCTGCTCCACGGCCGCGCTGTTGGGCTTGACGGTGATGACCGGGACGCCCTTGGTGACCCGGGAGGTGGTGGTGTAGGACGCGGCGAACACCGACTGGGTGGCCACCGGGCCCTCGTCGGACGCCTGCAGGTCGACGGCGTCGGTGATGATGCCGGAGCCGATGCGCAGCGCCAGGCGGGCGGCGATCTCCTTGCCCTCCGCGGAGGAGGAGACCAGCACCGCCGCCGGGGAGACCTGCTCGACCGCGGCCTGCAGGGCGTCCACCTTCGGCACCACCAGGTACTCGGCGTACTCGGCGGCGTCATGGGTGAGGATCTTGACCGCGCCGTGCTCGGCGAGCGTGCCGGCGGTGTCGGCGGCCCCCTCGCCGAGGGCGACGGCGACCGGGTCGCCGATGCGGCGGGCCAGGGTCAGCAGCTCCAGGGCGGGCTTGCGGACGACGCCGCCGACGTGGTCGACGTAGACGAGGACTTCAGCCATGGGACTTCTTCTCTCCTGCGTGCGAAGGTGTGCGGGGCGGGAAGCGAGCTCGAACCGCTGCGGCTCAGATGAACTTCTGGCTCGCGAGGAACTCGGCGAGCTGCTTGCCGCCCTCGCCCTCGTCCTTGACGATCGTGCCCGCGGTGCGGGCCGGACGCTC
>k87-277793_pt1 | contig 11201 bp, 9 predicted proteins | sample MGYA00084031_6733416 | MGnify analysis MGYA00084031
CCGTAGATCGTGAAGAGGATGATGTACGTCGCCGCGACGTCGAGCGCCGTGCCGTAGATCCCCTCCAGCGAGATGTACATCGTTCCGGCGATGCGGTCCCAGTCATAACCGCGATGCCCCCAGTCGCCTGGAAGCAGGTACCCCCAGTGGAGATAGCCAAGAAGGCCGACGGCGAATGCCGGCAGGATCCAGCCAACCGTGCGCCGGGTGGCTTCCAGGATCAGCAGGATCGTGATCCACCCCATGATCACGTCCGTGTCGTTCGGGCGTGCCGCGCGATAGATGAACGTGTCGAACTCGAGGATGGGGTAGGCCGCGGTCACGATTGAGGCGATCGCCAGCACGACATCGATGACGTTGAGGTTCCGGCTTCCGCCGCGGCGCCACGGATAGAGCACGAACGTCAGGGCGAGCGCGATGCCCAGGAACGATGTGCGGTAGATCTGCGTCGTGATCGTCGCCTGCGTCGCATAGAGCGCGTAGGCCGACAGCCCGACCGCGATCAATCCGAAGACGAGCGCGAGCGGCCCCCGATAATCACGGACCGGGCTTTCCGCTTCGAACTCCTCGATGAGGGCGACGGTGTCCAGCGTCTCCTCATCCGATGCCATGTCGGCCCCGTCGACAACCTGGTCGTCCGGTGCCGGCTGCTTCCGCTCGTCGGTCATACAATCAAACCCTTTGTGGCGGGATTCGCTCCGCGAGAGAGACAGGCATCCGGGACACGGATGCGTGGTGTGCTGTCGCCGGAAATGCGAACCTGCGCCGGTTCCCTGAAGATCTCGTACATCCGCCAGTTCGTCTCGCCGGCGGTCAGCTGATGGTTCCCGATCCCGTCGACGCGGACCACCAGCTCGTCGGTGGAGAACGGCCCGGCAAGGACCTCGTATCCGTCCGGGACCGATGCGACCCGCCCATCGGTTGCGTAGTACTCGGCAGCGGCGGCGTTCTCCGTCACGATCTGTTGCCGGACCAGTCGCTCGTCATCGACGGTGTACGTCTCGCGGACGAACCCGCCGAACATCGAATGGGTGAACGTGAGCGTCACCGGCGTATCGGCATCCACGCGCGCGCAGATCACCAGCTCGCCGTCGCCCGTTTCAACCCGGAGCAGCGACACCGGTTGCAGCAGGGCCATGACCAGCATGAGGCTGGCAAGGATGGCGCCCAACACCGCTCGCATCAGCATCGGGATCCCTGGCAAGGAAACGGCCGCCCCGATACGAGCGGCCGTCCCCATTGACGGTCATGCCGGTTAGCTGGCCGGCGTGGCTTCAGGCGAGGCCTCGTCGCCGCCACCGCAGGTGCCTTCCGCGATGCCCTGCTCCTCGAGGTAGCGCACCGCGCCCGGATGGTATGGCAGCGCCGCCGAGCAGTACGCCGTTTCGAGCGCGAGGTTGCGTGCTTCCGGATGTCCGGCTGCCAGCGTTTCTTGGTTCTCGAACATCGTCTTCACGATGTCGTACGCGAGCTGCTCGTCCATATCAGCGCTCACCACGAGCACGTTCGGCACGGTGATGACGGAGACATCCTCGTCCTGCCCCTCGTAGGTGCCGGCCGGGATCGTGCCGAGGTTGTAGAACTCGCCGTAGGTAGAGGTCAGCGTGTCGTAAACCTCTTCGCTCGACAGGAGCTTGATGTTCATGTTCGGCGTCACGCCGAGGTCGGTGATCGCCGAGGTCGGCAGGCCGCCCGACCAGAAGAAGGCGTCGACGTTGCCGTCCTTCATCGCCGCGGCGGATTCCGCCACGCCCAGCTGCTGCTTGGTGATGTCCTCGTCCGGGTTGAGTCCGGCCGCTTCGAGCACGCGCAGAGCGATCACCTCGGTGCCGGAGCCCGGTGAGCCGACGGAGACCGTCTTGCCGGCCAGGTCGGCGATGGTTTCGATGCCGCTGTCCGCCTTCACCACGATCTGCGTGTAGTTGTCGTACAGCGTCACCAGCGAGGCGGCGTTGATCGGGTTTTCGAACGGCGCGTTGCCCTGCGAGGCATCGTAGGCCGTGTCGGAGAGGACGAACGCGAGGTCCGCACCTCCATCCTCGATCAGGTACATGTTGTCGACGGATGCCGAGGTCACCTCGGCGGTGAAATCGGCGTCCTCGACGCCATCCGACAGCACGGATGCCAGCGAGCCGCCGTACGGGTAGTACACGCCACCGGTGCCGCCGGTCGCGATCGAGTAGCGGTTCTGCGCTGAGGCGCCGGGCGCGACAACGAGCATCATCGCGAGCACCGCGACGACCATCCTGAGGGAACGACGAAGCATCATGTCTCCCTTCCTCCCGCGAGCGGGCCGCACGTCGGCGACCGCATCCATGAAATTGTCGGGACCTCGAATCACGTTCGGAGACACTTTCCCCCAACGCGCTCACAGATCCATCACTTGGCTGAACACCGGCAGTATAGGGGACACTCCGTCATCGGGCAAGAAACGCGCGCGGTATACATGCGTTTCCGGTTTCGCTGATTGACAGGTAGAACGAGAGGAATATTGATGAATATCGTCTATTCAACTGACATCACCGGCGTCGAGCCCGGGCATCTGGAGGGATTTTTTGTCGGCTGGCCGAACCCGCCAGACGCCGCCACGCATCTGCGCCTGCTCCATGGCAGTGACGCCGTCGTCCTGGCGCGGGACGAGGAGACCGGCAACGTGGTTGGCTTCATTACCGCGATCACGGACCAGGTGCTGGCCGCCTATATCCCGCACCTCGAAGTCCTGCCGGATTACCAGGGACAGGGTATCGGCGCGGAGCTTGTCCGTCGGATGCTCGAGCACCTGCGCGATTTCTACATGATCGATCTCATGTGCGATCCGGAGCTCCAGCCGTATTACGAGCGCTTCGGTTTCCTGCGCTCCCACGGCATGGTCTTCCGTAATTATGAGAACCAGTCGGGCCGCCCGACCTCATGACTCGTCGCCGTGACACCCGATGTGTCGGAGGCCTCGCCGCAATCTCGCGGAGGAATGTTGCCCGGATGCGCTCCGGGTCGTACGCTGCCATGAAAGGGCGCCCAACGGCGGGCGCCGCGACCATGATCAGTGACCCCGCAAGAGGGGTGAAGGGGTAATCATGACCACTGGATCACAGACCGGGCGCCGTCCGGCCACCGCTGAGGAGCTTGCCTCGCGGCCGGTTCGCTTCGCGATCGTCGGCACGGGCGGCATGGGCGGGACCCACGCACGCAACCTTGCCTCGTCTCCCGAAGCCGAAGTCACGTGGCTTGTCGACCTCGATACCGATCGGGCCCAGAAGCTCGCGGACGACATCGGCGGCAAGGTGACGGCCGAGATGGACGAGGCGTTCGCCTCCGACGATGTCGATGTCGCCCTCATCGCGCTGCCGACCGGCCTCCACCGCATGGGCGTCGAGAAGGCCGCGGAGTATCGCAAGCACGTCTTCTGCGAGAAACCGATCGCCCGCACCAACGAGGACGCCGAGGCGATGGTCCGCGCATGTGAAGAGGCCGGCGTCACCCTCATGGTTGGCCACGTCGTGCGCTTCTTCTCCGAGTACATGCGCATCAAGGAAGAGATCGATGCCGGCGCGCTCGGCGATGTCGCGATGGTTCGCGGCTCCCGCCTCAATCCGCCGGTCATGGAGCGCTCGCCCTGGTTCGCCGACGTCGAAAAGAGCGGCGGTGTCGTCCTCGATCTCATGATCCACGAGATCGATACCTTCCGCTGGTACTTCGGCGAGGTCGAGCGACTCTACGCCCACGGTCTCAGCTTCACGGAGTGGCACACGAAGCGCGACCACGCTATCGCCTCCCTCCGCTTCCGCAACGGCGTCATCGCCCACTGCGAGGCGAGCTGGGCTCACTCTGCCTTCCGGACCTCTATCGAGGTTGCCGGCTCCGACGGCATGCTTCGCCACAGCAGCTTCGACAGCGCCACGCTCACCTTCGAACCCAGCACCGGCGTCGAGTACGAAGGCATCGGCCAGCAGAGCAAGGCGTTCACCTACATGCGCCCGACGAACGAGCCGCCGCACCTGCGCGAGCTGCTCGTCTTCATCGACTGCCTGCGCACCGGTACGCCTGTCCCGGTCGACGGTGATGAGGCACGCAAGACCCTCGCGGTCGCCAACGCCGTCCTTGATTCGATGCGCGAGAACCGGCCGATCTTCTTCAATGAAGATGGCACCGTCGCCGACGCCTGATTCACGACGACCGACCTTGTAGGGACGGCCCTCGTGGCCGACCGGGCGATCCCGGGGATCGCTCTACGGAGCACCAAGATGGAACAGACACAGAAAACTGTCCGGGTGGCGATGCTGAGCTTCGCCCACATGCACGCCGCATCCTACGCTGCCGCCCTCACCCAAATGCCGGGCGCCGAGATCGTCGTCATCGCGGATGAAGATGAGACCCGCGGCAAGGCGATGACCGAGCGGTTCGGAGGGGAGTGGTTCTCGGATTACCGGGAAGCCGTAAAGCGCGACGATATCGACGCCGTCATCGTATGTTCGGAGAATGTCCGGCATAAGGAGATGACGATCGCCGCTGCTGAGGCAGGCAAGCACGTTCTCTGCGAGAAGCCGCTTGCCACGACCGTCGAAGACGCCCAGGCGATGATCGACGCCTGCAAGCAGCACGGCGTCAAGCTCATGACCGCCTTCCCGGTCCGCTTCAACGCCGCCATCGCCGGCCTGCGTGACGCGATCCGGGGCGGCATGGTCGGCGAGACGCTGACCATCGCCGCGCGTAACCCCGGTACGAACCCGGGCGGCTGGTTCGTCGACGCCTCGCTCTCCGGTGGCGGCGCCATCATCGACCACACCGTTCACGTCGTCGACGTCCTCCGCTGGATCTACGACGCCGAGGTGACCGAGGTCTACGCCGAATCCGGCAACCGCCTCGCCGGTAACGAGAGCGATGACACCGGCCTCCTCATGTTCCGCATGAGCAACGGCGTGCCGGTCAGCCTCGATACCAGCTGGTCGCGGCCGAAGAACTGGCCGATTTGGGGTGGCGTGACGATCGACGTCATCGGTGAGAAGGGCGTGCTCTTCGCCGACGCCTTCAACAACAATTACGAGATGGCCGAAACGAAGGGGCCGAGCTTCGCCTGGAAGTCGGTCGAAACCTCCGGTGACCCGGAGATGGTCGCTGCCTTCATCGACGCCGTCCGGAACGATACCGACGTCCCGGTCACGGGTGAGGACGGTCTCCGCGCCGTCGAGGTTGCCCTGAAGGCGATGGAGTCCGCCCGGACCCACAAGAAGGTCCCGGTGGTCGCCGGAGCCTGATACGGTTATTGGATAACACCCTGGAATGACGCGAGCCCCGGCCACATCATGGCTGGGGCTCGCCATATCTGGCCGGCAGGATGAAGCCAGTAAGGGCCCTTGTCGCCGGAGATAGGTGAGTCATGCGGTGTCTACCGTCCGTGCGTCCATTCATATTTGCGGTTTGACAGATCATGCACGGGGAATGAAATTGGGCCCATACATCGGCAAGGGTGGTGCTGGGAATCCACCCGATTTTTCTTTGGGACGCGTCAGGAAGCGTATGAAGGCGTGACGCCGTCTGGTTGCGGCGAAATGTTTGAATACTGCATACCTGTAAGGGACAGAGTCCCCGGAGTGACGTAGTCCGGGGCGACGCAGAGGTCCTCTTCGTCTCGTTTGGTTTGATTGAAGGGTCACGACATGGTTTCCGCGATTCCGCAGGCGGCAGCTCCCGTGGAAGTCCACGAGGATGCAGTCCGCACCAGCCGGGTCAAATCGATCTTCCAGAACTTCCTGCTGCGGCGGATTTTCCGGGCGTTCCTGACGATCTTCTTCGTCTCGTCGCTCATCTTTTTCCTCGTCCGCCTGCTGCCGGGGAACCCGATCGAGGTCTATATCAACCAGCAGATCACCCAGTACGGCTACTCCTACGAGGACGCAGCGAACCAGGCGCGGGCGCTCTTCGCGATCGATACCGATCAGCCGTTGATGCTGCAGTACCTCGACTACCTGAAGAACCTCGCCCGGTTCGACCTCGGCATGTCGCTCGTCGTCCCCGGTACCACCGTCCTGAGCATCATCAACTCGCGTATCTGGTGGACGATCTTCAGCGTTGGCACGGCCCTCATCATTTCGTTCACGCTCGGCAGCCTCATCGGCATGATGATGGCCTACCGGCGCGGCTCGAAATTCGACGCTGTCCTCAGCACGCTCGCTTCGATCGGCAACTCGGTCCCCAATTACCTGCTCGCCATCCTCGTGATCGTCCTCTTTGGCGTGCAGATGGACCTCATCCCCTATACCGAGATGCGAGGCTCTGTCAGTAGTGGCCAACCTGTCGAGTTAAGTTTCGCGTTTATAGCGGATGCCTTATATCACGCCATCCTGCCCATCAGCGTCTACGTCCTCACCACGATCGGAGGTTGGATGCTCCTCATGAAGAGCTCCACCATTTCGACGCTGGAGGAGGATCACGTCAGCGCCGCCAGGGCCAGGGGAATCCCCGAATCGCGCATCCTCTTCTTCTATGTCGGCCGGAACGCTGTTCTCCCGCTCTTCACGCGTCTCACGATCGAGATCGGGTTCGTGGTCGGTGGTTCGCTGCTTGTCGAGCCGATCTTCCAGTACCAGGGCATCGGTCAGCGGCTCTTCGAGTCGATCCAGCAGCGTGACTACCCAACCTTGCAGGGCATCTTCCTGATGGTCACGATCTCGGTCGTTCTCGCGAACCTGATAGCCGATCTTCTCTACAGCCGGCTTGACCCGCGCATTCGTTCCAAGGGGTAACTCGACATGGCAGAGGCAACGGTCAATACCGGTCAAACACCGCTTCCCCCACCCAAACCGGAGCTTCGCACCGAGGTGCCGAGCTTCTGGCGCCGGTTCGTCTCGCGGAACAAGATGGGGACGCTCGGCATCGTCATCCTTGCCCTTATCGTCCTGCTCTCCTTCATCGGTCCGCTTTTCATGACGGGGCCGAACCGGACACAGGTCGCCAATGTCTACGCCGGGCCGAGCTGGGAACACCCGCTCGGGTTCGACTATCGCGGACGTGACATCTTCCACCAGATCGTCCATGGCGGCCGCAGCCTGATCATCGTCGCGACGATCGCCGCTGTCGTGTCGACCTTTATCGCCGTGACGTTCGGCGCGCTGGCCGCGCTCATCGGTGGCAAGCTCGATACTGTGATCCTGACGATCACGGACGTCGTCCTGACCGTCCCGCAGATCATCCTGCTCAGCGTGCTGGCGGCCTTCGTCCGGCTCGACAGCCCGATCCTGCTCGCGATCATCCTCGCCGCGACCGGCTGGCCGACGCTGCTGCTGGCGGTACGGTCCCAGGTGCTCTCGTTGCGCGAGCGCGAGTTCGTCGAGGCCGCGAGGATGCTCGATCTCGGTATGCCCCGCATCCTCTTCCGCGAAGTGCTGCCGAATATGGCCAGCTACATCATCATCAACTTCGTGTTCGCGATGACGAGCGCCATCTACGGCCAGGTCATCCTCTACTTCCTCGGGCTCGTCTCGCTCTCCGGTGATAACTGGGGCCTGATGATCCAGGAGGCCTATCGCCAGGGCGCCATGTTCTCGCCGGACGGCATCATGTCGCTGGCGTCGCCGATCTTCATGATCGTCATGCTGCTGTGGTCGCTGACGCTGGTCGCCCGCTCGCTCGAAGACGTCTTCAATCCGCGTCTCCGGGAGGTGTAGGGACATGGCTCGCGACGCACGAAACAGGGATACACAGATGGACAACGCAACCGCCCGCGCCGATCAGCCTGCCGGCAACGACAAGGCGAGCATGCGCGGCACGGCCGCCTCGACCGCGCCAGTCGTGCTCTCGGTCGAGGATGTCTGGATCGAGTACAAGACTCCCTTCGGGTGGATCCAGGCCGTGCGCGGCGCCACCATGGAGATCCGCCAGGGCGAGGCTGTCGCCCTCATCGGCGAGAGTGGATCCGGTAAGTCGACGCTCGGTTTCGGCATCCTCAGGATGCTCCCGCGCAACGCCCGCATCACGCAGGGCCGGATCATGTACACCTATGCCGACGGGCGCCAGGTCGACCTGCTGAAGATCTCGGACAAGGAGTTCCGCGCCTTCCGCTGGAGCGAGTGCGCGATGACCTTCCAGGCCGCGCAGAGCTCGCTCAACCCTGTCATGCGCGTGAAGGACACTTTCCATGAGACCGCGAAGGCGCACGGCTGGAAGGACGACAAGGCGATCAGGGAGAAGTCGCTCGATCTCTTCCGGAAGGTCCAGCTCGATCCGGACCGCGTCTACAACGCCTATCCGCATGAGCTCTCCGGCGGCATGCGCCAGCGCGTTTCCATCGCGCTCTGCCTGCTGCTCGACCCGCAGCTCATCATTCTCGACGAGCCGACCACGGCGCTCGACATCATCACCCAGCGCGCCATCATCGACGTCATCCGCACGCTCCGCGACGAGCTCGATTTCACGATGATCTTCGTCTCGCACGACCTTTCGCTCGCCGCCGAGCTGGCCGACCGGGTCTCGACCATGTACGCCGGCCAGATCGTCGAGTACGGGCACGTCCGCGACGTTTTCTACGATCCGAAGCACCCGTACAGCGTGGGGCTGCTCAATGCCGTGCCGCCGATCCAGGGCGAGGAGTTCACGCCGTTGACGGCGATCCCGGGCTCGACCCCGAACCTCGCCGCCATCCCGGACGGCTGCCCGTTCCACCCGCGGTGCCCGTATGCCACCGATGTTTGCACGAAGGTCAACCCGCCGCTGATCGACGTCGGCGGTCGCCACCTCGCCGCCTGTCATCACCACGACAAAGTCTCGCTTGACCAGACAGTGTGGGAGCGGATGGACGTCGCCGAGACGACCGCCTGACAGAACACCCGTACCGCCGCACCGTGTGCGGCGCCCGTCTCACGCCGCACATCGACCGTAGTCGGAGGAGCGGCGGTACGGAACCGTCAGCGTCGATGGACGCCGCAGGAGCATCAAGACATGGAAACCGCAACCAGCGAAACAACGAACCAGGCATCACGCGGCGAGCCCGTGATGTCCCTCAGGCGCCTCACCCGGGAGTTCGACACCAAGGGCGGCAAGATCACCGCCGTTGACGACGTCAATATCGAGCTCCACCAGGGCGACATCCTCTGCCTCGTCGGCGAGAGCGGCAGCGGCAAGACGACCGTCGCTCGCATGGCCGCCGGCATGCTGAAGCCGACGCGCGGCCAGGTGCTCTACAAGGGCAAGAACATCTACGAGATGTCCAAGAAGGAGTTCAGCGTCTACCGCAAGGACGTCCAGATCATCCATCAGGACCCCTATGCATCGCTGAACCCGGTCCAGACCATCGGCGACATGCTGCGGGCGCCGCTGCTCAAGCACAAGCTCGTGAAGAACCGCGCCGAAGCGACGAAACGTGCCGGCGAGCTCCTCGAGCTCGTCGATTGCCGCCCGGTCGAGAACTTCATCGACAAGTACCCGCACCAGCTCTCCGGCGGCCAGCGGCAGCGAATCTCGATCGCGCGCGCCATGACCCTCAACCCGAAGGTCATCATCGCCGACGAGTCGGTCTCGATGGTCGACGTCTCGATCCGCGTCAGCCTGCTCAACACGATGCTGAAGCTCCGAAACGAGCTGGGCGTCACCTTCCTGTTCATCACCCACGACCTCGCCGTGGTGAAGTACTTTGCGTGGGAAGGCAAGGTCGGCGTCATGTACGTCGGCAAGATGATCGAGGAGGGCGCGACACCGGGCGTCATCGCCCGTGGCCTTCACCCCTACACCAGGGCCCTTGCCGCCGCCATCCCGGAGGCCGACCCGGATATCACCCGATCCAAGGAGAAGCTCCAGCTCCGCAGCCTCGATATCCCGAATCTCAACAACCTGCCGGGCGGGTGTGTCTTCCACCCCCGCTGCCCGTACTGGATCGAGGGCACGTGCGACGTCGAGATGCCACCGCTGGCGGACGTGGGGAAGGGGCGCCAGGTTGCCTGCCACGCGGTCTTCCGTGACATTGAGCGGGGCGGCGATGGGCGAAACCTGGAGGTGACCGACGCCCTCGCGCGCGAGAAGCGCCCGGTCGGGTAGTCGATCACAAAATCGCATGCCGATTGCCGACAGAATACGGGCGTCCGGGGCGAAAAAGGTTTATCATAATCGCGGTCAGAAAAACCAAAGGTTTCGGACCCGGCAATGAGGCCGGGAATATCCGGAACAGGGGCGCAGGCAACGGGGTTGCCGGCACATGAAGGACCCGCGCCGGGATACCGGAGGAGCGGTTCGCCACAGCAAATGCGGTTATCGGTTCGACTCAGGTGAAAGGGCTCTCTGAAATGACTCGTTCAATGTCCCGACGTCGTTTTCTTGGCACCAGTGGTGCCGGCTTTGCGGCGGCCATGCTTGCGGGCGGTCCGCTTCCGGCTGGATTCGGCCGCGCGGTGATGGCGCAGGACGGTGCCGCGGAATATCACGCCGCCTACCCGTATCTCGATCCCGGAGCTGGCGGACACTTCAACAGCTTTGTCACGAACGCGATCCTCACCCCGATCGCCGGCGGCACCGTCTATGGCGAGCTGATCCTTCAGCCGCTGGCCCTGTACTACTGGGGCACCGGTGAGTGGCTGCCGCTCCTCGCCACCGAGTGGGGCTTCATCAGCACGGGCTCCGGCGCCAGCGCGTCCCCGGCCGCTGACGCCAGCGCCTCCCCGGCTGCCGGCGGCATCGATCCGAACGCCGACACCTTCGAGATCAAGCTCCGCGAAGGCGCCATGTGGTCGGACGACACTCCGATCACCGCGCAGGACGTGGTGGATACCCTCTGGATCCGCCGGCTCATGTCCCAGACCGAGTGGAAGTACCTCGACGACGTCGTCGCCGTCGATGACTACACCGTTCATTGCCACATGAGCCTGCCCTCGACCGAGGTCGAGCGCTACGTCATCCGCGTTGCGTACCCGCGCCCGTCGTCGGTCTACGGCGAGTGGGCCCAGCAGGCGCGTGATCTCTTCCAGGGCGGCAAGACGCTTGACGATCCGGAAGGCAAGCAGCTGCTGGACCAGTTCACGCAGTTCCGCCCCGAGGGTGACTACCCGGTCTCCGGCCCGTTCAAGATCGACGTCAGCAGCATCACCAATGCGCAGATGACGCTCGTCAAGAACGACAAGGCCTGGAACGCCGACCAGGTCCTCTTCGATCGCATCGTCAACTACAACGGCGAGACCGACACCATCTCCGCGGTCGTGCTCTCCGGTGACATCGACTACGCG
>k87-553612_pt1 | contig 11200 bp, 7 predicted proteins | sample MGYA00084031_6733416 | MGnify analysis MGYA00084031
CTTCCGTGACAAACAGGCGCGTTCAGACAAATGAACGATCTTTTGAACAGGTTTTACTTGTGCTTGTTGCGCGGCACGTAATCCGGGTAATCCGTGATAATGCCGTCAACGCCGGCGTCCAGCAGCGGTTCCGCTTCTTCCGGCTTCCGCACGGTCCAGACCGACATTTTCATTCCGCGTTCGCGCACGCGTTCCAGCAATTCCGGGGAAAACATTTTCAGGCTGGGATTCACATAATCTGCATAAGTGGCAAATTCGTCGAGCATCTCATCGGTCAACTGCTCTGGCTTGTTGGTCAAAACGCCGACAGGAATGTCCGGCAAAAGCTCGTGGAATGTTTTCATCGAGTCGAAGTTAAACGATTGCACGATGATCTTGTTATTTGCGGGCTTGTCCATGTTTCGCTCGCGCAAGGCATCCGCTACCATCTCTTCTACGCCCGGATACAGCTCAGGAGATTTTAATTCGATCAAGATGCCGGTTTTGCCGCGGAATTCATCGAGCACCTCTTCAAAAGTGGGGATTTGTTCGCCCGCAAATTCCGGATCGAAGTAACTGCCAGCATCCAGCTCGCGGATTTCTTCAAAGGTCAAATCCTTCACTTTTCCGGTGCCGTCGGTAGTGCGGTCCACGGTATTGTCGTGTATGACGACCATTTGCCCGTCCTTTGTCACTTGCACGTCGATTTCGATGTAGTCAGCCTTCATTTTCACTGCCTTGCGAAACGCCGCCATGGTGTTCTCGGGTGCATAGCCGGAAGCGCCACGGTGGGCGACGGTGTCTACGCGGTGGGCATGTTCATTGGGTGCTGCCATAGCTGCCAGCGGCTGGAGCAATCCGGCAACAAGTACTGCGGCCATCAACGTTTTTCCCAAGCGAATCATGTAAATCTCCTCCTCGACGTTTTTTGGCTCCCACAGGCGATGACAAAGAAAAGAGGGAGCATGGTCTGCAGGCTGGAATATGCGATGGTGTTTTCGGGGCCCCAAAAACAAAAAATCACAGATTCCCCCCAGCGTGTAAGCTGAATGGAATACTGCGAATCTCCTGTTCTCCATCACAATATTCAAAATATTCTGCTGAGTTCCAGTTTACACGAAGTCTTCCCTCAAATCTACACGGTTTGGAAAAATCATCCTTATAGCCTAAACTCTCATGCTGCTGGCATGACGGAAGATAGGGGGGATGCAGGTCTTTTGAACCTGTTCATCAACAAAAAAGGAGGGGGCTCCATGAGACCGATCAAGCGCAGCCGCTGGAGATTGGCAGCGGGTATCTGCTATTACCGCATCAAACGTTATAGAGAATGGCTCTTTGGCCGAAAAAAGTATGCCAGACTGAGAAAACCGGAGAGACTTCCTTGCCTGCATAAACATCATCAGACCCCTTTGCTAAGGCAACTGCAAAACGTCGAGATGTGGATGCAGCACAACAAAGTAACGAACCTCCGCATTGCGTCGGAGCGATTGGATGGAATCGTCGTCCGTCCGGGAGAGACGTTCTCGTACTGGAAGCTGATCGGAAAGCCGACGCGGCGTAAAGGGTATCTGGAAGGGATGCTGCTGTCGCATGGGCAGGTGCTGGCTGGTGTGGGGGGAGGCTTGTGCCAGCTGTCCAACCTGATCTACTGGATGACGCTGTTTACACCCCTTACCGTGACAGAGCGCCACCGGCACAGCTACGACGTCTTTCCTGACGCGAGCCGCACGCAGCCATTTGGCAGCGGAGCGACGTGTTTTTACAACTACCTCGATCTTCAAATTGCCAATCAGACGAACCAGGCCTTTCAGTTGCGTCTTTCGCTTGGGGGTGGCTGCCTCGTCGGAGAGTGGCTGGGCGAGTACCCGCCGACGCGGCGATACGAAGTATATGAAAAGAAACACGCGATCACTCCAGGGCTCTGGGGCGGCTACGAACGCCGCAACCTTCTGTACCGGCGCGTGTATGACCTGGAGGGCGAACTGATTGGAGACGAGTTTATTGCGGAAAACCGCGCGTATATGATGTATGAGCCGCTTTTGCCCGGCCGCGAGCCTGCAGGGTAAGAATTCAAATGTTTACTCTGTTTGCCAGCAATCCCTCCTCTGGTTTGACTGGAACTCTCCCTCGATCTGTGAGAAAATAGGAACATATGCTTTCGTTCGGGAGCGTTTTGAGAGGCAGGAAAGGTGGAAGTTATACATATGTCTACAGTTGACCGAATTATCGCCGGACTAAATCCGCAGCAGCGGGAAGCGGTCCTCACAACAGAAGGGCCGGTTCTTATACTCGCAGGTGCAGGCAGCGGCAAGACCAAGGTGCTGACCCAACGGATTGCCTATCTGATCCAGGAAAAGCGCGTGGCCCCCTGGAGCATTCTGGCGATTACCTTTACCAACAAGGCGGCCAGGGAGATGCAGAACCGCGTGGCCGCCATCATCGGCCGCGAAGCGGAGGACACCTGGATTTCTACATTCCACTCGCTCTGCGTCCGCATCCTGCGAAAAGATATTGACCGTCTGGGCATAAACCGGAGCTTCTCGATCCTCGACGCCGGCGATCAACTGTCCGTTATCAAGCAATGTCTGAAAGAATTGAACATAGATCCGAAGCAGTACGAGCCGCGCGGCCTCCTGGCGGCGATCAGCGGGGCCAAAAACGAGCTGACAGATCCAATCCGTTACTCGAATCTTGCCGGAGATGCCTACTCGATGGTCGTCGCGAAGGTATACGAGCTGTACCAAAAGAAACTGAAAAACAACCAGTCCCTGGACTTTGACGACCTCATCATGACAACTGTCCGGCTGTTTAAGGAAGTGCCGGAGGTTCTCGAATACTACCAAAAGAAATTCCGCTACATCCATGTCGATGAGTATCAGGATACGAACCGGGCCCAGTACATGCTCATCTCCATGCTCGCGGACAAATTCCGCAACGTCTGCTGCGTCGGGGATGCCGACCAGAGCATTTACAAGTGGCGCGGGGCGGATATATCCATCATTTTGAACTTTGAAAAGGATTATCCGGAAGCGAAATTGATCAAACTGGAGCAAAACTACCGCTCGACCAAAACGATTTTGCAGGCGGCCAACCAGGTGATCGCAAACAACGTCATGCGCAAGGAGAAAAAGCTCTGGACGGAAAACGAGGCAGGGGAAAAAATCACTTGCTTCCAGGGGGATTCCGAGCACGACGAAGCGTATTTCATCGTAGATACGATCCGCAAGCAGATGCCCATTTACAAGCGGTACGACAAATTCGCCGTCCTTTACCGGACCAACGCCCAGTCCCGCGTGGTCGAGGAAGTGTTCATCAAATCGAATATCCCTTACACCATCGTGGGCGGCACGAAGTTCTACGACCGCAAAGAGATTAAAGACATTTTGGCTTATTTGCGGGTGATCTCCAATCCGGATGACGACATCAGCCTGACGCGGATTATCAATGTGCCGAAGCGAAATATCGGCGATACGACAGTGGAAAAGCTGCAGGCTTACGCGAATGCCCACGGTCAATCCCTGTACGGAGCGATCCAGGAGGCGGGCTATATGGGACTGCCGGCACGCACGACCAATGCGATCCTTTCATTTAATGACCTGATCACCAACCTGATGCAGATGACCGACTACCTGTCCGTGACCGAGCTGGTGGAGGAAGTGCTGAAGCGCACCGGATACCGCGAGATGCTGAAGGAAGAAAAAACGCTGGAGTCCGCGGCGCGGCTGGAGAACATCGAGGAGCTTTTGTCCGTTACCCAGGAGTTTGAGCGGAAGAACGAGGACAAGAGCCTGCTTGCCTTCCTGACCGACCTCGCTTTGGTAGCCGACATTGACACTTTGTCGGATGACGGCCAGACCGAGGAGGAGGTATCCGCTGAAGGCCAGGTCGTCCTGATGACGCTGCACAGCGCCAAGGGTCTGGAGTTTCCGGTCGTCTTTCTGGCGGGAATGGAGGAAGGCGTATTCCCTCATAGCCGTTCGCTGTTCGACGACGCGGAGATGGAGGAAGAAAGACGCCTCGCCTATGTAGGGATTACCCGGGCCGAGGAGCGGCTGTATTTGACATCGGCGCGGATGCGGACCTTGTTTGGCCGTACCAATGTGAATGCGCCCTCGCGCTTTTTCAAGGAGATTCCTGCCGAGCTGTTGGAAGGAAGCCCTGTTCAAGAATCAGGCGGGATGCAGGGAGGCTCCTTTGGACAGCGCGGTTACGGCCAGCGAGACGGGTTTGGCCGCTATGGAGCGGGTCAGGCGGATGCGGGGACAAAGTCCGCTTTTGGACAACGCACCGGCACTACAGGCACCTCTGCCTTTTCCCGTCCGGCCATGGCCGCTCCGACCAAATTGCAAGGCCATGGCGGCGGCTCCGGCATCGATTGGAAGGTAGGCGACAAGGTAAAGCACGGCAAGTGGGGCACCGGTACGGTCGTCAAGGTGAAAGGAAGCGGAGACGATACGGAGCTGGATATCGCTTTCCCGAGTCCGACCGGAATCAAAAAGCTGCTGGCAAAATTTGCTCCGATCGAGCGGGGATAGTATTCTATACGGTACAGAATCTTTTGCAAGCAAGCTGAATCACGAAAGCGATTTGCCCGGGAAGCGCTCGGGCTTGATACGGAATAGCAAAGGATGAACGAAATGGATCGATTGACGGCGGAAGCACGAATTCTTGAATTGCGGAAACAAATTGAGCATCACAACCGTCTGTATCATACAGAAGACCGCCCGGAAATTACCGACCAGGAATACGATAATCTGGTAAGGGAACTGCAAGGCTTGGAAGACCTTTTTCCCGACATGGTCACGCCCGATTCTCCGACGCAGCGGGTGGGCAGCGCACCGCTGGCCGCTTTTGAAAAAGTGGTTCACAAAACGCCGATGCTCAGCCTGGGCAATGCCTTTGGCGAGGAGGATTTGCGCGATTTCGACCGCCGTGTGCGCCAGGCGGTAGGCAATCAAAACGTCCGCTATGTCTGCGAATTAAAGATTGACGGCTTGGCGATTTCCTTGCACTATGAGGACGGAGTATTTGTCAAGGGAGCGACTCGCGGCGATGGGACGACAGGCGAGGATATTACACAAAATCTGCGGACGATCCGTTCGATTCCGCTCCGGCTGACCCGCCCAGTGACTATCGAGGTGCGCGGTGAAGCGTTTATGCCGCGTGCAGCCTTTGAGAAGCTGAACAAGGAACGGGAGGAACGCGGAGAAGCCCTGTTTGCCAACCCGCGCAACTCCGCAGCCGGATCGCTTCGTCAGCTCGATCCGAGGATTGCGGCTTCCCGCCAGCTGGACACCTTCATCTATGCCATCGGCGATTTGCAGGGAGTCGATGTCGAGTCCCACAGCGAAGGGCTGGATCTGTTGGAGTCGCTCGGCTTCAAAGTAAATAAAGAACGGCGCACATTTGACAACATTGATGACGTGATTGATTTTGTGAACAGTTGGGTGGAAAAACGACCGCAGCTCGCATACGATATCGACGGTATGGTCATTAAAGTAGACAGCTACGTTCAGCAGCAGGAGCTTGGCTTTACGGCGAAAAGCCCGCGCTGGGCGGTGGCGTACAAATTCCCGGCAGAGGAAGCGATTACCGTATTGAAAGGGATCGAAGTATCTGTCGGACGCACTGGTACGGTTACTCCTACCGCGATTTTGGAGCCGGTCAGTCTGGCTGGCACCACGGTAAAGCGGGCCTCGCTGCACAACGAGGACATCATCCGGGAAAAGGGACTGTTGATCGGCGACCATGTCATGGTCAAAAAAGCAGGCGACATCATCCCGGAAATTATCGCTGTCCTGCCAGAGAGACGCGACGGAAGCGAGACGCCTTTTGCGATGCCCACGCACTGCCCTGAGTGCGGCAGCGAGCTGGTGCGCCTGGAAGAAGAGGTGGCGCTCCGCTGCATCAATCCGATGTGTCCGGCGCAAATCCGCGAAGGCATCATTCATTTTGTCTCCCGTCAGGCGATGAACATCGAGGGCTTGGGAGAAAAGGTCGTCGCTTCCCTTTTTGAAAAGGACATCATCCGCAGCGTAGCCGACCTGTACTATCTGCACCAGCAGCGCGACGTTTTGCTCGGGCTGGAGCGGATGGGGGAAAAGTCGGTTGACAACCTGCTTACCGCCATCGAGACCAGCAAGGAAAATTCCCTGGAGCGGCTGCTCTTCGGACTGGGCATTCGCCTCGTGGGTGCCAAGGCGGCGCGCGTACTTGCCGAGCACTTTGGCGAGATGGACGGCATCATGGCCGCAAACGAAGAAGATTTGACCGTGATTGATGAGATCGGACCGAAAATGGCGTCCAGCATCGTAGGCTACTTCCGCCAGCCGCAGGCCCAGGCGGTAATCGAGCGGCTGAAGGCTGCCGGTGTCAATATGAGCTACAAAGGCATTCGTGTCGAGGCTGGAGCGGATTTGCCGCTTTCCGGCAAGACTGTCGTATTGACTGGTACGCTTGCGACGATGACGCGGCAGGAAGCCGAAGAAGCGATTGCCCGTTTGGGCGGAAAGGTGACGGGCAGCGTGAGCAAGAAAACGGACCTGGTCATCGCCGGTGAAAAGGCAGGCTCCAAGCTGGAGAAAGCGGAAAAGCTGGGAGTGTCTGTCATGGATGAAGCAGGCTTTAGAGAATTGCTGGAGAGTCAAGGATAAGACCTGGCTAGTGGGAGAGAACGGGAAGGGGTGTAGTCGGCATGAAAGGCTTGCTGCGATGGGGAATGATCTTGATGGCAGGGGCACTTTTGGCAGGTTGCGGCGAAAGCGGGCGGAGCAAGCCGATACAGCCGCCCGTAACTGCCGCGGCTCTGCCCGGAGATTTGACCTATCAGGATGTTCTGCAAAAGGGCGAGGTCGTACACAACTTATCCATGACTCCGGATGCCCAGCACATCTGGGTAGGAACACATGCCGGACTTTATCATTCGGCAGGCGGAGGAGTCTGGGGACTATTGTCTCCCGAGCTTGAGCAGAAGGACGTGACAGGCTGGTTTGTCGATCCGAATAATCCCCAGCACATTTTTGCCGCTGGAAACAACGGTGTGCTGCGCTCGACTGACGGCGGGAAGAAGTGGGCCAAATTGGGGAAAGGCTTGCCTGAGCCTGCCGAAATCCGCAGCTTTGCAGGCATTCGGGAAGGCGATCAGATCCGCCTGTTCGCATTTGTAACGGGTGAGGGGATTTACCAGTCGTCGAACGGGGGCAACGAGTGGAGCCTATGGCTGCCGCTTGATCAGGAAGTGTATGCGATGGATTACGATCCGATGGAAAACCGCCTGTATGTGGCTGCCCAATTCAACCTTCTCTATCATGAAGATGGGCAGTGGAAAACAGAAGTCGTCCCGAATGCCCAGCAGGTATATTCGCTCACGGTGGACAGAACGAGCGGAATCCTCGCTGTCGCAACAGATCAGGGGATTATGGAAAAAATAGATGGCAGCTGGCAGCAGCTGGATGCCAAGTCTCCTGAGACGCTGATCGTGATCTCTCCCGGCGCCGGTGATTACAGGTGGGTCGGGATCGGTGAGTCGGCCTTTGTCTATACATTGTCGAACGGCAAATGGAAGAAATGGAATTGATAAAACATGAAGAGGCTTCGGCCTCTTTCGTTGTGTAAGGAGTTTGGATGGATGAAAGCAAAACGATGGATGTACATGTTGCCGCTGACGTTGATTTTGGCCATGACGGCTGCAGGCTGCTCGCTTCTGCCAGGAGGAAAAGGTCAAGAGGAATCGCAGCCCGCAAGCCCTTCGCTTTCCCCTGTTGTGGAAGTTTCGGAGGATTATTACGGCAGCATTCCGCCCTACCAACCAAACCAAACGCGCGGAATACTGGCCAGCACGATTTATCGGATCGACTTCAGCCACCTGGAGCTCGGACTGATGGAGATTGCGCGCGATACCTTCCCTACGTCCGATTATTTGTTCCAGGAAGGCCAGTTCATCACAAAAGATCAGGTAAGGGACTGGATCGCGCAAGAAAAGGCCGGGGGTCCCAACGGCAAGGGGAAAACCAGCAGCCTTGTTCACGTGCTTGAGCACGATTATCTGAGCAAGGACAAGCAGCAACTGGCCGGAATGGTACTCGGACTCTCCCTGTCCCCGGTTTACCAGGATGCGACGGGGCAGGAGAAAACCTATACGACGGACGAACTGCGGGCAAAGGGACAGCAGTTGGCGTCAAAAATCGTACAGAGTGTTCGAGCCAACTCTACAGAAGTCCCGATTGTAATCGCTTTGTTCCAGGTGCCAGAGCCAAATTCCACGCTGATTCCGGGCAAGTTCATCATGTCCGGTACGGTGAATGCAGGTGAGTCTTCAATCGGAAAATGGCAGCCCATTGACGAAGAATTCTACCTGTTCCCGAGCAGCGACGCCGAAAAAGCATATCCCCAGCAAGCCCTGCAGTACGACAAGCTGAAGCGTCAAACGCAGTCTTACTTCAAAGAGTATATCGGAATGACCGGAATCGGCCGTTTTATGGGCGGCAGACTCACCGAGTTGACGATTACGGCTACGGCTGAGTACGATTCCCGGACGCAAGTCCTGCAATTTACGCAATTTGCAGCTTCCGCAATTGAACAGACCTTTGACAAGAACGTCCACGTCAATCTGTATGTTCAGACGATTAATCAGCCGCTGGCCTTGTATGTTCGGCCAACCAGCGGGGAACCATACATGCATATTTACAGAAAATAACAAAGAGCAAAAACGCCCTTTCCTTTTCATTCGGAACGGAGAGGGCGTTTTTTCGCGTAGAATGACAGATGATATGAACACATTTGTTTAGAAGTGTTCAGTGATTTGGACACGAATGTTCATAACCCGATACATAAGAAACCCTGTTGTTTTTCGAGAAAAATGCAAACACTAACACGGCGAAAAGAATCCAGCCAAATTGGTATGATCCTTGCATATAAATTTGGATGACAAGAATGGAAGAATGATAAGGAGGTTTTCCAGATGCAAGTCGAATTCAAAAATGAACCGTTTACCAATTTTAGCTTGCCGGAAAATAAAAAGGCATTTCAAGAGGCGCTCGCAAAGGTAGAGAGCGAGCTGGGCCGTGAATACGACATCATCATCGGCGGAGAGCGCATCAAAACCGAAAAGAAATCCCGCTCCATCAACCCTTCCAATAAAGAGCAAGTAATCGGCGTAGTATCCCAGGCTGACCAAGCCCTGGCTGAAAAAGCAATCCAGACTGCCGCTCAGACATTTGAAACCTGGAAGGCTGTACCGCCGCAAGCGCGTTCCCGCTATCTGTACAAAGCGGCTGCCATCCTTCGTCGCCGCAAGCATGAATTCTCTGCTTGGCTGGTAAAAGAGGCAGGCAAAAGCTGGGCGGAAGCAGATGCCGACACGGCTGAAGCAATCGACTTTATGGAGTACTACGGCCGTCAAATGGATAAGCTCGCCGAGCGCCATCCGCTGACCCGCATCCCGGATGAAGACAACGAGCTGTATTACGTACCGCTTGGCGTAGGGATTGTCATTCCGCCTTGGAACTTCCCGCTCGCGATCATGGTAGGGATGACGACTGCAGCTCTGGTAGCGGGAAATACTGTCGTGCTGAAGCCGGCGTCCACCACTCCGGTAATTGCTGCGAAATTCATGGAGATCCTGGAAGACGCAGGCGTACCTGCAGGGGTTGTCAACTTCGTACCAGGCTCCGGCGGCGAAATCGGCGACTATTTGGTTGAACATACGCAAACCCGCTTTATCAGCTTCACAGGCTCCCGTGACGTCGGTCTGCGCATCAATGAACTGGCTGCGAAACACCGTCCGGGTCAAAAATGGATGAAGCGTCTCGTAGCGGAAATGGGCGGAAAAGACTCCATCATCGTAGACAATGACTGCGATCTGGAAGCGGCTGCTCAAGCAATCGTTGCTTCCGCATTCGGTTTCTCCGGCCAAAAATGCTCTGCTTGCTCCCGTGCCATCGTTCACCAGGACGTGTACGACAAGGTCCTGAACCGGGTGGTTGAGCTGACCAAGCAGCTGACTGTCGGCGATGTGGTAAACCCTGATTTCTACACCGGTCCGGTTGTGGATGAAAAGGCGTACAACAAAATTCTCGAGTACATCGAGATCGGGAAAAAAGAAGGCAAGCTGATGGCAGGCGGAGAGAAAGGGCCAGAAAACGGCTACTATATCATGCCGACCGTATTTGCTGATGTAGAGCCGCAAGCCCGCATCATGCAAGAAGAGATCTTCGGACCAGTCGTGGCCTTCTGCAAAGCAAAAGACTTTGATCATGCGCTGGAAATCGGCAACAACACCGAATACGGCCTGACCGGCTCCGTGTTCAGCCGCAACCGTGCACATCTGGAGAAGGCACGCAGCGAATTCCACGTAGGGAACCTGTACTTCAACCGCAAATGTACAGGCGCACTGGTGGGCGTGCATCCGTTCGGCGGTTTCAACATGTCCGGTACGGATTCCAAAGCTGGCGGCCCGGATTACCTGCTGCTGTTCACGCAAGCAAAGCTTGTTTCCGAAAAACTGTAGTTCGTTCTGCTTTACAAAAAGCTGCCTGTTTTACGGGCAGCTTTTTTATGTTGCGCCTGTGACCCAATCGCGATTTGCATCGCTATTTCATCCCGTTTTTGTTCACACTAAGCAAAAATGGTCTAGGTGGGTGAAAGGCATGCTATCTTATTTGGTCCCGGGGGTAGCGGTGTTTTTTCTGGTTTGGCTGCTGATGCCTGCAGCCAGAGCCATAGCATGGAAGACAAAGCTGCTCGATATTCCCCAGGGACGGAAAGGTCATACCCGGCCAATGCCGTTGTCCGGGGGACTGGCGATGTTCGTCGGAGTTCGCAGTGGTGACCATTTTTTTTGCAGGACTGCAAAAATTGGTGGCAGTTTTGATCATTGGCAGCTTGCTCCTGATGGCGGTCGGCTGGGCCGATGACGCGTATAAGGCGCGTAGAAAGGAATTCCCTGCTCTGCCCAAGCTGTTGGTACAGGTATTGGTAGGTTTGCTGGCTTTCGTCTGCGATATCCGTTTTCGCGGCATATCCTTTCCGTGGCTGGGCGGTGACACGGGTGACTATTATCTGTTTCCCGTCTGGCTCTCCTGTCTGGCAACAGTGATCTGGATTACGGGCTTGATCAACATGGTCAACTTCCTGGATGGCGTTGACGGTCTGGCTTCCGGAGCGACGGTCTTTTCCGCGATCACGCTGTTTTTTCTCGCATATGTTAAAGGACAGGGCCTTA
>k87-775420_pt1 | contig 11199 bp, 10 predicted proteins | sample MGYA00084031_6733416 | MGnify analysis MGYA00084031
AACACCTTCGGCGGCACCTGGTTCACCGAGGACTGGGAAGCGGCGCTGACCTCGCCGGAGTTCATCGAGGCCACCGAGTTCTACGTGGACCTGGTGCGCGAGCACGGGCAGGCGGGCGCCGCCCAGTCCGGCTACGCCGAGTGCCTGAACAACATGGTGCAGGGCAACACGGCGATGTGGTACGACGCCACGGCCGGGGCGGGATCCCTGGAGACGGAGGACTCCCCCGTCCGCGGCAGGATCGGCTACGTGCCCGCGCCAGTGGAGCGGACCGGAAGCTCCGGGTGGCTGTACACGTGGGCCTGGGGCGTGCAGCGGTCCTCCGACCAGCCGGACGCCGCCTGGGAGTTCATCTCGTGGGCGTCCAGCGCGGAGTACGAGCGGCTGGTCGGCGAGGTCTACGGCTGGGCGAACGTCCCGGCGGGCAAGCGGGCGTCGACCTACGAGAACCCGGAGTACCTCCAGGCCGCCGGCGCCTTCGCGGAGGTGACGCGCGACGCCATCGCCGACGCCGATCCGCTCGACCCGGGAGTGCAGGCCAGGCCCGCGCCGGGCGTGCAGTTCGTCGGCATACCCGAGTTCACCGAGCTCGGCACGCGGGTGTCCCAGGAGATCAGCGCGGCCATCGCCGGACAGCAGAGCGTACGGGACGCGCTCGAGGCATCCCAGGGCCTGGCCGAAGAGGTAGCGGAGGAGTACCGGGACGAATGAGCGCCGCGACACACCAGACACCAACCGTCCAGGCGCCCCGGCCCGCCGCCGGCGGCACCGCACCGGCCAGGCCCGAGGGCCGCTGGGACGCCCGTTCGTGGGCGCGGCGGGCTCCGCTGCTGCCCGCCCTGGTCTTCCTGATCGCCGTCACCCAGCTGCCGTTCGCGGCCACGCTCGTGATCTCGCTGTTCGACTGGAACGCGTACCACCCGGACAACCGGTCGTTCACCGGCTTCGGCAACTACCAGGAAGTGCTGTCCGATCCGCTGCTGCGTGACTCCGTCCTCACCACCGCGGTGCTGACCGCGACCGTGGTACTGGTCAGCCTGGTGCTCGGGCTGATGGCGGCGCTGCTGCTGGACCGGAGGTTCCGGGGCCGGGGCATCGTCCGCACGATGATGATCACGCCTTTCCTGCTGGTGCCGGTGGCGGCGGCGCTGCTGTGGAAGCACGTGCTGTTCAACCCGGAGTACGGGCTGTTCAACGGCGCGCTCACGTGGCTGGGCGACCTGTTCGGCTTCGATCCGCCGCAGCCGGACTGGATCTCCGAGATGCCGCTGATGGCGGTGGAGGCGGCCCTGATCTGGCAGTGGACGCCGTTCATGATGCTCATCCTGCTGGCGGGGCTGCAAAGCCGCTCCGCCGAACTGGTCGAGGCCGCCCGGCTCGACGGCGCCGGGGCATGGCAGATCTTCCGGCACCTGACACTGCCGCACCTGCGGCGTTATCTGGAGCTGGGGGCGCTGCTCGGGTCGGTCTACGTCGTGCAGCACTTCGACGCGGTGTTCACGCTGACCGCCGGCAGCCTGGACACGGCGAACCTGCCGTACGCGGTCTACCAGGAGTTCTTCCGGGCGCAGGAGTACGGCGTGGCGTCGGCGGCCGGGGTGCTGGCCGTGCTGGGGTCGCTGCTGATCGCCGTCTTCGCGCTGCGCGTGGTGTCGTCGCTGTTCCGTGAGGAGGGCAGCCGGTCATGACGGTCGTGACGGCGCCCGCCGCCGCTGGCGGCGGGACGGTAACGGGGCCCGCGGCAAGGCTGCGGGCCAGAAGGCGGGCCGGCAACGCGGCCCTGGGCGTGCTGGCCTGGCTGGTCGGGCTGGTGTTCTTCCTCCCCGTGGCGTGGATGGCGCTGACGTCGTTCCACTCGGAGCCGGACGCCGCCACCAACCCGCCGTCGCTGACGGCGCCGCTGACGCTGGACGGCTACCGCGAGTTCTTCGGCGCCTCGACGGGGGCCAGTCCCTGGCCGCCGCTGCTGAACTCGCTGGGGGCGTCGGTCGGTTCGACACTGCTGGTGCTGCTGCTGGCGCTGCCCGCGGCGTACGCGCTGGCGCTGCGCCCGGTGCGCAAGTGGCGGGACGCGCTGTTCTTCTTCCTGTCGACGAAGATGCTGCCGGTGGTCGCCGGCCTGCTGCCGGTCTACCTGTTCGCGAAGAACACCGGGATGCTGGACAACGTCTGGCTGCTGGTGCTGCTGTACACCTCGATGAACCTGCCCATCGCGGTGTGGATGCTCCAGTCGTTCCTGGCGGAGGTGCCCTCGGCGGTCATCGAGGCGGCCCAGATCGACGGGGCGCGGCTCCCGGTGATCCTGGCCCGCGTCATCGCGCCGATCGTGATGCCGGGCATCGCGGCGACCTCCCTGATCTGCTTCATCTTCAGCTGGAACGAGCTGCTGTTCGCCAGCGTGCTCACAGGGATCGTGGCCGAGACGGCGCCGGTGTTCCTGACCAGCTTCATCACCAGCCAGGGCCTGTTCCTGGCGCAGGTGTCCGCCGCTTCACTCGCCATCTCCCTGCCGGTACTCGCGGCGGGGTTCGCCGCCCAGGACCGCCTGGTCCAGGGCCTGTCGCTAGGAGCAGTCAAGTGAAAGCAGCCGTCATCGAATCTCCGGGCACCATCACGCTGACGTCGCTGCCGGATCCCGCCCCCGGGCCGCGGGAGGTGGTGGTGCGGGTCGCCGCATGCGGCCTGTGCGGCACCGATCTGCACATTCTCCAGGGGGAGTTCGCCCCGTCGCTGCCGATCGTTCCGGGGCACGAGTTCGCCGGCGAGGTGGTGGCGACCGGCTCGGAGGTCACCGAGCTGTCGGCCGGTGACCGGGTGGCGGTGGACCCGTCGCTGTACTGCTACGAGTGCCGGTACTGCCGCTCGGGGCACAACAACCTGTGCGACCGGTGGGCGGCGATCGGGGTGTCGGTGGCCGGGGGCGCGGCCGAGTACGCGGTGGCGCCCGTCGCCAACTGCGTGCGGCTGCCTGACCACGTCGGCCTCCAGGACGCCGCGCTGATCGAGCCGCTGTCCTGCGCGGTGCGCGGGTACGACGTGATGCGGTCCGCGCTCGGCGCCCGGGTGCTGATCTACGGTTCCGGCACGATGGGGCTGATGATGCTGGAGCTGGCCAAGCGGACCGGCGCCAGCGGCGTGGATGTCGTGGACATCAACCCGGACCGGCTGGCCACCGCCCGGAAGCTGGGCTGTTCACGCGCGGCTGCCTCGGCCGACGAGCTGGACCGGCCGGAGGGCTGGGAGATCGTCATCGACGCCACGGGCAACGCCCAGGCCATCCAGGACGGCCTGGGCCGGGTCGCGAAGGCGGGCACGTTCCTCCAGTTCGGCGTGTCCGACTACGCGACGACGGCCGTGATCGAGCCGTACAAGATCTACAACCGGGAGATCACCATCACCGGTTCGATGGCGGTGCTGCACAGCTACGAGCGGGCGGCGGACCTGTTCGCCGCGGGCGTGCTGGACCCGGAGGTCTTCATCAGCGACCGGCTGCCGCTGGCCTCCTACGCCGAGGCGATCGACCGGTTCGCCGCCGGCCGCGGCCGCAAGATCCTCGTGCTGCCCTGACCGGCGGCTGACGCGGGCGGCCGGGGGCGTCCCGGCCGCCCGGCCGGAGGCGTGGGCCGCCTGCCGCGCGGCGGTGTGCTCACACCCCGGCGGCCTGGGCCCCGCCCCGGGAGAGGAAGTCGGCGAGCGGGAGGGTGGCGGCGCCGACGGTCACGGCGTCGGGGCCCAGCCGCCCCATCTCGATGCGCGCCCGCCCCGCCGGGTGGCGCAGCGCGTACCTGCGGGCGTACCGGCGCACGTCCGGCAGCAGCCGGGGCCCGAGGATCAGCCCGGCCCAGCCGCCGAGCAGGATGCGTTCCGGGTTGAAGAGATTGACGAGGTCGGCGATGCCCGCGCCCAGGTACTCGGCCGTTTCGGCGAGCACCGCGGCGGCGCCCTCGTCGCCGTCGCGGTCGGCGTCCAGCAGGGCGGCGACGGCGCGTTCCGGGCCGCCGCCGAGCGGGCGGCCGCCCGTCTCCGCCCACCGCCGCACCAGCGCGTCCGCGCCCACGTACGCCTCCAGGCAGCCGCGCGCGCCGCACCGGCAGGTGCGGCCGCCGACGGTCACGGTGGTGTGCCCCCACTCCCCCGCCGCGCCCGCCGGGCCGCCCAGCGTGGCGCCGCCCGTCACGACACAGGCACCCACGCCGGAGCCGAGCAGCGCCACGACGACGTCGCCCGCGCCGCGCCCGGCACCGAACCACATCTCGGCCTGCCCGAAGGTCCGGGCGCCGTTGCCGACGTAGCACGGCACGTCGGCGGGCCAGCCCGGGGTCCGCCGCAGCAGCGCCTCCAGCGGCGCCGCGTGCCAGCCGACGGCCTGGCCGTGCACCACCGCGCCGGCGGGGGTCTGCTCGACGATGCCGGGCACGCCCACGCCGACCCCCAGCAGCCGCCCGGCCGCGCCGGGTACGTCGGCGAGCACCGCGCTGACCCCCTCGCCGATGCGTGCCGCGACGTACTCCGGGTCGTGCACCGGCCCGGCCAGCGGGTACTCGGCGCACGCCATTTCGTCCAGCGTCAGGCCGAACAGGCTTACCCGCACCCGGGTTTCGCCGACGTCGACGCCGATGAGCCGGCCGCCGTCGGGCGCAACGGCCAGCAGCGTGCGGGGCCTGCCGCCGTCGGACTCCACCGAACCGACCTCGCTGATAAAGCCGTCGGCCAGCAGACCGGCCGTCACATTGCTGACGGTTCCCGAACTCAGACCCGTCGCCGGGCCCAGCTCCTGCCGGCTGAGCGGTCCGTCGAAAAACAATCGCCGCAGCAGCAGCGCCCGGTTGCCTCGTCGCAGGTCGTGCACGGTCCGGCCGGTTACCGCTGTCATATGCCCCTCCGCCCCCGGTGGCTGGTTACCGTCCGGGCTCTTGACTCCCTTCACGCGAGCCACTTAGCTCACTTCTTAATTTAAGCCCCCCATGCCTTCAAGCCGTGCATCCAACCTGCCGCTGAGGAAGGGTCGATCATGCGCAGAACCCGAATGGCCACGGCTGCCGCCGCCCTGCTGGCCCTCGCCGCCACCGCGTGCGGTGGCGGTACCACCACGGGTGGCGGCGGTAGCAACGACAATCCCGGCACCCTCACGTACTGGGCCAGCAACCAGGGCATCAGCCTGGAACACGACGAGCGGGTGCTCCGCCCGCAGCTGGAGCGCTTCGAGGAACTGACCGGCATCGAGGTCGAACTCGAGGTCATCGACTGGGACCAGCTGCTCGACCGCATCCTCGCGGCCACCACCTCCGGCGAGGGCCCCGACGTGCTGAACATCGGCAACACCTGGTCGGCCTCGCTGCAGGCGACCGGCGCCCTCATGCCGTGGGGAGACGAGGAGTTCGAGGCCATCGGCGGCCGCGACCGGTTCGTGGAGTCGGCGCTCGAGGCCTGCGGCGCACCGGGCCAGGACCCGGCGGCCGTGCCGCTGTACTCCCTGGCCTACGCCCTGTACTACAACCGGGAGCTGTTCGACGAGGCGGGCATCGAGGAGCCGCCGGCCACGTGGGAGGAACTGATCGAGGTCGGCCAGCAGCTGACTGACGACGACACCTACGGCCTCGCGATCGAGGGCGCCAGCTACACCACCAACGCGCACCACGCCTTCACCTTCGGACAGCAGCACGGCGCTGACTTCTTCGACGAGGAAGGCAACCCGACGTTCGACACTCCCGAGGCCGCCCGCGCCATCGAGCAGTACATCGACCTGCTGGGCGAGGCGGACATCGCCGCGCCCGGCAACGCCGAGTACGCCCAGAACCAGTCCCTGTCCGACTTCTCCTCCGGCCGCGCCGCGATGCTGCTGTGGCAGGCGGCGGGCCGCGCGGTGCAGGAGCAGGGCATGGACCCCGACGCGTACGGCGTCGCGCCGGTGCCGTTCCAGGCCAACCCGCCCGAGGGCGGCCGGCACGTCAACTCCATGGTCGCCGGCATCAACATCGCGGTCTTCGGCAACACCGACAACCTCGACGGCGCCCTGGAGTTCGTGGAGTTCATGACGAGCGACGAGACGCAGCGCGCCCTGAACCAGGAGTTCGGCTCGCTGCCGCCGGTCCTGTCCGCCCAGGAGGACCCCGTGTTCGACACCGAGGAGCTGAACGTGCTGCGCGACACCCTCGCCAACAGCGCGGCCCCGCTGCCCCAGGTGCCGGAGGAGTCGCAGTTCGAGACGCTCGTCGGCACGGCCATGACCGAGCTGTTCGCCGAGGCGGCCCAGGGCAGGGACGTCACCGAAGAACGCGTCCTGGAAAAGCTGACCGAAGCCCAGCAGCAGATCCAGCAGTGATGACCACCACCACAACACCCGCGCCGGCTCCGGCGCTCGGCAAGAAACCCGGCCGCCGCCGCTGGCGGCGGCCGGGGCCCGGTTTCGCCCAGCGAGCCCTGCCCTACCTGCTGCTCCTGCCCGCCGTCGTGATGGAGCTGCTGGTCCACCTCGTGCCCATGGTCGTGGGCGTCGTGATGAGCTTCCGCGACCTCACCCAGTACACGATCGGGAACTGGGCCGAGGCCCCCTGGGCCGGGCTGACGAACTTCCGTGTCTCCGTCGACTTCAACGCCCCGATCGGTGAAGCGCTGCTGCACTCCTTCACCGTGACGTGCCTGTTCACCATCGCGGCGGTCACGCTGTCCTGGCTGCTCGGAGCCGCGGCCGCGGTGCTGATGCAGGACAAGTTCGCGGGCCGCGGCCTGCTGCGGGCGCTGTTCCTCACGCCGTACGCGCTGCCGGTCTACGCCGCCGTGATCACCTGGGCGTTCATCCTCCAGCGCGACAACGGCATGCTCAACCACGTCCTCCACGACCAGCTCGGCCTCACCAGTGAGCCGTCGTTCTGGCTGATCGGGGACAACAGCTTCATCTCGCTGGTGATCGTCTCCGTCTGGCGGAACTGGCCGTTCGCCTTCCTGATCCTGATGGCCGCGATGCAGAACATCCCCAGGGAGCTGTACGAGGCCGCGCAGATCGACGGGGCGAGCATCTGGCAGCAGATCCGCCGGGTGACGCTGCCGTCCGTCCGGTCCGTCAACCAGGTCCTGGTCCTGGTGCTGTTCCTGTGGACCTTCAACGACTTCAACGTGCCCTACCTGCTGTTCGGCCGGGCCGCACCCGAGTCCGCCGACATCATCTCGGTGCACATCTACCAGTCGTCGTTCGTCACCTGGAACTTCGGGCGCGGCTCCGCCATGTCCGTGCTCCTGCTGCTGTTCCTGCTCGTGGTGACGGCCGTCTACCTGATCGTCACCTCGCGCGGGCGGAAGGAACCCGATGTCTAAGCCGGTGATGTCCCCTGCGGCGTCCCGCCGGTCGCCCACGGCGCCGCCGCCGTCGTTCGTGTGGACCCGCCGCATCGTGCTCACGCTGCTGACGGTGTTCTCGGCCGCGCCCATCTACGTGATGCTCAGCAGCTCGCTGAAGCCGCTGGCGGACGTGAGCGGGCAGTTCAGCTGGATACCGAGCGAGCTGACGATCCAGCCCTACCTCGATATCTGGGAGACGATCCCGCTCGCGCGGTACTTCATGAACTCGCTGATCGTGGCGGGCTCGGCCACCGTGCTGTCGGTGGTGATCGCCATCTTCGCGGCCTACGCGGTCAGCCGGTACCGCTTCCCGGGGCGGCAGCTGTTCAGCGTGACGGTGCTGTCGACGCAGATGTTCCCCGGCATCCTGTTCCTGCTGCCGCTGTACCTCATCTTCGTCAACATCGGCAACACGACGGGCGTCGCGCTGTACGGCTCACGCGCCGGGCTGATCCTGACCTACCTGACGTTCTCACTGCCGTTCTCGGTGTGGATGCTGGTCGGCTACTTCGACTCCATCCCCCGGGGCCTGGACGAGGCCGCTCGGGTAGACGGGTGCGGGCCGCTCGGGGCGCTGTTCCGCATCGTGGTGCCGGCCGCGGTGCCCGGCATCGTCGCGGTCGCCGTCTACGCGTTCATGACGGCCTGGGGCGAGGTCCTGTTCGCCTCGGTGATGACGAACAACAACACCCGCACTCTGTCGATCGGGCTCCAGAGCTACTCGACGCAGAACGAGGTGTACTGGAACCAGGTGATGGCCGCCTCGCTGGTGGTGAGCGTGCCGGTCGTGGCCGGGTTCCTGCTGCTCCAGCGCTACCTCGTCGCCGGCCTGACGGCCGGGGCCGTCAAGTAGCCGGCGCTCACGCCGTGCCCGCCGCGCAGGCCGCCGCGATCCGGCGGAGGATCTCCCCTGCGACGGCGGGCACGTCGGCGTCGACGACGCGCGCACCGGAGCCGAAGACGGCGCGCACGGCGGTCACATCGCTGGCGACGTTGTGTTCGGGGCCGGCGTGAGGCGCGACGTTCCCGGCCGTCAGGCACACGGTGCGCACCGCCGTGGCCCAGGCGGGGACGCGGCGCAGGGCGAACGCGAGGTTGGTGAGCGGCCCGATCCCCGCCACCGCCACCTCACCTGGCCGGGCGACGCGCGCGGCCTGCCCCTTGGCAGCGCCATTAATTCATATTTAAATGGCTGGCGACGAACCACCCGGGCGGCGCCGCGGTGCCGCCCCGCTCCGGCCGCCGCCGTCCCTGGGAGGATCCGTGCGCTCATCACCGCCCCGCGAGGGCCGGTTCGCCGGCCGCTGCGTCATCGTCACCGGAGCCGCGTCGGGCATCGGCGAGGCCACCGCCCGCCGACTGGCCGCCGAGGGCGCCGCGGTGCTCCTTGGCGACGTGAACGACGAGGCCGGCGAGGCGGTCGCCGCACGGCTGCGCGAGGAGGGCGGCCAGGCCGTCTACCAGCACTGCGACGTCGCCGACGAGGAGCAGTGGCAGCGGGCCGTCCGGGTCGCGGGCGAGCGGTTCGGCCCGGTCTGGGGCCTGGTGAGCAACGCCGTCAGCGTCACCATCGCCCCGGCCGACCGCACCAGCCGGGCGGAGTGGGACAGCCAGCTGGCGGTCGGCCTGACCGGCTCGTTCCTCGGCTTCCGCGCCTGCCTGCCGGGGCTGCGCGAGACCGGCGGCAGCGCCGTGCTGGTCTCGTCCGTGCACGCCAACTTCGGTCTGCCGGGGCGCCCCGCCTACGCGTCCCTCAAGGCCGGCCTGACCGGCCTGACCCGGCAGCTCGCCGTGGAGTACGGCCCCCAGGTGCGGGTCAACGCCGTGCTGCCCGGCCCGGTGCTCACGCCCGTCTGGGACGGCATCAGCGAGGAGGACCGGCGCGCCACCGCCGGGCAGACGGCCGCGCGGCGGCTCGGCCGCCCTGAGGAGGTCGCCTCCGCCATCGCCTTCCTCCTCCACGAGGACGCCTCCTACGTCACCGGCGCCTCGCTCGTCGTCGACGGCGGCTGGAGCGTGCTGAAGACGAGTTCCTGAAAGCACAGCCCCGCCGCACGACCGCACCCACCCGCCGGCGCCGCGCCGCGCGGAGGCAGGAGCACCGCCCGTGAAGATCACCCGCATCGAGACGTTCGCCGTACCCCCGCGCTGGCTGCTGTGCCGGGTGGAGACCGACGAGGGCATCACCGGCTGGGGCGAGCCGGTCGTGGAGGGCCGCGCCGCGACGGTGCGCACGGCCGTGCACGAGCTGTCCGAACTGCTGCTGGGCAAGGACCCGCTGCGGATCGAAGACCACTGGCAGGTGATGACCAAGGGCTCGTTCTACCGCGGCGGGCCGGTGCTCTCCAGCGCGGTCGCCGGGCTCGACCAGGCGCTGTGGGACATCGCGGGACGGACGCTGGGCGTCCCCGTGCACGTGCTGCTCGGCGGCCCGGTCCGGGACCGGGTGCGCGCCTACAGCTGGGTCGGCGGCGACGAGCCGGGCGAGGTCGCGGACGCGGTCGCGGCCCAGGTCGAGGCGGGCTTCACGGCCGTGAAGATGAACGCCAGCGGCCGGATGAACCGGCTCGCCACCGTCTCGGACATCCGCCAGGTGGTGGCGCGCGCCGAGGCCGCCCGGGAGGTCCTCGGGCCGGACCGCGACCTCGCCGTCGACTTCCACGGCCGCTTCACCGTCGCCAACGCCCGCACGGTGCTGCCGCACCTGGCGCCGGTCAACCCGCTGTTCGCGGAGGAGCCGCTGCTGCCGGAGTACACGCACCGGCTCGGCGAGCTGGTCGCGGCCTCGCCCGTGCCGGTGGCGACCGGCGAGCGGCTGTACGGGCGCACGGACGTGCTGCCCGCGCTCCAGGCGGGGATCGCCGTGATCCAGCCCGACCTCTCACACGCCGGGGGGATCTCGGAGGTGCGGCGCATCGCCTCGCTGGCCGAGACCTTCGACGTGCTGCTGGCGCCGCACTGCCCGCTCGGCCCGGTCTCCCTGGCGGCGAGCCTTCAGGTGGCGTTCGCGACGCCGAACTTCCTGATCCAGGAGCAGAGCATCGGCATCCACTACCACACCGGGGCCGAGCTGCTGGACTACGTGTCCAACCCCGAGGTCTTCCGGTTCCACGAAGGCCACTTCCTTCGCCCGGCCGGCCCCGGTCTGGGCATCGAGGTCGACGAGCGGGCTGTGCGGGCCGCCGACGGCTCCGCACCGGACTGGCGCGGGCCGGTGTGGCGCCACCCGGACGGCTCGTTCGCCGAGTGGTGAGCCAGCGCCGTGGTGAGCCAGCACCAAGGGCAGGCCCGGAAACCAGCAGCCCCAGTACCACAAGCGACGTGAGTGGCGAGGAGCGTACACCCATGACCAGCGAGAACGGCGGCGCGGATACCGCCGCGTTCGTCACCCGGCTGCGCCGTGAGCGGCTGGCAGCCATCGTCCGGGGCGGTGACCGGCACGCCGCGCTGCGCACCGTGCTGGCGCTGGCCGAGGAGGGCGTCGGCCTCATCGAGGTCTCGCTCACCTCAGCCGACGCCACCGGCGTCATCGCCGAGGCCGCGCGGGAGACCGCCGGGGCCGCCTGGATCGGCGCGGGCACCGTCGTCACCCGCGACGACGCCGCGCGGGCCCGCGACGCCGGCGCCTCGTGGATCGTCACCCCCGCGCTGGGCGAGGGCGTGACGGCCGCCGCCGAAGCGGGGCTGCCGCTGCTCGCCGGGGCGCTGACGCCCACGGAGTGCGTGGCCGCCATGGCGGCAGGCGCGACGGCGGTGAAGCTGTTCCCGGCCTCGGCGGTGGGGCCCGGCTACCTGCCGGCGCTGCGCGGCCCGTTCCCCGGCCTGCCGGTGGTGCCGGTCGGCGGGGTGGACGCGGAGGCGGCG
>k87-539859_pt1 | contig 11186 bp, 7 predicted proteins | sample MGYA00084031_6733416 | MGnify analysis MGYA00084031
ACTTCTCCAATACCTGTTATGACTGGCTTGCTGTTACGAATCCCCATACCAAATACAAACCAATACGCCAGCATTTGAATGAGAGGATTGAGAAACTGCCATAATACGCCAAGATAATTCATCTGATACTGAGACTTTGTCTCATACGAAGCTAAGCGCAAAATTAAAGGAAACGATGTCACTTGCTCTTTTACGATTCTTACTAATGCATTCATTGTTTATCTTCCTTAGACTTAAATGATTTTTTGGATCTTTCGGTTAAAGAAATTTGAAAGCACCGGTGAATATTGTAACAGATATTCATTCATTTTTCATGTAATAGTCGACAGACCCACTTGTTAATTTAAAAATCCAATATACAACTAATATAAAAAGAATAGTTCTAAAAAAAGATAAGATAACAACAACCTTATTTTAGAACTATTCATGTAATTAATTTTTCATTTGGTCTTCTGATGTGATTTTTAATAATCTGTTAAAAAATTCTCTGTAGTAATCTGATTCATAATGAGAATAAGATAAACCATAAGGATATCTTTCATCTCCTATAAACTTTGTATCAGACAAATCTATTACCTTTGCTGAAGGGGCAATAGACAGGAAATAATTATCTAATTTATCCCAAAAGTAATTATTTCTCCTTATCATTGGAATATCATCAAATGTTTTTATTTTACTATCCATTCCATAATATGTTTCGGTAAATCTGCCCTTATTCAATATAATTTTATCTTCAGGAATAATGGTTTTTAACTTATCGAGAAATTTACCAATATTTTTCTTCCAAAGCTCAAAATACCTCTGATTTTCATGATGATTTATGATGTGTATGTTATCCCAATTTGATAAGAACTTACTTACTTCAATAAAATAGTTACAAGTCACATAATTATTTTCCTGAGTTCTAATGACCGGCTTACTCGCGTCGCAATAAAAATCAATAATAATGTAATCAGGGTTTGCTTCTTTCAACTTTACAAAGAAGTCTTTTTTAAAATCCGTTTCTACCCATGGCCGATCACTTTCTTTAACATCATTAAATTGATTAAAATCTATATCTACAGGATCAGACATCAAACTGATGACTGATGAATGGAATTGTGTATAACAACATTTATAAAATTTTTTGTAATCAGGGTTAAAAAATGATGACGAATTGAATGCATTTCTGCTAAAACAAGTACCTAAAACAGCTATATTAAGTGTATCTGCATCTTTATTTGAGTCAAAAAGCATATACAAAGATAATCGATTTCCACCATTTTTAAAGAACTTCACTTTATATCCATCAGCTATATTAAAATAATCAGTCTCAATATTTTCATTACAGCTAATATAAACATAGTCTTTACTATCAATTAAAATGAACACGTCCCATACACTCGCATGATCTTTTCTTAGCAATTTTAACAAATTTCCTTTGTCTATCTCACAAAAAAATCGATCACCGTTATTTAGAAGACTGTATTCTTGAGAAAAATAATATTCGAAACCATTTCCTTTTTTCTCTCTTTTTCTAAAAACTACTTTACATTGTGAATTTATCTTAGTATTTATCTTAATATAAAGCCTTACAATCTTGTCATTTTCTTCAAATGAGGTTAATTGAGCAATATTTGTATCTTTTCGATATGTGTGCAGAGATAATGAGTTGCTTCCTGTTTTGTTTAATTTGACATAATGAAATGGGTGGCTTCTCAGTGCACTTAATTTATCAAGAGAACTTGGCAATTCTTTATCAACTAAACAAGAAAGCAAAATAGATTCAGAATTATTGTCTAATTTGATATAAAAATCCCAAATGTTTGAATCGTCAACAATAATATTATCCGGAAGATTATATAAATCAAGGTCAACCTCAAAGTGGTCATCAGCTTGAGACAGTTTTCCAAGTTCTATTTGTTCTTCATGAAATTGATAAAGGGTTCCATGTGGCCTACGTGAAAGAACGAATAGTAAATCGTTGTTTTCAAATAATTTATGCTTCTCTCCCTTTATTTGAAGTTTTAAATGAAGCTTGTCAGGTGAATTACCCTCTTCAATACTAAATATACTGAATTTTGCATTGTCAGGCTGTACTGTAATGACTAATTTATTATTCACTAATGAGCAGGCCCCAAAATACAAAGAATCTGGTTGCTTTATTTCTAGTTTGTGTTGACCATCGAGACAGCTAATTAGTAATTGGGCATTTTGGTTTAATACTGTCAATTCCCACTCATTAGAGAAGGCGAGTTTTTTCGACTTTATTATATGAGCAAATTTCACTTCACATAAGAAATAACCTTCCTTATGCATATAAGAATAAGGAAGCTTTATCTGAATAGGCTGCTCAAAGGCTATGTTATTAGTCTTTAATTTTAAAGCCAGGCCCTCAAATTCCTCGATTCTGTGTGTATGACCAAAGATTATCCACCCATCATTTTTAAGATTTACAGAAATGTTCATTATCTCAATTTTCACGATGAATCCTCCGTATACTATTTATTTAAAGACTGAGTTTTTTAACTGGTCCAAAAAATTGGTATAGTAATCCATTGTATAATGAACATAAAATTTGCCCCATGGATGGTTTTCATATGAATTATATTTTTTATTTTCGAATAAACTTATTGCCTCTACATCACTGAAGCTGTCTAACACGTACGCATCAAATTTGCTCCAAACACTATTATAATAATCAACATCAATTATCTTGATGTTTCCTCCATTAATAAGCAACTTTTTCTTATCTTCTTTATCAAAAAAATGATGAACATTTCTTGCACTATTTAAGATAATTTTGATATCGGGACAATTTAATTTCACATAGTTATAAAAAAGATTAAACTTTTGTTTCCATAGTGAAAAATATTTTTCAAAATGATCTTCAATATTAAAGCTTTGCTTTTTATTTTGAATTGAAAGTTTATAGTAATTTGTTTTAGGAAGTGTCCACCTGTTATTTGTAATATACTGATTGCTAGAAATTTCCACGTAACCAAAATGCACATCTGCAAAAAAATCTAAAATTAATATATCTGGCTGAACAGATTTAATCTCGGTTAGAAAGCTATTCTCAAAATCCGTCTTTAAAGTGTTTTTTTCATGATTAGACATGTTCTCATTATCAATAACAATGTAGTTAGGTTTACTCATTGTTGAAATAATGGACGATTGGTTTTGGGTCAATACACAATCAAAAAAATTTTTATAATCAGCATTAAATTGAGAGTTAAAATTATCCCGTGTAACACAACTACCGTAAACCGCTACTTTTTTCATTTCTTTATTCCCTCTTTAATATTAGTTCCTAGACTAATAATTTGTTGATAAACACGTTTACAGTTTTCTTTATCCGTATACTTATAAAATTGATTTACTCTATCAATATATTTGGCATCCATTATACAATCGTTTTCCATACAATTTATCAGCTTATCAACTAAAGCATCTTTATCAGCAATTACTTCTCCAAACCCCATTGAATTGTAATCAAAATACCCTTTTTCCAAGTGATTTTTTTCGTATTGGAAGTAAAAAACAGGTTTTTTAAGATAAGCAAAGTCAAATGCAACGGATGAATAATCTGTAACTAAAATCGCACTATTATTGAAATGATCTCGATAACTTTCATTAATGTCCGCAATCCTCACTGAACTATTTTTGTTGAAATCTTTCAACTGCTGAACAATATTTGGATGCGGGAAGAATACGATCTCGTATCCTTTTTCATTAGCCTCATTAATAAGTTTAGCATCATTTAATAAATTATTAAGTTCATTAAAATAAACTGAGTTTTTAAAGAGTGGTGAATAATCTCTTTTCCCTGTTTGCGGATTTATTTTTCCTACTAAATGATTTCTCCATGTTGGCATAATTAATATCTTTTTATGATTATGATTAACAAGCTTATCAAATCTAGGAAATCCAGTTAGAATTACTTCTCTTTTTGAATAATTATAATGACCATTAATTATAGACTCATACTCAGGTTGAGCGGCTGTTATAAATAGTCTAATATTTTTCTTATACTTATTAAGCCATCCCGAAATATCATCTTTCGTAATTCCATGTTGAAGAAAAACAAAGTTAAATTTAAATAAGTCCTTATAATATTTCCTCATATTCACAAACGGGTTGACTACATAATCATCTGCATGTGAAGAGATAATTTCATCGGCAAGTAAATGTAAAAATTTGTGCTTAGGTGACCCGTATGCAACAACTGGTCCTATTTTTTTCAGCCTGTTATAATCTGGACTATCTTTACTGATAATAAAATATTTTTTGATGCCATCATTCTGCTGCATTGCATATTCAAATAATGCTTCAGCATTATCATCTGCCTTGTTGATTCTATCCATAAAAAGCCATACTCTTTTATTTTTCTTTATTTTATAGAGGTGTTCCATAATCTTTCTTACATTTGATGCTTTCTCAGCACCTATTTTATTAAAGGTCTTAAAACGTCTTTGAGCCCGCTTTTCTTTTGCTCTAATAATCTGATTTTTATCTTTTAGAACTACTAAATTATTAAGTTTATGATCGAAATAAATCCCTATACCATTTTTGGTATAGAAATCAACTATATGTTTATCCAGCGGGAATAATCGTCCAAAGTTAATTTTTACTTTTATTAGTTTTCCATTTGATGAAATCATCATTTCAATATTCGAGTTATTTGCAAGCTCACCAACTGGGATATCAACCTTAAAGCCCAGGTACTCTTTAACTGGCTTATTTAAGCAATATAAGTTGTGTACTGTTCTATCAATTTTTTCGGCATGATATATTTTGTCATTGACACATGCTTTCACTTCTAATTCTGCGGCATCAAATAATGAACCAAAATTACCTTCAAGGGTTAAAATCCCCTTTTCAATGCTTAATAGCTCCATTGTTATAGCTTCATATCTCATAGAATTAATTAATTTCTCTTTAAAATATAAATTCACATTACGATTCAAAAAGATCTTTTTAAATACATTTTTTTTATTTCGATATTTCAATTTGATTAAAAAATATTTTCTGTGCAAGTTTAGAGATTTTTGTTCAAAGATTATGTCGTCATCTATAAATGCAAGTATTCTTTCTAGCAAGTCAAAAAACTCTTCAACTTCGTTATCCGTCAAAACATCAGTTCTGTCTTCTATATTTATTCTCCACTGCAAGTCATAGGCAATCATATACTGAATGTATCTTGGAACGTATCCTAATGTTGTAATACTATGATTAATTAATTCTCGAGAGAAATTCTTCAAATAATCTACATACCATTTTTTATCATTTTTACCTGTTTGAGTTGCAGATGACGCATCTTCTCTTCGTCGATAATTATATTGTCCTTCTGACACAATACCGTATACTTGGCGCTTCATTATAATTTTAGTCAGCCATTCACTATCTTCAGCGTAGGCCATATCTTCATTAAAAAAGTGATTTTTAACAGCTTCTTTTTTCACGAATGAACTTGGTGCTGATAATTGAATTCCTGTATGTTCTTTCAAGATATGAACTAGCCTAGTTTTATCAAATTTATAATTTAATAAGTGTGGACCACTTGTTTTACCAAACATCATCATTGGAATAGAAACTACATCGACTTTAGAATAATTCTTTTCAAAGAAATCATATACTTTTAAAAGGGTCGAAGGGGACAATGTATCATCAGGATCTAAGAAATTAATATATTTACCTTTGGCATATTTTAAACCCTCATTACGCGCACTACTTGCTCCGCCATTCTCCTTATCGATAAAGACTATATTTTCTGGATACGCTTCTTTATACTTTAAGCAAATTTCCCCTGATGCATCAACACTTCCATCGTTGACTAAAATCAACTGTATATGATGCTCAAAATCAAGTGCCTGATCAATTATGCTTGTTATTGCTTCATCTAAAAATTCTTCAACATTGTAAATTGCCATTATAATAGAAAAGAAAAAATTCTTTTGTTCCAAGTTTTCATTCTCCTTTTGAATTTTGTTTTATAGAAAAGAATTAGATTCGTATTAACCTCTTAAATAATTTATTTAAAACATTGACTTTTTGGAGATAAACATAATGATTATCTTTTTCAACTATAAACCTAAAAAAAATAACTCCTAAAGGAATTTTTAATTGGTAAGAAGAATATTTTCTATCTCTAACAGTAGTTTTCCAAATAACAATATTCTTTTGTGTTTGTTCGTTTAACTTGGCCCTTATGAATTTTTTTCCATAAGAGATGTAAACATTATTTTCATCTTTAATTGCAGATTCTTCATTACTCAAACTCACAATTAGCTCAATAGAAAATTTATTGACTCTCCATGAAGTAATTACAACTTTTTCGTTTTCAATTTTTCCTATTTGAATAAGTTTATTAACAGGATAACCCCATCGTTTAAATGAAATCAGATATTCTTTTAAGTATGTTTTCATTTTTTGATTGATAATTAACTTTTCATCCATATATTTTAAAATTTTATATAATTCTCTGAAGAATTCCAGTTGTTCTGTCTCATCTAGTACTTCATAAATCAAGTTATTGTTTTTTTGAATAATAAATAACTTTACATGATTTAGAATTAAGCATTGAATATAAGGTATTACCTCACCGTATTCCTCTAATGATCTTTTGATCATTTCCTCATAACCATTTTTAAGTAAAAAAGTATACCTATTTTTTTTATACCATGAAGTGTCTACGAGAGAATTTTCCTCTTTTCTTTTTCTATAGAAATACTTAGCATCAGGAATAAGACCATATTTTTGTTCTTTAATTAAAAAAGTATTAATAAATAAAACATCTTCCCAAAAATCCATCTGTTCATTAAAAGAAATTCCTAAACGATCTATTGCTTTTTTCCGAAAAAATGTTCCACCAATGTGATAGTGAACAGAAGAGTAATTATCAGTTATGTTTACAATGTTTTTATTACTTTTAAATCTATAATTAAGTGAATGCTCTCCATTTTTATTGTCAAAGAAAAATAGCGGCAGCACCGCTAAATTAATATCGGTATGTTTTTTAAAAAACTTTAATACTTCTGCAATAGCATTTGGTGAAATTTTGTCGTCTGAATCAATAAAGCCTATAAATTCACTATTTTCACAAAATTTTAATCCATTATTTCTTGCTAAACTGACATTTGGTGTATCTTGATAAATAATTTTTATATTATTCGGAAATGCTGTTGCATATTTTTCACATATGTTTTTCGAATTGTCGATACTATTATTTTCAATTAATATAATTTCGATGTTTTCTTCAAAATTAAAAGTTTGATCAATGATACTGTCAATGGCTTCACTTAGATATAACCCCGAATTATAAACAGGCATTACAATTGAAAACAACATTTCAAGTACTCCTTTAAAAGAAAATGTTTTTATCCAAGTATTTCTTCAACAACTTTTTTAGATGAATCACCTTTTTCCAAATAACAAAATTGATCATAAAACGAAGTAAGGTTTTCATCCTGCTTATAGTGCTTTGTTTTGTGTATGGCTTCAATTACTTTTTCTGTTGTTTTAAGAAGAGGTCCCGGAGCACATTTTTCAAAATCATAGTAAAAGCCTCTTAGTTTATCTCTATAAAATTCAATATCAGGAACATAAAAAAGGATCGGCCTTTTTAAACCGGCAAAATCAAAAAACACCGAAGAATAATCTGTTATTAATATATCTGATATTAAATATAGCTCTCTAATATCATTATGATTTGAAAAATCATAAGCAAAACCCTTGTACGCAGTTAAGTTAATATTCTCAGATACAAGATAGTGCATCCTTAAAATAAGAATATATTCATCACTTAATTGGTCTTTAAGACTTTCTAAATCTAAAACCATATTAAATTTATATTTACCTTTAGCATAAAATGAGTTGTCTCTCCAAGTTGGGGCATACAAAATAATTTTCTTATCTCTATCAATACCTAATCTGTCTTTTATTTTTAGCATTTCTTCATATTTATTTTCTTTATGTAAAAAGTCATTCCTCGGATAGCCAGATTCAATAAAGGTTCTTTTAAACTGAAAAGCACTTCTAAAAATCTCCGTAGAGTATGCATTAGGGGAAATGAGATAATCCCATTTACTAGCTTCTTTCAGGAAGTTTTTTTTATATTGTTCAGTCGTCGTGCCGGGCATATGTACTTCGTCCATGTCATTTGCAAGTTTTTTTAGGGGAGTTCCGTGCCAAGTCTGCACATATGTGGTTTTTCTCGGTTTTGGGATCCATAACGGCAAGCGGCTGTTTGTTATCCAATATTTCGCTGTAGCCATATACCATAGCCATTTGAGAGAGAATCTTTTTAAATATTTCACATCTAAATTATCAAATAAATCTTTGTTTCTTTTATCTATACTCCAGATTAATCGGTAATCATATTTATCTTTATTTTCCTCAAGATACTCAAAAATTGCTCGTGGATTACAGCTGAATTGTTTGCCGGAATAGCTTTCGAAGATGATTAATTTTTCATTCCTGGGCAAAAGCCCAATTGTTCTAAAAGCAATTGAGTATACTCTGACCAATAGACTTCTATATTTCATTAAAATCTTTGATTTCATTTTAGACTCCTTAAATGTCGAACAATTAAATACTTATCTCAGCAAACAAGAAAAAAAGAAGCAACTGAATTACTTCAAGCCTCTTTAAGTTAGTGCTTCTATAAACTAGCCATGTCTTTTTTGATTTGGGTAGTTGAAATGCCTTCTGTTCTCGGAAGGTAAATGACCTCACAATATTCCTTTAAGAAGTCAAATTTCCCTTTCCAATCATCGCCGATCACAAATGTATCTATATCGTACTTTTGAATATCTGAGATTTTTTGTTCCCAGTTTTTTTCGGGAATCACTTCATCCACAAAATCAATTGTTTCTAAAATGAATTTTCGATGTTCATAGGAATGATGCGATTTTTTTTGTTTTTGAAGATTAAATTCATCTGTAGATAATCCTACGATTAAGTAATCACCCAGATTTTTTGCTCTTTGCAGCAGCTTCATGTGTCCATAGTGAAATAAATCAAATGTTCCGTACGTTATCACTTTCTTCATCAGATAACATCACCTTCCAACCGTTTTCAACTGAGAGTACCAGAAAAAAACCACAAACCTTAACAGATTGTTTATAATTTCGACACATTTTTTACGTACCATTAATATTGAACAATAATAGCATAAGTTCCTATAAAAGTTAAGGCTCTTTAAAAATGTCAATCACCAGCATTTTTTGGTATCATCGTTGTATTGATGTATAATTTTTACAGGTCTAATGCCTTATCCATACCCATTATAACAAGTTTTCTTTTTCGAAAAAATCGAATCCTTTGTCGCGTTTTTAAGTGAAACGATTTTCTTTCTGCTGCGTCATTTATTTTGTACGCCCCTCCTCATATTAATTCATCGTCAAAACGTGAAGGAATTGTAATGTGAATGTTAAAAGTTCCTAAAGATTTTTGTGGTAAGATAGAGTAAAATGTTTTCAGACAAAGAGTCTTTAATCAAACTATACGAATGACACGTGTTTTTTATAGACATATAGATGAAAAGGAGGGTTGATACGATGCAAACGAAACCCATTAATCAATTAGATTTTGTAGACGGTGAACTGACTTCATTTGTATCACATTTAGAAACGTCATTTTTGGACCAGAATAAAGGTGCGTTCATCGTAACAGCGAATCCTGAAATCGGATTTGAAGCGATGCAAAATCCGCGTTATGAAGCGGTTCTTTCATCTGCTGATTTTATTTTGCCGGATGGCATTGGTGTTGTGTTGGTTTCCAAGCTAATTGGTAAGCCGCTTCAATCCAGAATCGCCGGTTATGATTTGTTTACGTCTTTGCTTGAGAAGGCTGATCAAAAGAAAAAACGGGTTTTCTTTTACGGTGCAGCTAAGCATGTGATTGCTCAGACAATCGAGCGAGTCGAACGTGATTATCCTGGGATTGAAATTGCCGGATATTCTGACGGTTATGTGAAAAATCAACGTGAGGTGGCAGACAAGATCGCAGCCTCAAATCCTGACATGGTATTTGTTGCTTTAGGTTATCCTAATCAGGAGTTCTTTATCCATAAATACCGACATCTATTCCCTCAGGCTGTTTCTGTAGGGCTGGGCGGAAGCTTTGATGTGTTCAGCGGCAATGTCAAAAGAGCGCCCTCATTTTTTATCCGTTTTCACCTTGAATGGATGTACAGGCTGATCACAAACCCTGCGCGCTGGAGAAGAATGCTTAGCATTCCTAAGTATGTTACAGCCGTGCTGAAACATGAACGAACTTCAGCAAAGCCGCAATATACGGGACAGGTCAAAGATCAATCACGCCATCTGTAATGGGCCTTAAAGGAGCTATGGTATGTAATGAAATGCATGAATCTTTCACTGTGCCTGCCGACAATCCGTGGCAGCCGTTTTGAGCTGATGACAGATTGAAATCCTGGTTTGCGTTTTTTTACTATGTGTTCATCAAAGTCATCGGCGCATTGCTGTTTTGGGTCAAACCGGGAAGTCAAGTGACCCTTCTTGTTTCCTTTCCTGATAATGCCCGGGCAATATTAAAGGAATATCAGATGGGACACTACTCATTTCCCATTCATGTACTTCTGACCCAGCATGCCAAATCGCTGGAAACAGAATTTCCTGAGCTTACTGTTTCAGTTATTAACGAAAAACACCCGCTTCATATATATAAAGCGGTCTTTTCTATGCTGAGCAGTAAAGCTGTGATTGTTGATAACTATTTTGTTTTGACAACCGTTTTGACCTGCAGACCTGATATCGAGTGTATCCAAGTTTGGCATGCGAATGGAGCGTTTAAACGATTTGGGTTAAAGGATATCAACACACAGAATCGTTCGCGGGCTGACGTGAGACGCTTTCGCAAAGTGTATGCTTCATTTGACCGGATTGTCGTCGGTTCTGAACATATGGCTGACATATTCAAGGAATTCTTCGATATAAAAGGTGATAAATTTCTTCGGTTTGGCGTGCCTTTAACCGATGCTTTCTATGAGGTGAAGGAAAACAGCAATGACCTTAAAAGCAAATATCACCTGCCGGTAGAGAAAAAAATCATCCTGTATGCGCCTACCTTTAGGGATCATCAGTTTGAAAGCTTTTCGCTGCCGTTTTCAGAAAAACAGCTGCAGCATGATTTAAAAGGAGAATATTTACTTGCAGTAAAACTTCATCCTGTTATGAAGCAAT
>k87-1519430_pt1 | contig 11184 bp, 5 predicted proteins | sample MGYA00084031_6733416 | MGnify analysis MGYA00084031
CAGCTCGCGCAACTCGTCCTCGCCGATGTCGGCGGGCACCTCGACCCGGTCGCGCACCTTGCCCCGAACCTGGATGACGCAGGTCACCGTGTCGTCGACCAGCAGCGCCGGGTCGGCCTCGGGGAACGGCTCGAACGCCAGCGAGCCCTGGTGACCCAGACGGCTCCACAGCTCCTCGGCCAGGTGCGGCGCGACCGGGGCCACCATCTGCACCAGCGGCTCCACCGCGGCCCGCGGTGAGCTGCCCTTCTTGGTCAGCAGGTTGTTGAACTCGATCAGCTTGGCGATCGCGGTGTTGACCCGCAGGTTCTCGTAGTCCGACCGCACCCCGTCGATCGTCTTGTGCAGGGCCTTCTCGGTCTCCTGGTCCATCGGCTCGTCGGTGACGACGACCTCACCGGACTCCTCGTCGATGACGTTGCGCCACAGCCGCTGCAGGAACCGGTGCGACCCGATGACAGCGCGGGTATCCCACGGGCGGTACTGCTCCAGCGGGCCCATCGACATCTCGTAGACCCGGAAGGTGTCGGCGCCGTAGGTGTCGCACATCTCGTCGGGGGTGACGACGTTCTTCAGGGACTTGCCCATCTTCCCGTGCTCGCGGGTGACCGGCTGGCCCCGCCACACGAACGTCGGCTCCTCGCCGTCGCGGCCGGGGACCTCCTCGACCTCGTCCGCCGGCACCGGCTGCCCCCGGTGGTCACGGTAGACGTAGGCCTCGATCATCCCCTGGTTGATCAGTCGCCGGAACGGCTCCTCGCTGCTCAGGTAGCCCAGGTCGTACAGCACCTTGTGCCAGAACCGGGCGTACAGCAGGTGCAGCACCGCGTGCTCCGAGCCGCCGATGTACAGGTCGACGCCACCCACGTCGCGCGCGCCCTCCGGGGCCCCCGGCACGGGCTCCGGACGCGGCCCGATCCAGTACCGCTCCACCTCCGGGTCGACCGGCAGCTCCTTGTTCTCGGGGTCCATGTAGCGCAGGTAGTACCAGCACGACCCGGCCCAGTTGGGCATGGTGTTGGTGTCCCGGCGGAACCGGCGCAGCCCGCGGCCATCACCCAGGTCCATCTCCACCTCGACCCAGTCGGTCGCCCGCGCCAGCGGGGCCTCCGGGGTGGAGTCGGCGTCCTCGGGGTCGTAGGTCCTCGGGCTGTAGTCGGGCACGTCCGGCAGCACGACCGGCAGCTGGTCCTCCGGCACCGGGTGCACGATGCCGTCCTCGTCCCACAGCACCGGGAACGGCTCGCCCCAGTAGCGCTGCCGGCTGAACAGCCAGTCGCGCAGCCGGTAGGTGGTCGTCGCGTGGCCCAGGCCCTTGGACTCCAGCCAGGCGATGATGCGCTGCTTGGCCTCCTCGACACCCAGGCCGTTCAGGTCGATCTCGGCGTTCGCGGAGTTGATGGCCGGACCCTCGCCCGTGTACGCCCGGTCCTCGGGATGGTCGGCCGGCGGCTGGACGGTGCGCACGATGGGCAGCCGGTAGGCCGTGGCGTAGTCCCAGTCCCGCTCGTCCTGGCCCGGGACGGCCATGATCGCGCCGGTGCCGTAGCCCATCAGCACGTAGTCGGCGATGAACACCGGGATCTGCTGGCCGGTGGCCGGGTTGACCGCGAAGCCGCCGGTGAACACCCCGGTCTTGGTGCGGGTGTCGGCCTGCCGCTCGATGTCGCTCTTGCGCGAGGTCATCCGCTGGTATGCCGTCACCGCCTCACCCGGGGTGGCGGCACCGTCGGTCCACTCCGGCCGGGTGCCCTCGGGCCACTCCGCCGGCACCAGCTCGGGCACCATCGGGTGCTCCGGGGCCAGCACCATGAAGGTGGCGCCGAAGATCGTGTCCGGCCGGGTGGTGAAGACGCGGATGCCCTCGTCCTTGCCCGGCACCGGGAAGGTGATGGTGGCGCCGTGCGAGCGCCCGACCCAGTTGCGCTGCTGGATCTTGATCTGCTCCGGCCAGTCCAGGCGGTCCAGGTCGTCGACCAGGCGGTCGGCGTAGGCGGTGATCCGCATCATCCACTGGCTCAGGTTCCGCTTGAACACCGGGAAGTCGCCGCGCTCGGACTTGCCCTCGTTGGTGACCTCCTCGTTGGACAGGACGGTCCCCAGCCCCGGGCACCAGTTCACCGGCGCCGACGAGACATAGGCCAGCCGGTACTGGTCCAGGATGTCGGCCCGCTCCTTCTCCGACAGCTGCGCCCACGGACGGCCGTCCGGGGTGGGCCGGGAGCCGTCCCGGAACTGGGCGACCAGGTCCTCGATCGGGCGCGCCCGGCCCCGACCACCGTCCGGGCGCTCGGCGTCCGGGTCGTACCAGCTGTTGAAGATCTTCAGGAAGATCCACTGGGTCCAGCGGTAGTAGTCGGGGTCGATGGTCGCGATCGACCGGCGCCGCTCGTGCCCCAGGCCCAGCCGGGACAGCTGGCGACGGTAGGTCTCCATGTTCCGCTCGGTGGTGATCCGCGGGTGCTGGCCGGTCTGCACGGCGTACTGCTCCGCGGGCAGGCCGAACGCGTCGAAGCCCATCGTGTACAGCACGTTGCGACCCGTGGTCCGCGCGTACCGCGTGTAGACGTCGGTGGCGATGAACCCCAGCGGGTGCCCGACGTGCAGCCCCGTCCCCGACGGGTACGGGAACATGTCCATGACGAAGAGGTGGCCCTTGCTGTTCACCAGGCGCGGGTGGTCCGGCTCGGCCCAGGGGCCGGCCGGGTTGGGCGCGTAGAAGATGTTGTCGCGCTCCCAGCGCTCCTGCCAGGACCGCTCGATCTGGTTGGCCAGCTCCGCCGTGTAGCGGTGCTGCGGGATCTCGTCGTTCATCGCCTCTTCGTCCTCACGTCCCTCAGGGGTGCGTACACAAAAAAGCCCCTCTCGCAGGAGGGGTCAGCCGCGCCGGCGCCGGGGTGGCGGTCAGCGCGGCTCGCTGAGAAGCAGGTCGTGCCGCACGTCTCCAACCCTAGCGCAGAGCAGGCCACGGACGCAGCGAGGCCCCGGCGCAGCAGACGCGCCGCCGGGTCCGGCAACCCCGGCGCCGACGTGGCGGACCCCCCGGGCACGCAGCGAGGCGCCCACCGGACCGGTGGGCGCCTCGGGTGCTTGGTGCTCGGGCCTGCGTCAGAGCTGGGCGAACCGCCGAGCCAGCGCCGACTTCTTGTTGGCGGCCTGGTTCTTGTGGATGACGCCCTTGGTGACGGCCTTGTCGAGCTTGCGGGTCGCGGTCCGCAGGAGCTCCTGCGCCTTGTCCTTGTCGCCCGCATCGGCCGCCTCGCGGAACTTGCGGATCCAGGTGCGCAGCTCGCTCTTGACCGCACGGTTGCGCAGGGTGCGCTTCTCGTTGGTCTTGATCCGCTTGATCTGGGACTTGATGTTTGCCACTGGGTTCTTCCTGGTCGGTCGGTTGTGTCGGTGAGGGCGACGGACACGGGCTCGGGACCGGGCGTGGGGCACCCTTGCGTGAGCCGGTGTCGGTGGTGCTGTCGTGCGCGCACGACCTGAGCGCGCACGCAACGGGGAAATCTACCAGCGGGGGCCCTGGTCACCCAAACCGGTCGGGACCGGCTCCCCCACCTCCAGGGCGGCTCCGCGCATCCGCGCCGGGCGCACGGCCCGCACCGCCGTCACCGGCACCGGCCCGTAGACGTGCGGGTAGCGCTCGGACGCCGGGTCCCTCGGGTCCCCCGGCTCGACGCGCACCAGCGACCCGGCCTCCTCCAGCAGGGCACGGTCGAGCTCGAGCACGACGAGCTCCTCCTCGCACCCGGCGAAGACGAACCCGGCGACCGCGGCGAGCTGCCCGGGGTAGGAGCAGTGGACGAACCCCACCTCGGCGAGGGACGCACCGCGGGTGGACCCGTCGTACCGGCCGGTGGCCAGGGCCCGCTCCCACGAGGACCGCTCGGTGAGGTGCCAGAGCGCCTCGCCGTCGGCCCCGGGCGACCGTATGCCGTCCGTGTCCGTCATGCGGGGCCCTCACCCCGGCGCTCCCGGCAGACCGCGAGGACCGCACGCTCCACGGCGAACTCGGGGTCGCGGGCCACGCTGGTGCCGGTGCGCAGACCACCCTTGACCTCGACATCGGCCGCGGCGACGGCCTGGATGGCCCGCCCGAGCCGCCGGGCGTCCCAGCCGCGGGCCTCCCGCCGGGCCGCCTCGACCTGCCAGGGCGCCATGCCGAGGTCGCGGGCCAGGCCGGCCGGGTTGCCGCCCCCGGCGGTGGCCACCCGGCCGATCTGCCGCAGCTTCAGCGCCAGGACCGCCACGATCGGGACGGGGTCGAGCCCCCCGGCCAGGGCGTGCCGCAGGAGCCGGAGCGCCTCGGCCTCGTCGCCGGCCACGGCCGCGTCGGCGACCTTGAACCCGGTCGTCTCGACCCGGTCGCCGTAGTACGTCTGCACCGTCTCGGGGGTGACCGTGCCGGTGGTGTCGCGGATGAGCTGGCTGCACGCGGAGGCGAGCTCGCGGACGTCCTTGCCGACCGCCCGGACGAGCGCGAGCGCGCCGTCCTCGGTGATCCGGCGCCGGGCGGCCATGAACTCGTGGCGGACGAACTCGACCTTCTCCTTCTCCCCCTTGAGCGCCTTGCACTCGATGACCCGGGCACCCGACCTCCGCATGGCGTCGAGCACGCCCTTGCCGCGGTTGCCGGTGCGGTGGCGCACCACCAGCGTCACCGCGTCGGGCGGTGAGTCGACCAGCGGGCGCAGGTCGGCCAGGAGCTCGTCGTCGGCCTCGTCGACCTCGTGGACGACGATCGCGGTCCACCCGCCGAAGAGCGAGGGGCTGGCGTGGAGCGCGAGCGAGCCCGGCGGGTAGGCGGCGCCGTGGACGTTGACGACCTCCACCCCGGGCTCCTTCTCACGGAGCAGCGCGAGGGTGGACTCCACCGCCCGCTCGGCCAGGATCTCCTCCGGCCCGGTCACGAGGACGAGCTGCGGCAGTCCCTCACTCACGGTGCCCAGCCTGCCACGACGACCCGACACCCCGGACCCGGGCCAGAACCGCGTCCGCGACCTCGTCGGGGTGCCGCTCCGGCAGCCAGTGCCCGGCGGCGAGGCGCCGGAACTCGTAGGGAGCCAGCACGTACCGGGCGGTGTCCTTCGCAGCCCGGGGGCCGAGCGCGCCGTCGCGCTCGCCCCACAGGTACGTCGTGGGCACCCGGACCCGGCCGGTCGGCTCCCTCCAGGACAGCGGGACCGCCCGGTACCAGCCGAGGGCGGCCGACAGGGCACCGGGCTCGGCCAGGCGCGCGCTGTACCGCGCCGCCGGCTCCGCGGGCAGCCCGCTGCGCCGGAGCAGCCCCTCCAGGCGGCGCCCGAGCAGCCACTCGGGCAGGACGGGGAGCTGGAAGACCGCCATGTAGGCCGACCGCAGGGCCTGGTCGCCACCGACCACCGCACGCACGAGGGCCGCCGGGTGCGGGGTGGACAGGACCGTCAGCGAGCGCACCCGGTCCGGTGCCGCGGCGGCGAGTGCCCAGGCCACCGCGCCGCCCCAGTCGTGCCCGACGACGTGGGCCGCCGGGAGCCCGGCGGCGTCGAGCAGCGCGAGCGCGTCACCGACCAGCTCGCGGACCCGGTATGCCGCTCGCCCGCGGGGGCGCGCCCCCGCGGGCGAGCGGCATACCGGGTCCGCGAGCTGGTCGGTGACGCGCTCGCGCTGCTCGACGCCGCCGGGCTCCCGGCGGCCCACGTCGTCGGGCACGACTGGGGCGGCGCGGTGGCCTGGGCACTCGCCGCCGCGGCACCGGACCGGGTGCGCTCGCTGACGGTCCTGTCCACCCCGCACCCGGCGGCCCTCGTGCGTGCGGTGGTCGGTGGCGACCAGGCCCTGCGGTCGGCCTACATGGCGGTCTTCCAGCTCCCCGTCCTGCCCGAGTGGCTGCTCGGGCGCCGCCTGGAGGGGCTGCTCCGGCGCAGCGGGCTGCCCGCGGAGCCGGCGGCGCGGTACAGCGCGCGCCTGGCCGAGCCCGGTGCCCTGTCGGCCGCCCTCGGCTGGTACCGGGCGGTCCCGCTGTCCTGGAGGGAGCCGACCGGCCGGGTCCGGGTGCCCACGACGTACCTGTGGGGCGAGCGCGACGGCGCGCTCGGCCCCCGGGCTGCGAAGGACACCGCCCGGTACGTGCTGGCTCCCTACGAGTTCCGGCGCCTCGCCGCCGGGCACTGGCTGCCGGAGCGGCACCCCGACGAGGTCGCGGACGCGGTTCTGGCCCGGGTCCGGGGTGTCGGGTCGTCGTGGCAGGCTGGGCACCGTGAGTGAGGGACTGCCGCAGCTCGTCCTCGTGACCGGGCCGGAGGAGATCCTGGCCGAGCGGGCGGTGGAGTCCACCCTCGCGCTGCTCCGTGAGAAGGAGCCCGGGGTGGAGGTCGTCAACGTCCACGGCGCCGCCTACCCGCCGGGCTCGCTCGCGCTCCACGCCAGCCCCTCGCTCTTCGGCGGGTGGACCGCGATCGTCGTCCACGAGGTCGACGAGGCCGACGACGAGCTCCTGGCCGACCTGCGCCCGCTGGTCGACTCACCGCCCGACGCGGTGACGCTGGTGGTGCGCCACCGCACCGGCAACCGCGGCAAGGGCGTGCTCGACGCCATGCGGAGGTCGGGTGCCCGGGTCATCGAGTGCAAGGCGCTCAAGGGGGAGAAGGAGAAGGTCGAGTTCGTCCGCCACGAGTTCATGGCCGCCCGGCGCCGGATCACCGAGGACGGCGCGCTCGCGCTCGTCCGGGCGGTCGGCAAGGACGTCCGCGAGCTCGCCTCCGCGTGCAGCCAGCTCATCCGCGACACCACCGGCACGGTCACCCCCGAGACGGTGCAGACGTACTACGGCGACCGGGTCGAGACGACCGGGTTCAAGGTCGCCGACGCGGCCGTGGCCGGCGACGAGGCCGAGGCGCTCCGGCTCCTGCGGCACGCCCTGGCCGGGGGGCTCGACCCCGTCCCGATCGTGGCGGTCCTGGCGCTGAAGCTGCGGCAGATCGGCCGGGTGGCCACCGCCGGGGGCGGCAACCCGGCCGGCCTGGCCCGCGACCTCGGCATGGCGCCCTGGCAGGTCGAGGCGGCCCGGCGGGAGGCCCGCGGCTGGGACGCCCGGCGGCTCGGGCGGGCCATCCAGGCCGTCGCCGCGGCCGATGTCGAGGTCAAGGGTGGTCTGCGCACCGGCACCAGCGTGGCCCGCGACCCCGAGTTCGCCGTGGAGCGTGCGGTCCTCGCGGTCTGCCGGGAGCGCCGGGGTGAGGGCCCCGCATGACGGACACGGACGGCATACGGTCGCCCGGGGCCGACGGCGAGGCGCTCTGGCACCTCACCGAGCGGTCCTCGTGGGAGCGGGCCCTGGCCACCGGCCGGTACGACGGGTCCACCCGCGGTGCGTCCCTCGCCGAGGTGGGGTTCGTCCACTGCTCCTACCCCGGGCAGCTCGCCGCGGTCGCCGGGTTCGTCTTCGCCGGGTGCGAGGAGGAGCTCGTCGTGCTCGAGCTCGACCGTGCCCTGCTGGAGGAGGCCGGGTCGCTGGTGCGCGTCGAGCCGGGGGACCCGAGGGACCCGGCGTCCGAGCGCTACCCGCACGTCTACGGGCCGGTGCCGGTGACGGCGGTGCGGGCCGTGCGCCCGGCGCGGATGCGCGGAGCCGCCCTGGAGGTGGGGGAGCCGGTCCCGACCGGTTTGGGTGACCAGGGCCCCCGCTGGTAGATTTCCCCGTTGCGTGCGCGCTCAGGTCGTGCGCGCACGACAGCACCACCGACACCGGCTCACGCAAGGGTGCCCCACGCCCGGTCCCGAGCCCGTGTCCGTCGCCCTCACCGACACAACCGACCGACCAGGAAGAACCCAGTGGCAAACATCAAGTCCCAGATCAAGCGGATCAAGACCAACGAGAAGCGCACCCTGCGCAACCGTGCGGTCAAGAGCGAGCTGCGCACCTGGATCCGCAAGTTCCGCGAGGCGGCCGATGCGGGCGACAAGGACAAGGCGCAGGAGCTCCTGCGGACCGCGACCCGCAAGCTCGACAAGGCCGTCACCAAGGGCGTCATCCACAAGAACCAGGCCGCCAACAAGAAGTCGGCGCTGGCTCGGCGGTTCGCCCAGCTCTGACGCAGGCCCGAGCACCAAGCACCCGAGGCGCCCACCGGTCCGGTGGGCGCCTCGCTGCGTGCCCGGGGGGTCCGCCACGTCGGCGCCGGGGTTGCCGGACCCGGCGGCGCGTCTGCTGCGCCGGGGCCTCGCTGCGTCCGTGGCCTGCTCTGCGCTAGGGTTGGAGACGTGCGGCACGACCTGCTTCTCAGCGAGCCGCGCTGACCGCCACCCCGGCGCCGGCGCGGCTGACCCCTCCTGCGAGAGGGGCTTTTTTGTGTACGCACCCCTGAGGGACGTGAGGACGAAGAGGCGATGAACGACGAGATCCCGCAGCACCGCTACACGGCGGAGCTGGCCAACCAGATCGAGCGGTCCTGGCAGGAGCGCTGGGAGCGCGACAACATCTTCTACGCGCCCAACCCGGCCGGCCCCTGGGCCGAGCCGGACCACCCGCGCCTGGTGAACAGCAAGGGCCACCTCTTCGTCATGGACATGTTCCCGTACCCGTCGGGGACGGGGCTGCACGTCGGGCACCCGCTGGGGTTCATCGCCACCGACGTCTACACGCGGTACGCGCGGACCACGGGTCGCAACGTGCTGTACACGATGGGCTTCGACGCGTTCGGCCTGCCCGCGGAGCAGTACGCCGTGCAGACCGGCCAGCACCCGCGGATCACCACCGAGCGGAACATGGAGACCTACCGTCGCCAGCTGTCCCGGCTGGGCCTGGGGCACGAGCGGCGCCGGTCGATCGCGACCATCGACCCCGACTACTACCGCTGGACCCAGTGGATCTTCCTGAAGATCTTCAACAGCTGGTACGACCCGGACGCCGAGCGCCCGGACGGTGGTCGGGGCCGGGCGCGCCCGATCGAGGACCTGGTCGCCCAGTTCCGGGACGGCTCCCGGCCCACCCCGGACGGCCGTCCGTGGGCGCAGCTGTCGGAGAAGGAGCGGGCCGACATCCTGGACCAGTACCGGCTGGCCTATGTCTCGTCGGCGCCGGTGAACTGGTGCCCGGGGCTGGGGACCGTCCTGTCCAACGAGGAGGTCACCAACGAGGGCAAGTCCGAGCGCGGCGACTTCCCGGTGTTCAAGCGGAACCTGAGCCAGTGGATGATGCGGATCACCGCCTACGCCGACCGCCTGGTCGACGACCTGGACCGCCTGGACTGGCCGGAGCAGATCAAGATCCAGCAGCGCAACTGGGTCGGGCGCTCGCACGGCGCCACCATCACCTTCCCGGTGCCGGGCAAGGACGAGGGCATCCGCGTCTTCACCACCCGGCCGGACACGATCTTCGGCGCCACCTTCATGGTGCTGGCCCCGGAGCACCCGATGGTGCCCGAGCTGGTGCCGGCGGAGTGGCCCGAGGGCACCCGGCCGGAGTGGACCGACGGTGCCGCCACCCCGGGTGAGGCGGTGACGGCATACCAGCGGATGACCTCGCGCAAGAGCGACATCGAGCGGCAGGCCGACACCCGCACCAAGACCGGGGTGTTCACCGGCGGCTTCGCGGTCAACCCGGCCACCGGCCAGCAGATCCCGGTGTTCATCGCCGACTACGTGCTGATGGGCTACGGCACCGGCGCGATCATGGCCGTCCCGGGCCAGGACGAGCGGGACTGGGACTACGCCACGGCCTACCGGCTGCCCATCGTGCGCACCGTCCAGCCGCCGGCCGACCATCCCGAGGACCGGGCGTACACGGGCGAGGGTCCGGCCATCAACTCCGCGAACGCCGAGATCGACCTGAACGGCCTGGGTGTCGAGGAGGCCAAGCAGCGCATCATCGCCTGGCTGGAGTCCAAGGGCCTGGGCCACGCGACGACCACCTACCGGCTGCGCGACTGGCTGTTCAGCCGGCAGCGCTACTGGGGCGAGCCGTTCCCGGTGCTGTGGGACGAGGACGGCATCGTGCACCCGGTGCCGGAGGACCAGCTGCCGGTCGTGCTGCCGGACGTGCCCGACTACAGCCCGAGGACCTACGACCCCGAGGACGCCGACTCCACCCCGGAGGCCCCGCTGGCGCGGGCGACCGACTGGGTCGAGGTGGAGATGGACCTGGGTGATGGCCGCGGGCTGCGCCGGTTCCGCCGGGACACCAACACCATGCCCAACTGGGCCGGGTCGTGCTGGTACTACCTGCGCTACATGGACCCCGAGAACAAGGAGCTGCCGGTCGACCCGGAGGTGGAGCGGTACTGGATCGGGCCGCGTCCGGAGCCCGTGCCGGGGGCCCCGGAGGGCGCGCGCGACGTGGGTGGCGTCGACCTGTACATCGGCGGCTCGGAGCACGCGGTGCTGCACCTGCTGTACGCCCGGTTCTGGCACAAGGTGCTGTACGACCTGGGCTACCTGAGCAGCGAGGAGCCGTTCCGGCGACTGATCAACCAGGGGATGATCGAGGCCTACGTCTACCGTGACCACCGGGGGCAGCCGGTGCCGGCGGACGAGGTCGAGGAGGTCCCCGGCCGCGACGGCGAGGAGCCGACGTTCGTGTGGCGGGGCCAGCCGGTCACCCGCGAGCACGGGAAGATGGGCAAGTCCCTGAAGAACGTCGTCACCCCCGACGAGATGTGCGACACCTACGGCGCCGACACCTTCCGGGTCTACGAGATGTCGATGGGCCCGCTGGAGCAGTACCGCCCGTGGGATACCCGCGCTGTCATCGGGTCGCACCGGTTCCTGCAGCGGCTGTGGCGCAACGTCATCGACGAGGAGTCCGGTGAGGTCGTCGTCACCGACGAGCCGATGGACCAGGAGACCGAGAAGGCCCTGCACAAGACGATCGACGGGGTGCGGTCGGACTACGAGAACCTGCGGGTCAACACCGCGATCGCCAAGCTGATCGAGTTCAACAACCTGCTGACCAAGAAGGGCAGCTCACCGCGGGCCGCGGTGGAGCCGCTGGTGCAGATGGTGGCCCCGGTCGCGCCGCACCTGGCCGAGGAGCTGTGGAGCCGTCTGGGTCACCAGGGCTCGCTGGCGTTCGAGCCGTTCCCCGAGGCCGACCCGGCGCTGCTGGTCGACGACACGGTGACCTGCGTCATCCAGGTTCGGGGCAAGGTGCGCGACCGGGTCGAGGTGCCCGCCGACATCGGCGAGGACGAGTTGCGCGAGCTG
>k87-823907_pt1 | contig 11182 bp, 8 predicted proteins | sample MGYA00084031_6733416 | MGnify analysis MGYA00084031
GACCGCACGGTCGGCGAAGTGGCCGCTGCCCTGGCCCAGGGTTCGCTGATGGGCGCGCGGGGCAACTCGGGGGTCATCCTCTCGCAGCTGTTCCGCGGCTTTGCCAAGTACCTGGACGGCAAGGTCACCATCGACGGCCGTGACCTGGCCCGCGCGCTGCAGGAGGGCGTGGACACGGCCTACAAGGCGGTGATGAAGCCCGTCGAGGGCACGATCCTCACCGTGGCCCGGGAGGCCGCCGCCGCGGCGGAGCACGTCAGCCGCACCAACCGGTCTGCGGCGGCCGTGATGCGCGCCGCCGTCGAGGCCGCGGAGGCGGCCCTGGCGAAGACGCCGGAGCTCCTGCCCGTGCTGAAGAAGGCGGGCGTGGTCGACTCCGGCGGCAAGGGGCTGACCGTCATCTACCGCGGGTACTATGAAGCGCTCGCCGGCGAGGCGGCCGGCGTGGCCGTGCCCGAGGCCCGGCCCGCCGGGGAGGCCGTCCCCGTCCGGCACGACACGTCGCCGGCGACGCAGGTGGCCTTCAAGGTCGATGAGGAGATCTCCGACATCCGCTTCCCCTACGACTGCGAGTTCTTCATCCGGCGGTACCGGGACGGCGAGCCGATTCCCCTGGACCGCATCGCCCGGGAGCTGGAGCAGTGGGGCGACTCCATCTACGTCGTCGGCAGCGAGGACCTGGCGAAGGTGCACATCCACGCGTCCAATCCCGGACCGGTCCTGTCGCTGGCGATCCAGTACGGCGACCTGATCGACATCGTGATCCACAACATGCGGGAGCAGCACGCGGACCTGCTGCGCCACGCCCAGCCCGGCGGGGCCGCGGCGAATGCGGCCCGGTCCGGGACCGGCAACCCCGGGCCCGACGGCGCTTCCCCTGACAACCCGGCCCCGGCGCCGCGCGCGGAGGCCAACTCCGCCCCTGCGGACGATCCGGCCCCGGCCAACGAGCAGCCCACGGCCGTGGTCGCCGTGGCGTCCGGCGCCGGGATGGCCGCGATCTTCCGGTCGCTCGGGGTCAGCCACGTCATCGAGGGCGGTCAGACGATGAACCCGTCCACGCAGGACCTGCTGGAGGCGGTGGAGCGGTGCCCCAGCCGGCAGGTCTTCCTCCTGCCCAACAACAAGAACATCATCATGGCCGCCGAGCAGGTGGTTCGGCTGACGAACAAGAAGGTCTACGTCGTGCCCACCCGGTCGGTGCCCGAGGGCATCTCGGCGATGGTGGCCTGGATGCCCGACGAGGAGGACGGCGAGCGGCTGTTCAACAACATGAAGCAGGCCATCGCCCGGGTCGAGACCGGCGAGGTCACCTACGCCGTGCGGGACACGGTATACGAGGACCTGGAGATCCGGCAGGGCGACATCCTCGGCCTGTGGAACGGCAAGATCCGCAAGGTCGGGAAGGAGCCCGAGGCCGTCTTGACCGAGCTGCTGGAGGCGATGGTGGCCGAGAAGGGCGGCGAGGTGATCGCCGTCTACTACGGCGAGAGCGTGGACCCCGAGCGGGCGGAGGCGGTCGCCGAGCAGCTCCGCAAGCGGTTCCCCGACCACGAGGTGGAGATGCAGTACGGCGGCCAGCCGCTGTACCACTACGTGTTCTCGCTCGAATGAGTAACGCGCGCACTGATGGCGTGCGCTCTTTGCGCACGAATTGTTGGCGCACGCATGGCGTCGGCCGGCCCGGCGGAGCAGCAGACTCCGCCGGGTCAGGCCTTTTTTGCGGTGGCCGCCTGCGGACTTCCTGCCCCGGGTCCCGCCGTGTGACCCCCCGGCTCCAGTTTACATAGTGTAAATAAGCACTGCGTCTCCGCGGACCGGGAGGGGTGAGCGGTGGCCGGCCATCCGAAAGTCACGGTGGTGATTCCCACCTACAACGCGGCGCGCTACCTGGCGGAGGCCGTGGAGAGCGCCCTGAACCAGACCTACGCCGACCGGGAGGTGCTGGTGGTGGACGACGGCTCCACCGACCGCACCCCGTTTCTGCTGGAACAGTACGGCAGTGCCATCCGCACGATCCGCAAGCCCAACGGCGGCACCCCCTCGGCGCTGAACGAGGGCATCCGCCAGGCCAGGGGCGAGTGGATCGCCTGGCTGAGCGCCGACGACGCCTTCCTGCCGGAGAAGCTGGCGAAGCAGATGGCGTACGCGGAGGCGCACCCCGAGTGCGCGCTCATCTACACCAACTGGTTCGTGGTGGACGCCAGGGGAAGGACGGTTTCGCACACCGCCTCGCCCACCTTCCGCTCCCGGGCCGATCAGGTCCAGCAGCTGCTCCGGGCCTGCGTGATCAACGGCTCCACGACCCTGGTCCGCAGGGAGGTGTACCTTCGGGCAGGCCTTTTCGACGAGTCACTGCCGCAGGCCCACGACTGGGACATGTGGCTGCGGCTCGCCCGGGACTACCGCTTCGGCCACGTGGCGGAGCCGCTCGTCCGCTACCGCTGGCACGGCGAGAACATGAGCGCCCGCCCCGACGCGCTGGCCTACAACGAGCGTGTGCTGCAAAAGGCACGGGCGCATCTCGGGCTGCATCCGCCCACTCAGGGAGGCGGTAGAGAATGACGCAGCGGTCACATCCGCGGCTGCTGGTACTCGCCTGTGACGGGCTCGACCCATACGTGATCCTGGCCAACCTCCACCGGCTTCCCTTTCTGCGCAGCCTCTGTGAGGGGGGCGGCCACGGGGTGGTGGAGTCGGGCGTTTATTCGTGCGACATCTGGACCACCTACTACACGGGCCTCACCCCGGAGGAGCACGGCGTCCAGCTGAGCCGGCTCGGCCTGGCCCATAAGCCCGCCGACCTCAGCGCGGTGAAGACCGACCTCTTCCTCTGGGACTGGCTGAACCGGAACGGCCTCACGGTCGGCTTTGTCGAGCCCCTGCACGCCTACCCCGCTCCGAAGGTGGAGGGCTTCTTCATCTCCGGCATGCCGCGTCCCCCCCTGTCGCAGACGGACCGGGCGGTTTCCCCGCCCGCGCTGAAGGCGCTCATCGATCGGGAGTCTATGTCCAGCATACCCCACCCCCCAAGGTTGCAGGACCTGGGGGTGTCCCGCCCCTTTGCGGAGCTGACGGACGCGGAGCTGCTGAAGCTGCTCGACGGCTACTTTTCCGACGCGCCGGCCCGCCTGAGGCCGCACCTGGAGTGGTACCTGGGCCTGATCGACCGCCTGTGGGCGCGGAGTCCCTGTGACGTGCTCTGGGTCTATTTCCTGGAGGCCGACGTGCTGGGCCACTTCACCTGGAACGCCAACCCGCCTGAAACGTTGATTCAGGTCTACGAGGAGATGGACCGCGCGTTCGCCCGGCTGGCCCGGCGGCTCCAGCCGGAGGCGGTCATGGTGGTTTCCGATCACGGCATGGCCCCGATCGCCTCGCTGCTCACGGAGCCACAGCCCAACCGGCAGATGAAGATGCTGTCCATCGAGTACCGGGTGGCCGGCGCCCGGCTGCTCCGCCCCGACCTGGCGGTGGTGCAGGGATACAACGGCGGCCTCAGCACCGGCACCCACCGGGACAGGGCGTTCTACGCCGTGCGGAGTCCGCGGGTGCCGGCCGGCGTCAGGGCCGACATTCACTTCCACGACGTCTTCGGCCTGATCATGCGCGTCCTGAACCTGCCCGTTCCCGCCGGGCGCAGGCCGTACCAGGGGCCGCTGTTTCCCGATGGCGGAGCGAGCCGGGCCGCAGCACGGGTCTCCACACCACGACACCAGGATCAGGGGGTGGCGCACTTGCGCATCGGGATTCTGACCTACGGCATCCATGAGGGCGGGCGCGGGCGGACGGTCGCCCGGCTGGCCGACGGGCTGGCCCGGCGGGGGCTCCAGGCGTTCCTGATCATGCTCGACGGGCAGCCGGTGGCTTACCCCGTCAGCGTGCCCATCCACCGCGTGCCGTTCTTCGAGCCGCATCGCTATCCCCCTGCGGACGTGCTGATCCCGGCGTCCCTGGGGCTGATTCCGAAGGCCCTGGCCCGAGCCGACGCCGTCACCGTGCCGCTGCACTTCCGCTTTGAGCCGGACGTGGCCTACGACGTCCGCACCGCTCTGCATGTGACGAGCCTGCCCTACCGCTCCATGGCCACCGCCCGGCCCGTGGCTGACCGCGTGCAGCAGCACAGCGGCAAGCCCTGCCATGCGGTGCCGCCGGGGGTCGACACGTCGGTCTTCAAGCCGGGGCCCCGCCCCGAGGGAGGCCGGAAGCGGGTCGGGTTCATCTACCGCCATCCGGCCCTGGGGTACGGCTTCAAGGGCGCGGACACCTTTTTCGCTGCCATGCAGCGGGTGCTGCACGCGGAGCCGGACGTGGAGGTGTGCGTGCTGAACCCCGACGGGTTGCCGGTGGACGCGCCGATTCCGGTGGAGGTGGTGACGGTGAACAGCGACGAGGAGATCGCCGCGTTCTACCGCAGCCTGGACGTGTTCGTCGCCGCCTCGGTGAGCGACGGCGCGCAGCTCGGGGTGCTGGAGGCGATGGCCTGCGGCACGCCCGTGGTGGCCACGGACGCCGGCGGGATCCGGGACTACGCCGTCCCAGGAGTCAACTGCTTCATGGGTGTGCCGGGCAACGCGCAGATGCTGGGCGACCTGGTGCTGACGGCCCTGCGGGATCGGGACCGGGCCCGCGGCCTGGCCGGCGCCGCCCTGGAGATGGCCCGGACCCGGACCTGGGACGCGTTCGTCGACGCCGTCCTGGCCGCCGTGCAGGCGGCCCGCGCCGAACGGCGCCGGGGGGTGGAGCCGTGAGAGCGCCGCGCCTTCTGGTACTGGCCTGCGACGGGACCGATCCCCGCGTCATCCTGGACAACCGGCCGCACCTGCCGATGCTGGATGCCCTGTGCCGCGAAGGCAGCTACGGCATCATCGACTCGCTGTCCCGTCCGGCTGACGTCTGGACCACCTACTACGCGGGCCTGCCGCCCAAGGCACACGGCGAGCAGGCCCGGCGCGTTCCGGAGTCCGGGGAGCCGGCCGGCCACGCCCGGGACATGCCTGACCTGTTCCTGTGGGACTGGATGGGCCGCTGGGGCCTGACCGCCGGCTTCGTGGGGCCGCCTTACACCTACCCGGCGCCCGGCGTGAACGGCTTCTTCGTGGCCGGCCCGCCCCTCAGCGGCACCGACCGGGCGGTTCACCCGCCGGACCTGGCAAGCGGTAATCCCCTCACCGAGCTGTCGGACCAGGAGCTGAGGCAGATCCTGTCAGGCGGATACGTCCGCAACCTGCCTGAGCTGCTCCGGCCGCGCCTGGAACGGTACGCGGATTGGGTCCTCCGCCTGTGCGAGCGCCGGCCGGTCGACGTGCTTTGGGTCCACTTTCCGGAGGCGCGCCTCGCCCGCCACTTCCTGATGCGCGAACAGCCGCCGCGGACCCTGGTGCGGGCCTATGCGGAGCTGGACCGGGTTTTCGGCCGGCTGGCGGAGCGGCTGCGGCCGCAGAGCGTCCTGTTCCTCGCCGATCACGGCCTGGTGCCGGCCGCCTGGCAGCACACCGGGGAGCCGCCTAGCCCGGGGATGGCGGAGGGCTTTTTCGCCCTGCGGGGGCCGGGCGTCTACCGGGGAAAGCGGTGCGACATCCACTTCCACGACGGGTTCCGGCTCATCGTCCGTGCCGCCGGGCTGCCCGCGCCCCCGGGGAAGGCAGGCCGCACGCCGCCGGTCTTCAACGAGTTCTCGCAGCGGCGCGCGGCCGAGTACGACCAGCAGCAGTGGGCGGCCAACCCCGACTACCTGTCTGCCTTCCTGGCCTTTGCGGATCTGAAGCCGGAGCACCACGTGCTGGAGGCCGGCGTCGGCACCGGCCAGGTGGCCGCCGTGGCGGCGCCGCGGGTCGCGCGCTACGTCGGCGTCGATAACTCCGAGGAGATGCTGGCACAGGCCTGGCGCAAGCTGCCGGGGCTCGAGCTCCTGCACGCCGACCTGCGGGCCGTCCCCCTGCCGGATCGGTCGTTCGACCGGGTCCTGGCCCGCTCGGTGCTGCACCACGTGACGGACGGGCTGGAGCAGGCGATGCGGGAGCTCTATCGGGTGCTGCGCCCGGGCGGAAGGCTGGTGATCGGCGAGGGCATTCCGCCATCGCCCGAGTCGGTGGCCCACTTCATCGAGGTCTTCGCCCTGAAGGAGGAGCGGCTGGTCCTGCTGCCGCAGCACCTGGTGAGGCTCCTGGAGGGGGCCGGCTTCGTCGACATCCGGTATCGGGTGTACGTCATGCCGCAGGTGAGCGTGCGGGGCTGGCTGGAGCGTTCGGACCTGTCGGAGGCCCTGAAGGCGAGGCTCCTGGAGATGCACCGCACGACGCCGCCAGAGGTGCAGCGTGCCTACCGCACCACGGTCACACAGGACGACGTCTTGATCGACTTCACGTTCGCCCTGGTGAGCGGCAGCCGGCCTTCCTGGTGACCAGCCGGCGGGAAGGCCGCGGCCGGCCGCTCTGCGAACGGGTGCGGAGCGCCGCCCGCACAGGCAGGAGACCCGGGATCGGAGGTCGAATCGAAATAAGACGTCCCCCCGGCAGGCCCGCGGACGTCCTGCCGGGGGTGCGCTTTCCAGGGTGGAACGGCGGGAGCGAGTTCAGGAGGGACCTCGTGAAGCAGAAAGTCATCGTCCCGGAGCTGATCCTCATCCGGGCCCTGTCCTGCCTGGCCGTGGTCATGATGCATTCGATCACGATGCTGATCGGGGACCCGGATGTAAACCGCGGCCTCAACGTGGCCCGGTTGCTGCTCCTGTTCGCCACGCCCACGTTCGCCTACATGTCCGCGTTCCTGATCGGCTACTCCAAGTCCGGCCGCTCCTACGCGCAGACGATCCTGCTGCGGGTCAAGTACCTCCTCCTGCCCTATCTCTTCTTTGCCGCGGGGTATGCCGCCTGGCAGCACTACCAGTGGGGCGTCCCGCTGGTGGACCGGATCTGGTACAACGTGGCGGGCGGCTATCACGGCTACTTCGTGCTGGTCGTGTTCCAGTTCTACCTGTTCCACCCGCTGTTCCGGCCGATCCTGGAGCGGGTCCCGGCGTGGGTGGGCGTGCCGGCCGCCGGCCTGGTGAACATCGCGTACCTGGCCGCGTTGAACCTGGGCCTGGTCTCCATTCCCCACCTCGGCTTCCACGCGTACCGCCTGCTGCCCGCCTGGTTCTTCTACTACGTACTGGGCTATTACTCCGGGCGGGACCGGGACCAGTTCCAGCTGGGGCTGCGCCGCCTCTGGCCGCTGTCGGCAGCCATGCTGGCGGGGGGCGCGGGGCTCCTGCTGCGGAACGCCCTCACCGGCTTCCTGCCGGATGCGACCTCGCAGCGCTTTGAGGTGGTGCTCTACGCGGCCGGGGTCATCCTCATCGCCTTCCCCCTGGCGGGAAGGGTGCGGCGGATCCCGGCGCTGCTGAACCAAGTCAATCGGGCCTCCTTCGGGATCTACCTGCTGCACTGGTTCTTCCTGGAGCTGTTCCGGCGGTATGTCGTGCGGATCCCGGGCCTGCCCAGGGTGGCAGGCATCCTCCTGCTCTTCCTGATGGCCGCGACGGCCTCGGCCTTGGTGACGTTCGCGCTCAACCGCTGGAAGTGGGGCGCCTACGTGGTGGGCCGGCTCGGTGTGGACGGCCGCCAGGGCCAGCTGGCGCCGCCGCCGGGAGCCGCGGCGGCCGCGGCTGTCGGAAGCCGGTAGCGGCCGGGCAGAAGGCGGGGGAGCCGGCGCGAAGCGCGGTTGTTCCCACGTCCAGGGGGCATCTGCCCCCTGGACTTTTTCATGCGCGCGGAGTCCCCATGGTCTGGCTGTTGGTGCTCATCCACTGCCCGCCTTCCAGCCTGAGGGCCGCGACCACCGGGTACACGGGGGGCCGCAGTGCCAGAGCATGAACATAGCCATCTCGGCCGGGAAGCCGTGCTCCCCGGCCGAGATGGCTTCATTCAGCCGCCCTACGTCCCCGGGTCCGGCTGGACCTTGCCCTGCATGATCTGCCGGAGCGCGCTCTCCAACTGGTCGCCGAAGCGCTCCCAGGTCCAGACCGCCGCGGTGCGAAGCCCGCCCTCGATCAGCCGGGACCGCAGCTGGGCGTCCCTGAGCGCGCTCAGGATGTATCCGGCCAGCAGGTCGGGGCGCTTTGGCGGGCAGAGCAGGCAGTTCTCGCCGTGGCGGGCGTAGTCGCGCACGCCGCCGCAGTCGGTCACCACCGCCGGCGTGCCGCAGGCCATGGCCTCCAGCGGGGGGAGGGAGAGCGCCTCGAACCAGGAGGCGAGCACGTAGACCGCTGCGCCGTTGTAGGCCGCGGCCATCGCCCGGTCGTCCGCCAGGTGCAGCGGGGTGAAGGGGAAGGGAAAGCTCGGGGGCTCCGCCCCGCACTCCCCGCTCTCGGTCACCGCCACCTGCACCGTGACGTCCGGCATGTGGCGGCGCACCAGCTGTATCGCTGCGCTGAAGTCCCGGTTCCCCTTGTAGAAGTACCCGTGCCTCTCGGACCGGTAGATGAAGAAGACCGTCCGGCCCCGGCCCGTCGGTGACTTCAGCGGACGGAAGACGGCGTCGTCCACCCCGGGCTGGGCGACGAAACAGTCCTGCCCCGTCGCTTCCCGGATGATCCGGCGGTGGTGCGACCCCAGGGTGATCACCGGGAACCCCTGCAGGTAGGTCGCGAGCGCTTCCTCCTTCTGAGGCACCCAGAGGGGTTCGAACCCGGTGCTGAAGCGGACAACGCGGCCCTTTCCGCTCTCGGCCGCCGGCTTCACCGTGGGCCAGAAGTTGGGCATGATCACGTCGGCCTCCGGGATGACGGCGGGGGTGATCTGCTTCACCCGCTTGACCGGACACTTCAGCGGATAGGCGATGGGCTGGCCTTCCAGCATGACCACGGTGACGTCGTGCCCGCGTTCGACCAGCTGATTGGCCGACTCCACCACGACCCGCGGGCCGCCCCCGCGGTGGAGGCTGAGCACCGGAATGACGATCCGCACACCGGACCCCCCATGTGCCTGGACTGCTTTCGCCTGCCATGCGCAGGCGCCCGCCATACCTGTTCCGTCCGGCCGGCGCTGCACCAGTGGGCCCTGCCGCCCGGCGCGGCACTGTTCCAGTCTATTGAGGGCCGGGCGGGATTGTGCCGATCTGTCACCTTGTTATGTCGCCTTACATACCCTGGTGCAGACCGCACCGCCAGGGGGTGACCATCGGCTGTGAAGGTCTGTGTTGTGGGCGTGGGCAACATCGGAGCCAATCTGCTGACCTCCCTGCGCCGGCGGGGCGTGGGGGCGGTCGGCGTGGAGATCAGCCCGGACCGGCGCGCCGCGCTGGCGGCGGACGGCGTGGACGGCGTCTTCGCCGGCCCGGATGAAGCCGGCGACGTGGATGTGTGGATCATCACCACCTCCACGGGGCCAGGTCTGAGCCACATTCTGGGTGCGGTGCGGGCCATCTCCCCGAAGCCGGGGTCCCTGGTGTCGATCGAGTCGACGCTGCCGGTTGGGGGGACGGCCCGCCTGGCTGAAGCGTTCCGGGAACGGGGCATGGCGCCCGGGGAGGCGTTCCACCTGGCGCACGTGCCGCACCGCATCCTGTTCGGAGTGGAGGAGACCGTCTTCGACGTCCCGCGGGTGGTGGCGGGGATGACGCCCGCCTGCCGGGATGCGGCCCTGGCGTTCTACCGGCCGCTGGTCCCACACCTCTACCCGGTGGACGACGTGCGCGTGGCCGAGCTGTCCAAGATCGTGGAGAACGGGCTGCGCTACCTCAACATCGCGTTTGCGGAGGCGCTCTTCGGCTACTGCCTGGAGCAGGGGCTGGACTGGACTCAGCTTCACGGAGCCGTGAACACCAAGCCGAACGTGGAGCTGCTGAGCGTGGACTTCGGCATCGGCGGCGAGTGCCTGCCGAAGGACGTGGGCTTCCTGCAGGAGGCCATGCAGTCGCCGCTGCTGGCTGCGGCCATCGCCGCGGACGAGGCCCACCGGGAGCGGCTGCGCCGGCTGGCGCGGCCGCACCGGCGGATCCTGCTGAAGGGCCTGACCTTCAAGCCCGGGTACCCGGACACCCGGTTCAGCCGGGCGTTGGAGCTGGCGCAGGCCCTGGCGGCCGACGGCAAGGAGGTCTACGTGTACGACCCGGACCTCGGGCCCGGGAGGGTGGCTGAGCTCGGCTTCCGGTGGGGGGAGCCGGACGGGGCGTACGATCTCGTCTACGAGCGCCCCCTGGCGATTCGCACAACCGGGGAGGACGAAGAGTGTGGCCAGGATACTCGTGACGGGCAGTAAAGGAACGCTGGGGAGCCGGCTGGTGAAGCAGCTGGAGGCCAACGGCCATGAGGTGTGGCAGGTGGACACCCGCCACGAGGCGGACGACCGCTATTTCCGGGCCGACGTCGCCAACTACCGGCAGCTGGAGCGGGTCTTCGAGCAGCCGTACGACTACGTCTACCACCTCGCGGCCGAGTTCGGGCGCATCAACGGCGAGGAGTACTACGACACGCTCTGGCGCACCAACGTGATCGGCACCCGGAACATCCTGGAGGTCCAGCGGCGCAAGGGCTTCAAGCTGATCTTCGCCAGCTCCTCCGAGATTTACGGCGAGACGAAGGCCGAGGTGCTGGACGAGGACCTGCCCATGCGCCAGCCGATCATCCCGCACAACGACTACGCCCTCACCAAATGGGTGAGTGAAATCCAGATTATGAACTTCGAGCGGCGGTACGAGGTGCCGGTGGTGCGGCTGCGCTTCTTCAACGCCTACGGCCCAGGCGAGCGCTACCATAACTACCGCAGCGTGGTGTGCCTGATGGCCTACCGGGCGCTCACCGGCCGTCCGTGGACGGTGTTCGAAGGATACCATCGCACCTTCATGTATATCGATGACTTCATTCCGACGCTGGCCCGGGTCGCGGACCGGTTCAAGGCCGGCGAGGTGTACAACATCGGCGGGGCCGATTACCGGAGCGTGCGGGAGCTGAGCGACCTCATCCTGAAGCTCACCGGCGCCGACCCCGGGCTGGTCACCTACCTGCCCGAGGACAAGCACAACACCGTGAGCAAGCGGCCCGACATCACGAAGGCCATGCGGGACCTGGACCACAACCCCAAGGTCACCCTGGAGGAAGGTCTTCCGCCCACCATCGAGTGGCTGCGGCGGGAGTACGGGCTCTAAGGGGGGAGCTGCCGTGGGGGAGTGGCAGAGCAAGAAGGTCCTGGTGACCGGCGGC
>k87-202372_pt1 | contig 11179 bp, 8 predicted proteins | sample MGYA00084031_6733416 | MGnify analysis MGYA00084031
GCCTCTTTCGTATGAACATACTATTTTTTCAAATTCCAATTTTACTAGTACTGCTTGTCCAAATCATTCGGATATAATCTTCAAACTTCCTTATCAGTGTTTGCTCTTTTTCTTTTATTAGCTGGTCATAATCGTTCAACAAAACATCTAATTCTTGACTACATCTTATCGTTAATTGGCTTGTATACCCTTCCTTATCGGCTGCTTCGATCATTTCCTTTCTTTTGAAATGGATTAATTCGAGAAGCAATTTCTTCATGTTTTCATGATTCATAAGGGTTCCCTCCTAACAATTGTTCGTCCAAGAATTCTTTGAAAGGTAAAAGGAATATATTTCTTACCTGTTTAAATATATTCCCTCTTCCCTACACGTTTAAACCAAGCTATTCGATAAATAGTAGTTAGTTTGTAATTTTTTCAATTGCTGCAATCCGAAAATCTTTGCTCTCCAATTTTGTAATAATTTGCTCCAATTTTGCTTCTGTTAAATCTCCTGAAAGATTTAAAATTATTCTTCTTAAATATTTATCACCATTATCTAGAGTAAGCAATCCTTCTATATTTACATCCTTAACAGCTGTTACTAAGTCCTTTAAAGCACCTTTATGCTCCTTCGTCCCGATAGTTAACAAATAACCCCCTGTTTTCATACCGAATGAATCCTCTAATACATCCATTATATTCGAATGGGTAATGATTCCAGAAAATTCATTTTGTTCATTTAAAACTGCTAAAAACGGGAGACGTCTTATTGTTATAAAGGTTTTAAAAAACGAATCATTTTCATAAATAAAGGCATCCTTGTTTGCAATTAAATCTGAAATTTTATCATCGTCTTTCCCATTTCTCTCCACAAAATGCTCTAAAAGATGAACCTTATAAATTAGTCCAACAAATGTTTTCCCATTATCCTTTAGTACAGGGACAGAGCGGTATCCTGTCTGGCTTAAATAATCATATGCTTCCTTTACTGTTACATGTTCCTCACAGTATTTTACATCTTCCTTTTTTACATAATTATAACGAACCTTCATGAGTAGTCCTCCTTATAGCAAACAATTGCTATTTTTAGAATGTGGAAAAACGATAAATTGATGTACGAAAACAAATTGCATTTTTCGTCAATACTACATATACTATATATAACTATTGTACGAAAGGGTGTTTATTAGGACAATGATTTACTAATCTTTTTTCTTAGGAGTTTTTTGAATAAAAAATTCAAACCTAGAGAAATTGGATTAGTCTGTCCTTTATACACCATATACGTTCATTTTATAGAAATTGCATATCTTTATGCTTATTTTTCTATATCATTTTGTATATTGGAACAGTCTGTCCTCTCTATGGTTTAGGGAGGTTTTTTTATGTTTATTGTAAAAGCACGAAATATAACAAAGAGCTTTGCTGATGAAATGATTTTAAATGATGTGTCATTCGATTTATTAAAAAATGAACGTGTAGGACTTGTTGGTGCAAACGGTGCTGGTAAAACAACATTAGCCCAAATTATTTATGGCCAGTTAGCTCCTGATTCAGGGAAAATTGAAAAGCAGCAAAACATAACGATTGGCTACTTACACCAATCAGTTGATAACACGCTTCAGGAAGATGCTTTATCCTCAAAGGAATTTTATTTACGAACAAGTGAGCTTGGTTTACAGCAAGTGCAAAATTGGACAAATGAACAGCTTGCCCATTTAAGTGGTGGGGAAAGGCTAAAAATTACGTTAGCGCAAATATGGGCGACACAGCCAGAGCTCCTTATATTGGATGAGCCAACAAATCACCTTGATTTTCAAGGTGTCAATTGGTTAATAAATGAGTTAAAGCATTTCAATGGGACAGTTCTTATCATTTCACATGATCGTTACTTTCTTGATAAAACCGTGTCTACAATCTATGATTTAGAACAAGGAAACTTAACTATTTATTCAGGAAACTATACGACCTACCGTGAAAAAAAGAAAAAACTCAATGCTGATAAGCTGCACCAATATGAGAATATGCAAAAATATAAAGCGAATGTTGAGCAACAAATCAATCAATTACAGCATTGGTCAGGAAAAGCACATCGAAATATGAATAAACAAGAAGGCTTTAAAGAATATCATGGAGTAAAGGCGAAAAAAATTGATAAAGCGATAAAATCTAAAATGAAGCGTTTAAATCAGGAGCTAGAAAAGAAGAAAATTGAGAAGCCTATTGAAGAAGCAACCGTTCGTTTTCAATTTGCCGAAAATAAAAAGCGCGGAAAAAGAATGGTTGAGGCTGAAAGACTAGAAAAATCTTTTGGAAAACGAACACTATTTAAAGATAGCTCCTTTTATATTAATAATGGGGAGCGTATTGGATTAATTGGTCCAAATGGTTCTGGTAAAACAACATTACTAAATATGATTATCGGACAGGAGCAACAATCAAGCGGCAAACTCATCATCAGTCAAGCTAATAAAGTAGCCTATTTAAGCCAAGATGTTGGAGATATACCTTTATCCATCCGAGCTATTGACGCTTTGGAATTAACGGATCAGGAAGAACAATTTAAAGCCAGAACTATATTAGCGAATATGGGCATTCATGCTGATAAATTAATGCAGCCAATCGCAACATTAAGTCTTGGGGAACGGACCCGAATAAAGTTAACGAAAATCCTGTTACAAGGGTATAATCTGCTTATTTTAGATGAACCAACTAACCATTTAGACTTAGCAAGTCGAGAGCAACTAGAAGCAGCATTAACTGATTTTACCGGGACATTATTAATCGTTTCACATGATTATTACTTTATGAACAAACTATGTAATAAACTTCTTGTTATTGAAAACGAGAAAATCATCAGGGTCGAAATGAATCTCGAGCAATATGAGAAAAGAAAACAAAGACAAAGCGAACCAAATATCCTAGGGATAAAAGAGGAATTACTCTGTATCGAAACTGAGATTACAGCTGTTCTCGGACAAATGAGTCTTATTTTACCATCATCTGAAGAGTATATACAATTAGATGAAAAATTCCTTTCTTTAACGAAGAAGAAACGTGAATTAATAAACGTACTTGATAAACGTAATAAGTAAACCTTATTTTCATTTTCAAAAATTATTAGCAAAAAGTCGGATGGAAACTCAGATAGCTTCGTCCGACTTTTTATTATAGCTTTACTTGTTATTGTACCAAGTACTTAGGAATTTTTTCTTACACGCTTGAATCAACCATTTTCTATAATTTGCTCCATTTTTTAAAAGGTTTTGATTTTTAATCTCATCCTTTTCCTAGTTCAATTTATAAAATTTTTATTGACAAATGTATTTATTGCTTGTTAACATGCTAATCAAGCATTCTTTTTTTAAACAATTTATAAAATTTGAAACATTAACTACATAATTATTAAAATCTCTTATCAAGAGTTGGCAGAGGGACTTGGCCCAATGACGCCGCAGCAACCGACCATACTACCATTGCAAAATGGGGTGATGTTTTCACCTTGGATTTTATCCAATAGGGCACGGTGCTAATTCCATCAGAAAGATTTAACTTTCTGAAAGATGAGAGGTGAGAAGCAGTGACTTCAAGCCTCTTTCATTTATGAAAGAGGCTTTTCTTTTGTAACGATAAATTGAAAGCTAAATAATCAGATAACTTACATGGAGGTCTTTACTATGTGTGCTAGAAAATCATCAGCCTATCAACCATTAACTGAATCAGATGCGATCGCTCTTGTAAAGCGGCTTATGCTATTTGAAGATACAAGTCAATTAACTTGCAATAAAATAGGTGATGGGAATTTATATCTCAACTTTCATGTAAAAGAAACTTCTACTGGTAACGGATATATGATTAAACAAGCATTACCTTATACAAAAATCATAAGTGAAAGCTGGCCTTTTCCAATAGATCGTACACGTATTGAAGACCATGCACTATTAAAACAAAGAGACATAGCTCCTGCCTATGTTCCAAAGGTTTATTATTCAGATGTGAAGCTTGGAATTACAATTATTGAAGACTTGTCACATCTTCACATAGCCCGTAAAGCACTCGTTGAAGGTAGTGAACTACCATTGCTCTCGACACACCTAGGTGCATTTTTAGGAAAAACATTATTTTATACATCGATTTATGCACATACCCAACATTCGAAAAATGAAATAGATAGACATTTTTCTAACCCTGATCGATGTAAAAACATTGAGGAGTTTGATACTACAGACCCACTTTTCGAACATGAGACATTCCATTATGAACCAGTACTAAAAGCAAATGTGGAGAAAATTTTACAGGATAAATTATTAAAGCTTGAAGTATCAAAATTGAAGGAAAAGTTTCTTAAAAAGCCTGAAGCACTTATTCATGGAAATTTACATACAGGAAACATCCTTGTAAGTGAGCATGAAACAAAAGTTATAGACGAAGGTTTCGCTTATTTTGGACCAATTGCATTTGATGTCGGTCAAGTTTTCGGTCACTTTTTATTAAATATCCTTTCACGTGACTTAGAAGAGCAAGCGTTCCTTTTCCAACATCTCATTACAACATGGAACGTATTTGTTGAAGAATTCTCAAAAGCTTGGAAAAAAGATGCCTCTGAAATTTACACAGCAAATAATGGTTATTTAGAGCATATTCTTTCTGAAATATTCACAGATGCTGTTGGCTTTGCTGGTTGTGAATTAATACGTTATACAATTTGGCATGCACATGGAACAGCTTTAGATACTATACAAACATATGACAAAAAAATAACTGTAAAGCAATTAGCCCTTTCATTAGGTTATGAGCTCGTTATTAAGCAAAAAAATATAACAAAGCCTGTACAATTTATTCAATACGTAAAACAGACAATTGCAAATCGATCTCAACATGTAGCAATAAAATAACAAAGGACTAAAGAGTACGAAATCAGAATTTTTAGGAAAAAGGAGTTTTTCCCTATGAGTAATACTACAATCACAATACCTCGTTCTGTTATTTGGCAGGATGATTCACTTAAATTATTAAATCAGCAAATAATCCCGCAACTAACCGAATATCTTGAGCTTACAACGATTGATGATGTTTGGGATGCGATTCATACATTAAAAGTAAAAGGTACATCTGCAACAAGTATTACCGCAGCTTATGGTCTTGCTCTTGCTAGTTTACAGGATACATCTGAATCTTTGGAGCAATTTCGTGAATCGCTACATAAGTATCGAAATTATTTAGCAAGCTCACAGACAGCAGCACTTCATTTCATATGGGCATTGGATCGATTAGTGGATAGTATATCAGATGCAAAATCAATTAATGAGGCAAAAACAACCATTGTTCATGAAGCGATTCAGATTCAAGTAGAGGATGAAGAGATTTGCCGTTTAATTGGCGAGAATGCTCTTTCTGTTCTTAATCAAGGTGATCGTGTCATGACAATTGGTCATGCAGGTTCGCTCACTACTGCTAAATACGGGACTGCAACTGCACCATTTTACTTAGCAAAAGAAAAAAATGTTGATATTCAAGTCTTTGTCTGTGAGACGAGACCAGCACTTCATGGAGCCCGTTTAACGACATGGGAGCTTTCGCAAGCAGAGGTCGATGTCACACTCATTACAGATAATATGGCTGCACATACAATCAAGGCAAAAAAAATCAATGCAATTATCGTAGGTGCCGACAGAATTGCCGCAAATGGTGATACGGCAAACAAAATAGGTACATATAATTTAGCCTTACTTGCCAATGCCTATCAAATTCCTTTTTATGTAGCTGCTCCTTTATCAACTATTGATCCATCGATTACCAAAGGTGATGATCTACCTATCGAAGAACAAAATCCAAAGGAGATCACGGAAATTCAAAAAATTCAAATAGCCCCAGAGGGAGTGAAGGTTTTTAACCCTTCCTTTGACGTGACACCTGGTGAATTAATTACAGGAATTATTACCGAAAAAGGGATATTGACTAGTAATTATCAAGAATCGATTTCTTCTATTTTGCAAACTAATTAAAATGATGGGATATCTAAAAAAATAGTAGATATCCCCGTTCTTTATTTCTCATATTTTTATTCGTATAAGAGAGCAACTGCCATTCAAGCTTAATATAACCTCTAGTATTTTGAATGTACCAACAAGGAGCAAATACATTCACTTTAACTTTTCAAGAAGAATCTGTCTTTCCTTTTCAGAAATTATTCGCAGCTTTGAACAGATCGAAGTGTAGAAATACACTTTTTTTGGCTGTTTTTTAATTATCCACATAAGCTTGCCCCTTTCTTTCCCATACTCAACTTTTTTTTCTTACTCAAATTATATGTATTTTATTCCAACTTGTGACAAGTCATATGCCTATCATAAAAGCGTGTTTGTCTTCTTCTCCCTTTATTTAGATGCATGCTTTTTCGAATAAGATTAAATGTGTTTTCTACTATCTCCTCTCTAAGCAAGCTATACTACTTTAAGAAACTCAACGATTCAAGTAAATAACTTATCCCAAATAAAAAAGGGAGAAGCTCAAATCTTCTCCACCATTCCTTATTCATTATTCGATTTTTTCCCTTGGAAAACCGGAAGTGTAATATGGAAGGTTGTCCCTTTTCCTTCCTCACTCTCGACCTCGACGATTCCATTATGCTCTTCAATAATTTTGTAGCTCACCATCAGACCAAGTCCAGTTCCTCTTTCCTTTGTTGTATAAAAAGGCTGTCCTAATCTTTTAATTTTATCCTCTGGAATGCCGAACCCTCTATCTTTAATGGAAACTGTAAGATGTTCCTCATCCCTACGTCGTATTTCAACATCAACCTGTCCACCATTTGGCATGACTTCAATGGCATTTTTTAAAACATTTATAAACACTTGCTTTAATTGATTCGGTTCACAATAAATAAGCGGAAGCTGTTCCTCAACCTTTAGCTTCATTTGTACATTTACAAGGATCGCTTGTGCACTTAATAATTCAATCGTATCACTCATAATAATGCTTATATCTTTTTTTAAATATTTTATTGCCTGTGGCCTAGCAAGGATTAAAAATTCAGTAATAATCGATTCAATTCTACTTAATTCAGAAGTAATAACATTAAAATACATCGAATAATCGTCTTTCATATTGCCCTCAAGTAGTTGAATAAAGCCTTTTAAAGAGGTCATTGGATTTCGAATTTCATGAGCAATTCCTGCAGCTAATTCTCCAACAACATTCAGTGTATCCGATTTTCTCAATTGCTCCTCAAGCTCTCTTTTTTCTGTAACATCCCGAAATATTGCTAAATGCATATTTTCATTGATATTGTTTTTAACAGTAAATTCAAGAATTTTTTCCTCACCATTTTCAAATGAATACGTAATTTCTTGTAATTTATCTGCTCTGTCGCCTTCAACTGACTGAGTACCATCCTCATCAGTAAGATTAGGTGTTAACAAATGACAGAAATTAAACGCAGCAATATCCTCCTTTCTTATATTAAAAATCTTCCGTGCAGTAGGATTTGCTTCAATTATCTTATAATCATTGTTAAATAAAACGATCCCATCCATCGCACCATCAAATATTTTCCGGAATTTTTGCTCACTTTCTCTTAGTTCCTTTTCCATTCTTTTTCGTTCACTTACATTTCGAAAAATTGTTAAATGATTGCCATCAAATATATCCATCTTAGATGTGAATTCTAGCTCCTTGCTTTGTCCATTAGGCATATGAAATAATAGCTCAGCTCTAATCGCACCTGTTTTTAAATACTCACGCTTTACCTTTTTATACGCCAAGCTTGTCTGGTCAACAAATTCCTGAATATTCCGCTTTATCAACTCTTCGTCAGAAAGCTCAAACGTTCGGCATGCTGCTGGATTTACTTTTAAGATTTGTCCACATTTATCCCAAATCATAATGGCATCAATTGCATTTTCAAAAATTTCTCTAAACCGCTCTTCACTTTTGTACAGCTTCATTTCCATGAAACGTTTTTCCGTAATGTCTCTCATTATCGCCATATAAAAACCATTAATTATATTTGACGTTGTTGTAAACTCAAAAATTTTTTTTTGCCCGTTCTTTAAAAGAACAGGTAATTCCCCTTTTGCACTACCGTATTCCTTTAGGGCTGTCCATAGCTTTTCAAGTTTATACTTATCCTTGCTTTCAACAAAATCCCCAAGTAAATATGTATTTAATTGTGCTTTACATAAATCAAAGCTCGTACAAAATGATTCATTCGCATCAATAAAAAGACCGTGCTGATCAAAGATGACAATACCATCCACTGCACGATGAAACAAATCTTTAAAAAGCTGCTCATTAATTAGACGTTCACGTTCTAACATTTTCTTAAATGATACATCCTTGAGCATTGCAAGATGACAATCATTTATGACATGATGTCGCAACGTAATCTCTAAAAATTTTATTTGTCCATCTTCTAATTGAATCGCAAGGTCACTAGCAAAGGATCTATTATCCGTAATCTCTTCAAACATTTCTTCAATTTTATGCTTTGGAACTAAACTAAGAAAGTCATATAAATTTCGGTTACATAATTGTTGTTTCGATAGCTGAAACATTTCACAGGCTGCGGAGTTACCATCAATAAAATTAAATTGAGCATCGAATATAACAACTGCATCTAGTGCATCTTCAATGATATATTCATGTTGGAGAAGCTTAGATTTTAGAAGTTTATTTTCCTTTTCTAAATAAGCAATTCTTTCCTCTAACAGGACGTTTTCGCTTTCCTCCATCGTTTCTTTCAATCCATTCACCCCTACTTACCTCAATCTTCATAATAATTGATATTCTACAAGACGGGTCATTGTCCTTCATGTATCTACAAAATGATTGAAAGATCCGCCTTTACATCACAAATCACGACAAAAGAACTAGAAATTCCCTTATTTTTTATCCAGTTAACTCCCAAAAAAGTAAATTCTTTCACAATATAAAAATCATCCATATTGTTGAGTACCAAATAATAACATTGATTTTTCCAATAAATTATTTAATATAGGAAAGTATTTATCTAAACATTATCTCTAGTAATATAACGGAAATAATCTTACATGTTCGTTACATTTAAATGACATCCCTTTAAAATTATATCGTTTTGACGAATTAGGTTTAATAAGTAGCAAAATGGGAATATCCATATTATCTTTCCGATTTTATAATTTAAAGAGAAAGGTGAATATATGAAAAATCGTGATAGTTATTTTGATAATGCAAAGTTTTTCTTAATTATATTAGTTGTGTTTGGCCATATCATCCGTCCATTAATTGATGATAGTCAATTAATAATGAATGTTTATAAATTTGTTTACACATTCCATATGCCTGCGTTTATTCTAATCTCAGGTTATTTTGCAAAAGGATATCGCAAAAAAGGATATGTAGAAAAGATCGCGAAAAAGCTCATTCTTCCATATTTGATTTTCCAAGGGATTTACTCTGTATATTATTATTTCATCGAAGACCAGCAATCTATTATTCTAGATCCATTTGATCCTCATTGGTCACTATGGTTTTTAATTAGCTTGTTTTTTTGGAATATATTTTTATTTGGGTTCACAAAATTACCGGCAAAATGGGCTTTATGTTTAGCATTTGCTTTAGGATTAGCAGTTGGTTATTTTGAAATCATTAGCAATTATTTAAGCATGTCAAGAACTTTCGTCTTCTTCCCTCTCTTTTTAGTTGGCTTTTATTTAAGACGAGAGCATTTTGATATCATGACAAAGGTGAAATCTCGAGGGATAGCAGTCTTTGTATTATTAAGTATCTTTTTCTCTTATTTTTATCTTGATTTTGATTACGAATGGTTATTTGGTTCTCAGCCTTATTCACAATTTGGTGACCCATCAATTTTTAGTGCTGGCATTCGTTTAGGCTTTTACAGTCTAACTTTTATAACGTCGATTAGCTTTTTATCACTTATCCCAAAAACACATGCCTTTTTTACTGAATGGGGAACTCGAACGTTTTATGTTTACCTACTACATGGTTTCATCGTTCAATATATCCGTAACAGTGAATGGCTAGAATGGATGAGAGATTATCAAAGTGTGACGATGCTCATTATTCTATCAATCATCATGACAACTACTTTATCAACGACAATCGTAAAGGCGATAACACAACCAATAATTGAATTACGCGCATCAACGATTCAGTATTATGTAAAGAACTTTACATCCAAATCAATTCAGTAGTAATAGGCTGACTTCCACGTAGGAGTCAGCTGTTTTTTCTTTTAAGCCGACTATTTATACCGCTTTAACCGATTAAATTTCTTCTAGTTTTCCTATACTATGGTAAGTACGTTTTCTAGAAAATGTGGTAAAATAAATAGTTGATTGTAATGAAGTTAAACTTACTAGGAAAGCTCTTTCTTTTTCTGTGAAAGAGGTATCTTGCATGTAAATTAGCTCAAAAAAATAATAGAAGTGGTGTTCCAATATATGAAAACAATCTTAGCAACGTTAAATGCAAAATATATCCATACAAGCCTTTCAATTCGGTATTTAAAGGCATATGCAGCTCCAGAATATGAGGTTGAGCTCGCTGAGTATACGATTAAAGACCCTTCAATGAATATTGTCACAGACTTATATTCTAAAAACCCTGAAATTATTGGCTTTAGCTGCTATATTTGGAATATTGAAGAAACAATAAAAGTAATAAATATGCTTAAAAAAATCAACCCTTCAATAATTATTGTTTTAGGTGGACCAGAAGTTACTTATGATACGAAGGAATGGATGGAAAGAATTCCAGAGGTTGATTTTATTATTATTGGAGAAGGTGAACAATCATTTAAGCAATTATTAGATGAATTACACGGAGAGGAAAACTTCGCCAATGTTAGTGGAATTGCCTATCGTGACAACGATTCTATCCAAATTAAACCACAGAGAAATAAAATAGATCTAAAGACATTGCCATCACCATTTCGCTTTGAAGAAGACCTCCCACATCTTTCAAAACGGGTCACATATATTGAAACGAGTCGTGGCTGTCCATTTAGCTGTCCATTTTGTTTATCATCTATAGAAGTCGGAGTTCTCTACTTTGCTCGTGAAACAATAGAGGAAGGTATTCGCTTTTTAATGGATCATGGTGCAAAAACAATTAAATTTGTTGACCGTACGTTTAATATAAGCCGCAGCTATGCAATGGAAATGTTTCAATTTCTTATTGATGAGCATAAGCC
>k87-576858_pt1 | contig 11178 bp, 9 predicted proteins | sample MGYA00084031_6733416 | MGnify analysis MGYA00084031
CCTCAGGCACGTTGATGATGCGCGGCTTCGCCTCGGGCTGCGCCGGATCGACGACCTCGAGGTAGGGGCCGTAGCGGCCGAAGCGCAACGTGGCGACATCCGTGATCTTCGTGGCGTTGATCTCGCGCGCATCGATCTCGCCGAGATTGTCGACGATGTTACGCAGACCGGGGTGGCCGTCGCCGCCGAAGTAGAACGCCTTGAGCCAGTCGGCGCGGCGCTGCTCGCCGCGCGCGATGGCGTCGAGGTCGTCCTCAAGCTTGGCCGTGAAGTCGTAGTCCACGAGCTCGGCGAAGTGCTGCTCGAGCAGACGAGTGACGCTGAACGCGAGCCACGTCGGCACGAGGGCCTGACCGCGCTTGACGACGTAGCCGCGGTCGAGGATGACGCCGATGATGCTCGCGAACGTCGAGGGACGCCCGATGCCGCGCTCCTCGAGCGCCTTCACGAGGCTCGCCTCCGTGTATCGCGGCTTCGGGCTCGTCTGGTGGCCCTTGGGTATGGCCTCCCGCAGCGCGAGGGCGTCGCCCTCAGCCACCTTCGGCAACGACTGGTCCTCGACCTGATCCGCGTCGCTGCGCTTCTCGTCGCGACCTTCCTCGTAGGCCTCGAGGAAGCCCTTGAAGGTGTACACCGTGCCGGAGGCGGTCAGCTCCACGCGCTTGCCGTCGGCCTCCGCCTCCAGCGTGACCGTCGTCGTCTCGAACTTCGCGTCGGCCATCTGGCTGGCGACCGTGCGCTTCCAGATGAGGTCGTACATCCGCTGCTCGTCGCGCCCGAGCTGCCCTGCCACCTCGCTCGGGGTGCGGAAGCGGTCGCCCGACGGACGGATCGCCTCGTGCGCCTCCTGCGCGTTGCGGCTCTTCGACGCGTAGACGCGCGGCTTGAGCGGCACGGCCTTGTCGCCGTACAGGCTGACGGCCTGCTCGCGCGCGGCCTGCACCGCCTGCGCCGACAGGTTCGTCGAGTCCGTGCGCATATAAGTGATGTATCCGCGCTCGTACAGGCTCTGCGCGACCGACATCGTGGTCTTCGCCGTCATGCCGAGCTTGCGACCCGCCTCCTGCTGGAGGGTCGACGTCGTGAACGGCGCATACGGGCGGCGGGTGCCGGGCTTCGCCTCGACCTTGGTGACCGTGGCGGACCCGGATCGGTCGAGCGCCGCGGCGAGCGCCGTCGCATCCTGCTCGCCGAGCACGACGACGGCACGCTTGAGCTGCCCCTCGTCGTCGAAGTCGCGACCGACCGCGACGGGTGCACCGTCGAGGCGGACGAGCTTGACGGTGAAGCCCTCGGCCTCCCGCGCCGCCGTGGCCTGGATGCTCCAGTAGTCGGCCGGCACGAAGGCCATGCGCTCGCGCTCGCGGTCGACGACCATGCGCGTCGCGGCCGACTGCACGCGGCCGGCGCTCAGCGCCTGGCCCTCGCGCCCGCTGCCGATCTTGCGCCACAGCACGGGCGAGACATCCCACCCGTAGAGGCGGTCGAGCACACGGCGGGTCTCCTGCGCGTCCACGAGGGACGTGTCGAGCTCGCGCGTATTCTGCACCGCCTGCTGGATCGCGTCCTTCGTGATCTCGTGGAAGACCATGCGCTTGACGGGCACCTTGGGCTTGAGCGTCTCGAGCAGGTGCCAGGCGATGGCCTCGCCCTCGCGGTCCTCATCGGTTGCGAGCAGGAGCTCGGAGGCGCCCTTCAGCGCACGCTTCAGCTCGGCGACGGTCTTCGTCTTGCGGTCGCTGACGACGTAATAGGGCTCGAAGCCGTTCTCGATGTCGATCGAGTACTTGCCGTACGCGGCGCGGTCCTTCTCCGGGATGTCCCGCCGGTCGGCGAGGTCGCGGATGTGTCCCACGGAGCTGAGCACCTCGTATTCGTCACCGAGGTAGCTCTGGATCGACTTCATCTTCGTCGGCGACTCGACGATGACGAGCTTCTTGCCTGATGCCAAGGGGGGCGTCCTTTCTTCGTTGCACACCATACACACCGGCAACTGGACGCCTGCTCGCGTTCTCTGCCAGCGTGACCTGCGCTCGTGCGAGGGCGGTCCAACGCCCGTGGCCGGCGATCGTCCCGCGCCCGCCTCGCGGGTCGTCCCGCGCCCGCCTCGTGGGTCGTCCCGCACCCGGATCGAGTCCTCCTCCCTCCCTGGCGTCGCGGACGACCCGCGCCGGCCTCGCCTGCTCGTCCCATCCCTCGCGTCACCGTTCACCCCGCACCGGCTCGCCTCCTCATCCCACGGCTGCCTCGCCGACGTCGGCGTCCGGAGGCGGGCCGGCGCGGGCGCGGGCGTGGACCGGGAACGACGCGAAGCGGGTCTGGATCGCGACGGTGGCCACGAGGCCGTCGAGGGTGCACTCCGTGACCGTCGCTGCCTGCGCAGCCGCAACCTCGGCCGCGAGCCCGCACGGGTCGCCGGGCACCGCGCCGCTGACGGCGTCGGCGGCGGCGAGCGCAGCGGCATCGGCGACGCCTGCCGCCCGCTGGCTCTCGGCCCCGGCGGCCCCGGCGACGACGAGCCCCGTCAGCAGCGCGGCGCATCCCGCGACGACGCCGGCGGTGAGCGCCGCGCCCGCCATCAGAGGCCTCCCGCGAGCGCGCAGCTCGTGGCCTGCAGCGCGACCCCGACGCCCGCGACCTGCGGTCGCGCCGATGCCGTGACGCACACGAGGTCGCCCCGCCGCGCAGACGACGCCTGCGCCCCGGGCACGGCCTGCGTCACGACGGCCACCGCGCGACCGTCTGGTTCGCCGCGAGCCAGCAGCCGCGCCGCATCGGCCGCCGAGTCCTGCAGCCGCACGTGGGTCGACGCGGCGAACAGCGCCCCGACGCCGAGCGACACGACGACGGCGACCGCCGGGAGGGCGAGCGCGAGCTCGGCGGTGACCGATCCGCGCTCCCCCGCACCCGGCTGCGCGGCCGGGTGCCGGTGCCGACGCGACGCGAGCGCCCCGCGCCGGCACCGGGCATCCGCTCCCCTGCGCATCATGCGGAGGTGAGCGCCCGCCGCACGATGTCGCCGAGCATGCCGCGCACCTCGTCGGAGCGCAGCACCGCGACGAGGAGACCGGCGAAGGCCACAGCCGCGAGCGTCACGATGGCGTACTCCGCCGTCGAGGCGCCGCGCTCGTCCGCGGCGAGGCCGAGCGGGTCGGACACCGGCTGCACCCACGGCGTCGGGGCGGCGCCGCGAGCGATGGCTGCTGCGAGCTGGTCGGGCATGGGGATTCCTTTCTCTACGTGCGGAGCCGGGAACACGCGTCTTTCTCCGTGCAGTCGGAGGACGCGGCCGCGGGCAGGCTCCCGGTGCCCGCGACGATCGAGCCGGGTTCATGGCAGCTCCGGCAGCGGCGCCGACCCGAGCACGGCGAGGAGCATCGGGGCGACGCCGAGACAGAGGAAGGCCGGGAGGGTGCAGACGCCGAGCGGCACGAGAAGGCGCCCGCCGAGCCTGGCGGCGCGGAGCCTGCCGACGGTCCTCGCCTCGTGACGCTGGTGGGCCGCGGTCGCGCGCAGCAGGTCGACAGCGGGCACGCCGGCACGGCGCGACAGCTCGAGCACGGCGGCCGTCTCGTCCTCGCCGCGGCGGGGCCGATCCCGCCCACTGTCGTCGACGAGGCGCCGGGCCCGGTCGATCGATGCGCCGCCGCCCAGCGCGATCGCGGTGAGCTCGGCGTGGATGCCGGGGGCACCGCCGGGCGGCTGCGCTGCGCGGACGAGCCGCCCCGTCCAGACGCGGGCGACCACGAGCAGCGCCAGTCCCGTCACGAGGCACGCGATGCCTGCCGGCTGGGAGACGAGCACGCCGAGCGTGTCGAACCCGAGCGCCGCTCCGATGAGCAGGCCGAACAGCGGCAGCCAGGTCATCAGTCGCGCCGTCGCGGCCGGCTCCGCCAGGGCGATCCGCACGTCGTCCATCGCCTCCTGCGCGTCGCGGAGCGCGATCGCGATGCCCCGCAGCGCCTCCGCCAGCGGGGCGCCGACCGTCGCGGCGATCTCCCACGCGGCGGCGACCTCTCGCCACGTCTCGGCGGCCGACCCGGCACGCCCGCGGCGCTCGCTCGCCTCGCGCTCGATCGCCTCAGGCACCCCGCGGCCGGCTTCGATCCGCTCGCGGATCCGCTGCGCTGCGTGGTCGCCGGTCTCGGCGACATGGCGCCACGCCGCGGCCGGCGCGATGCCCGCCTCGAGCAGCACCGCGACCCGCAGCAGCGTCGCGCCGACCGCCGCGGGCGTCGCGGCCTGCGCGGCGACCTTGTGCTGACGGCGGGGCGCACCGCGAGCACCCATCCCCGGCTTCCCGCGCGCGCGGCGTCGCAGGCTCAGGCCTCCCATGGCCGCTCCTCGTGGATCGTGAGCCGGCCATCCGGCCGCACGCCGAAGCGGCCGACGTGGGCAAGGCGGCGAGCGCCCGCGGCATCGCGCTCAAGGTGCAGCACCCATGCGATCGCGCTCGACACCTGCCGCGCGACCGCGTGATCGTCCATGCCGGCGAGGGAGCCCAGCGCCTCCAGCCGTGCCGGCACGTCCGCGAGGCTCGAGGCGTGCAGCGTGCCTGCCCCGCCGTCGTGCCCCGTGTTCAGTGCGGTGAGCAGCTCCCTGACCTCCTCGCCGCGGCACTCCCCCACGACGATCCGGTCCGGTCGCATGCGCAGCGACTCGCGCACGAGCCGAGAGAGACCGATGCCGCCGGCGCCTTCAAGGTTCGGCTGACGCGATTCGAGCGACACATGATGCGGATGGTCGATCCGCAGCTCGGCGACGTCTTCGATCGTGACGATCCGCTCGTGCTGTGGCGCCTGCGAGAGGAGGGCGCCGAGGAGCGTCGTCTTCCCCGTCCCCGTCGCGCCCGTGACGAGCACGTTCTCGCGGGCGTGCACCATCCGCACGAGCCACGCGCGCACGGCGTCGGGGAACGTGCCGCCGGCCACGAGCGCATCGAGGCTCGGATCCTGCAGCGACGGGATGCGCACCGAGATCGCCGTGCCGCGCGTCGCCACCGGCGGCAGCACGGCGTGCACCCGGATGCCGCCTGCCAGTCGCACGTCCACGCACGGCGTGCCCTCGTCGACGTGGCGACCGCCGGCGGCGATGAGCGCCGTCGCGAGCTCGCGCACCTCGCGCTCCGATGCCCGCCAGGCCGGCTCGGGCTCCGCGCCCGCGCCGCGGTCGACGAACAGCCCGTCGGCGCCGTTGACGAACACGTCCGTGACGCGCGGATCCTCCAGATACGGCAGCAGCGCCTCGATGCCCCCGACGGCAGGAAGGCGTCGCCGATCGGCGTGCGGGGGCCGACGGGGACGGACGACGAAGGCTGCGGTCATGGCAGCGACGGTAGGCGCGTCCGGGCGGTGCGCGTCCCGTCTCCACAGGCCCACACGGTCTGTCGTCGCCGAATCGAGGGGTGTGAGCGAGGGCTCCGCGGGCGCACCGACTTTCGGAGGTAGTCGGTGTCGGTGGCCGGTCGTAGATTCGAAGGGTACGAACTCGCGTGCGCGCCGCACGCCTGGTCGCCGCGCGGATGCGCCGACCAGTCATCCCGAGCCGCAAAGGAGCGCGCTGCATGAGCAGTCAGATCGACCACCTCCTCGACGAAGACCGTCGCTTCGCCCCTGATCCGGAGTTCGCGGCGAACGCGATCGCGAAGCCCGATCTCTATGAGCGCGCGAAGACCGACCGCGAGGGGTTCTGGGCGGAGCAGTCACGCGAGCTGCTGCACTGGAGCACGCCGTTCACCGAGGTGCTCGACTGGTCGAACCCGCCGTTCGCGCGCTGGTTCGCCGACGGCACGTTGAACGTGGCCTACAACTGCCTCGACCGCCACGTGGAGGCCGGCAACGGCGACCGCGTCGCGCTGTATTTCGAGGGCGAGCCGGGCGACTCGCGCGCCGTGACGTACGCCGAGCTCACCGACGAGGTCAAGCGCCTCGCGAACGTGCTCACCGATCTCGGCATCGGCGAGGGCGATCGCGTCGCGATCTATCTCCCGATGATCCCCGAGGCCGTGGCCTCCATGCTCGCCGTCGCGCGCGTCGGCGCGGTGCACTCCGTCGTCTTCGGCGGCTTCAGCGCCGACAGCCTCCGCGCACGGATCGACGACGCCGGCGCGAAGCTCGTCATCACGGCCGACGGCGGCTGGCGCAAGGGCAAGGTGTCGCCCCTGAAGCCCGCCGTCGACCAGGCGCTCGCCGACCACAACGGCAGCGGCGCGCAGGCCACGGTCGAGCACGTGCTCGTCGTCAAGCGCGGTGAGAACGACGTCGACTGGGTCGATGGCCGCGACATCTGGTATCACGACGTCGTGCCGCAGGCCTCGGCCGACCATGAGCCGCAAGCATTCTCGGCCGAGACGCCGCTGTTCATCCTCTATACGTCCGGCACGACCGGGAAGCCGAAGGGGATCCTGCACACGTCGGGCGGCTACCTGACGCAGGCGGCGTTCACGCATCGCAACGTCTTCGACCTCCACCCCGAGAGCGACGTGTACTGGTGCACGGCCGACATCGGATGGATCACCGGCCACTCCTACGTCGTCTACGGCCCGCTCGCGAACGGCGCCACGCAGGTGCTCTACGAGGGCACGCCGGAGTTCCCGGAGCCGGGCCGCTGGTGGGACGTCATCGAGAAGTACAAGGTGACGATCTTCTACACCGCGCCGACGGCGATCCGCGGATTCATGAAGCAGGGGCGGCAGATCCCGCTGGCGCGCGACCTGTCGAGCCTGCGCCTGCTCGGTTCGGTGGGTGAGCCCATCAACCCGGAGGCGTGGATGTGGTACCGCGAGGTGATCGGCGCCGATAAGACCCCGATCGTCGACACGTGGTGGCAGACGGAGACCGGCGCCATCATGGTCTCGGCGCTGCCCGGCATCACCGAGACGAAGCCCGGATCGGCGCAGGTCGCGCTTCCCGGCATCTCCATCGATGTCGTCGACGAGAAGGGCGAGCACGTCGGCACCGGCAACGGCGGGCTGCTCGTCATCACGGAGCCGTGGCCGAGCATGTTGCGCGGCATCTGGGGCGACCCGGATCGCTTCGTCGAGACCTACTGGAAGATGTTCCAGGACAAGGGCTACTACTTCGCCGGCGACGGCGCGCGTCTCGACGACGACGGCGACATCTGGCTGCTTGGCCGCGTCGACGACGTCATGAACGTGTCGGGTCACCGCCTGTCGACTGCCGAGATCGAGTCCGCGCTCGTCGCGCACGAGGCGACTGCCGAGGCGGCAGTGGTCGGCGCCTCAGACGAGACCACGGGCCAGGCGGTGGTTGCGTTCGTCATCCTGAAGGAGAGCTTCCTCAAGGAACACAGCGCCGAGGGTCTCGCCAACCAGCTGCGGGCGTGGGTCGGCGAGCAGATCGGCCCGATCGCACGGCCGCGCGACGTATACATCGTCGGCGAGCTGCCGAAGACGCGCTCGGGCAAGATCATGCGCCGCCTGCTGCGCGACGTCGCGGAGGGCCGGGAGGTCGGCGACACCACGACGCTCGCCGACACGGCGGTCATGAGCGTCATCAGCGCTCAGGTGCGCTGAGCCGCGACGCAACGAGCACGGCCCCCGCGGATCCGAGGATCCCGCGGGGGCCGTGCTCGTGCGGGGTGCGCCGATGCCCTCAGGCGAAGGTGAACGCCACCTCCACCTCGACCGGCGCATCGAGGGGCAGCGCCGCGACGCCGACGGCCGAGCGGCTGTGCGCGCCGGCATCGCCGAAGACCTCGCCAAGCAGCTCGCTCGCGCCGTTGATGACACCGGGCTGGCCCGTGAAGGCCGGATCGGAGGCGACGAATCCCGTCACCTTGAACACGCCCGTGAGCCGGTCGGCACCACCCACCGCGTCGGCGGCGGCCGCGAGCGCGTTCAGCGCGCAGATGCGGGCAGCAGCGGCGGCGTCGGCGGCAGGCACGAGGCCGTGCCCGTCGCCGACCTTGCCCGTCGCGGTCAGCTCGCCGGAGACGAAGGGAAGCTGCCCGGAGGTCCACACGAGGTCCCCGTGCACCTTCGCCGGGATGTAGGAGGCCACCGGCGGAACGACCTCGGGCAGGTCGATCCCGAGCTCCTCGAGACGCGCCGCGATGCTCACTGGCCCTCCCCGAACTGCTTCGCCGCCTCGGCAGCAGCGCCGAGGCCACGGTTCGCCGGACCGCTCTCGGTGACCGGCCGCTTCAGGTACGCCACGAGCCCGCCTTCGGGCCCCTGCACCACCTGCACCAGCTCCCAGCCCTGCTTGCCCCAGTTGTTGAGGATCGCGGCGGTGTTGTGGATCAACAGCGGCGTGGTGAGGTACTCCCACGTGGTCATGACTCTCCCGTCTCGTGCAGCGTCGTCGAGAATGCGCCCGCGGAGCGGCTTCGCGCCACGGGCGCGAGTGTGAGGCGCCGCCCAGGGAACTCGCTTACGATCACCCTATGCCCAACGCGAAACGGACGCTCGGCGGCGTGCTCGGCGGTCTGCTCGGACTGGTCGGCCTCAGCGCGGTCGCCGGCCTGCTCGTCACCGCAGCGGTGACCCCCGCGATCGCCCTCAGCGGTGCCGCGGCATCCAGCGCGATCAGCCTCTTCGAGAGCCTCCCCGGCTACCTCAAGGTGGACCGGCCGATGCTGCCGACCACGATCTACGCGAAGGACGAGGCGGGCAACGACGTCCAGCTCGCGACCTTCTACGACCAGAACCGGATCCCGGTCACTTACGACCAGATCTCGCCGACAGTGTATGACGCGATCCTCTCCAGCGAGGACCCCCGCTACTACGAGCACGGCGGCGTCGATCTCATCGGCACCACGCGCGCGATCCTCAACAACGCCGCGGGCGGCTCGACTCAGGGTGGCTCCTCGATCAGCCAGCAGTACGTCAAGAACGTGCTCATCCAGAAGTGCGAGCAGGAGGCCGAGAGCCAGGAGGTGCTGCAGGAGTGCTTCCTGAAGCACACGAACTCGAGCGGCGTCGAGGGCTACCAGCGCAAGCTCCAGGAGATGCGGTACGCCATCTCCATCGAGAAGGAGTACTCGAAGGACGAGATCCTCCTGGGCTACCTCAACATCGCGAACTTCGGCGGCCAGACCTACGGCATCGAGGCGGCCGCGCGCTACTACTTCGGGGTCAGCGCCAAGGATCTCTCGCTCGCGCAGGCGGCCACGCTCGCCGGCATCGTGCAGAACCCGAACACCTACCGCATCGACATGCCGGGTGGATCGACGACGAACGCCGAGGGCGAGCCGGTCAACGGCGAGCACGACGCCTATGCGCTCACGAAGAACCGCCAGGCGTATGTGCTCAGCCGCATGCTCGCCGATGGGAAGATCACCCAGGAGCAGCATGACGCTGCTGCGGCGGAGCCGATCACCCCGAGCATCCACCCCAGCCAGCAGGGCTGCCAGACCGCGGGCGGATCGGCCTACTTCTGCCAGTACGTCAAGTCCGTCATCCTGAACGACGAGGCCTTCGGCGCGACGCCAGAGGAGCGCTCGCTCACCCTGAGCCGCGGCGGCCTCAGCATCTACACGACGCTCGACCTGCGCGTGCAGGCCGCCGGCGAGAACGCGATGCGCGAGTGGGCGCCCGCCAGCATCGAGGGCATGAACTTCGGCGCGGCCGGCGTCACGCTCGAGGCGGACACCGGCCGCATCCTCGCGATGGTGCAGAACACGAACTTCACGGAGAACGAGGAGCAGGCCAAGCAGCCCGGATACTCCTCGCTCGTGTATGCCGCCGACTATGCGCACGGCCGCTCCGGCGGCTTCCCGGTCGGCTCGTCGTACAAGCTGTTCACGCTCATCGACTGGCTCGAGAAGGGCAAGTCTGTCAACCAGCGACTGAACGGCGTGAACCGCCTGTTCAACAACATGACGTGCGACGGCGCACCGGTGTACTTCGGCAACCAGAAGATCGGCAACTTCGGCAACGATCCGGGCTGGGCCGGCACCGTCTACGACTTCACGCGCCAGTCGCTGAACTCGGGCTTCCTCGCCATGGCCGAGCAGCTGAACCTCTGCGACATCAACCGCGTCGCCGACCGGATGGGCGTCACCAACGGTGACGGGTCGAAGGTCACCGAGCAGAACGTGCCCTACGACGTGCTCGGATCGAAGGCGATCGCGCCGATCGCGATGGCGTCGGCGTACGCTGCCGTCGCGAACCACGGCGTGCGCTGCGAGCCGAAGGCGATCGACCGCGTCGTCGACGCGGACGGCAAGGAGCTGCCGCTGCCCGAGTCGTCGTGTGACCAGGTGCTCGATCCGAACATCGCCGCGACAACGGCCTACACCCTCCGCGGCGTCATGGAGGGCGGCACGGGTCGCGCTTCGAACCCCTACGACGGCACGCCGCTGATCGGAAAGACGGGAACGCACAACGACTCGCACACGTTCATGGTCGAGTCGTCGACGAAGGCGACCACCGCGGTCTGGGTCGGCAACTCCCTGGGCGAGTCGAGCCTCTCGCGCCAGTGGCACAACGGCATCAAGCTCTCCGACATCCGCCACAAGATCGCGCCCGCGATGCAGCACGAGGCCAACATGATCTACGGCGGCGAGCAGTTCCCGCAGCCGGACCGCAACCTGCTCGTCACGCCCATGGGCGACCTGCCGGACGTGACGGGCCAGACGGTCGAGGAGGCGACGGCCGCGATCGAGAGCGCGGGCTTCGAGGTGCGCGTCGGCGACCCCGTGACCGGCGACCAGCCCAAGGACCGCATCCAGAGCCAGGAACCGGGAGCCGGCCGCGTGGCGCTCGGCACGACCGTCACCATCAACCCGAGCAACGGCGAGGGCAAGGCGGTGCCCGACGTGAACGGACAGGCGCTGGCCGCCGCGCTCGGTGCCGTGAAGGCCGCAGGCCTGGATCCCGCGCTCGGCACGTGCGCGGAGGCCGCGGACGCGGGCACCGGGCGAGCCACGGGCACGTCCCCCGCCGCCGGCGAGATCGTCGCCCCCGGCACGCGCGTGTCCGTCGACTACCAGGCCGCTCGCTGCTCCGGCGGCGGAGGCGGCGGGAACGGCAACGGCAATGGCAACGGCGGCGGCGATGGGGACGGCTGAGTGACGTCGCGCGTCACGCGCGGCGCGCTGGGCACGATCAGCGCCCTGGGCGCCGCAGCCGCCGCCGCGGCGGTCTGGGGCGTCGGCATCGAGCGCCACCTCTACACGGTGCGTCACCATGTCGTGCGCGTGCTCGAGCCCGAC
>k87-1186516_pt1 | contig 11169 bp, 8 predicted proteins | sample MGYA00084031_6733416 | MGnify analysis MGYA00084031
GATCACCATGGTCGCCCTCGGCGACGAGCCCACGCCGCAACGCGACCCGTCGGCGCCCTGGCCGGGAAGCCTGCCGCAACCCACCCCGGCGGTGCTGGTAGAGACCGCGATCTGCGTGCTCGACGCGTCCGGCGGTCCGGTGACGGTGACCGAGCGGGGCGCGTTCTCGGCCGAGCCGGTGACCGTCCGCCTGCCGGAGTCCGCCGGGCGTGGCCGCCCGGCCTGCTGGGGTCTGAGCTGGTGGGCGGGACCGTGGCCGGCCGACCTCGATCGATCGGCGGCCGGCGGTCTCGTCGCGCGCGCACAGGTCCTGCTCGACGACTCTCGGGCGCTGCTGCTGTGTTACCGGGGAGGGGAGTGGATCGTCGAAGGGGTGTACGAGTGAACCGCCCCGCCGATACCGCGTCAGCTGTTGCGGCCCCGCGCGATCACCGGCCAGCGGGTGTCCTCGCCGTCGATCGCAATCAGCTCGTCGACCAGGTTGACCGCATTGCAGACGTGGTTCGGCACCACTCGCACGAGGCTCCCGACACGCGGGATGTCGTCGGTCGGGGTGTCCGGCCCGAACTCCACCACCGCATGATGCTCGGACAGCTGCACGATGCGGGCGTCGGGGTGGTCGAGGAGCCGGCCGTACCCGGTCGCCCAGGCGGCCCGGTCCGCGCCGAGGATCTTGCTGCCCGAATCGAGGACGATCCGCCGGCAGTCGCGTCGGACGACGGTGGCCACCGCGGTGAGGGCGACGTCGTCGAAACCGCAGGAGCCGATCTCGACCTGCTGGGCGTCGTTGAAGGGATACACCCCGGGCCGGATCTCGGTGAGGACACCCGACCCCACCTCACCGAGCAGGCCGACCGTGGGGGTCGAGCCGCCGCTGCGCACCCGCGGTTCGACACCGGCCCGGCGCAGGCTCTCGGCCGCGACGGCCAGCGCCTCCACCTCGGCGACCGCCGCGGCGCGGCGTGTCTGGCCGGGTCCGTACGAATGGCCGGGGAAGGTGAAGACCCCGATGACGTCGAGTCCCGCGGCCGACGCCGCGGCCGCGACCTCGCCGGCCCGATCGGGCGCCGTGCCGGTGCGGTGCTGTCCGGAGTCCACCTCGACGAGGACCTGCACCGGCGCCGAGTCCAGTGACCCGGCGAGATGCCGTGCGCCCTCGACGGAGTCGACGCCGATGCGCAGCGACACGCGCTCGGCCAGTGCACGGAGCCGGGCGGACTTCTCCGCTCCGGCCCACAGCGGGAATGCGATGAACAGGTCGGTGCAGCCGGTGATGCCTGCGGCGTCGGCGAAGGCCTCGGCCTCCCCGACGGTCGCGACCGTCAGCCCGACCGCGCCGGCATCGATCTGCCTGCGTGCGATCTCGGCGCACTTGTGGGTCTTGGCGTGAGGCCGGACGTCGACCCCGGCCCGGCGGGCCGACGCCGCGAGCGCGGCGAGGTTGCGGTCCAGGCGGTCGACGTCGACCTCCAGGTACGGGGTGTCGATCACGCGTCGCGACCACCCGTGCGGGGGCGGCGGCCCATCGCCGCGGCCGACTCGCCGACCAACAGGTACTCCTGGTGCAGGATGCGGGTGGTCAGCTCCGGGGTCAGCCGATGACCGATCTCGGCGATCGTGCCCAACACCGAACTCACGCGCTTGGGCCGGTGGACGATCGCGTGCAGCACGCGTGCCGCGGCCTTGTCGACGTCCCAGGTCCCGGGCTGGTCGCGGTAGGCCTCGGTCGGCTCGATCATCCGCGTCTTGACCAGCGGCAGACGAACATTGCTGAACGTCACGTGATCGGACACGGTCTCGGTCCCGGTGACGTCGCCGAACGCCTCCAGCGCCGCCTTCGACGCCGCGTACGCGCCGAACCGCGGCCCGCGGGACTGCACCGCGATCGAGGTGACGTTCACGATGTGGCCGGACTGGCGTTCCACCATGTGCGGCAGCAGGCCGAGGGTGAGATTCACCGCCCCGAAGTAGTTGACCGCCATGACCCGGTGGTGGTCGTGGGCGCGGTCCACCGAGTTGATCGCGGCGCGGCGGATCGACCGCCCGGCATTGTTGACGAGCACGTCCACGTGATCGTGTTCGGCGAGCACCGATTTGACGAGTGCGTTGACCGACTCCTCGTCGGTGATGTCGCACCGGTAGGCGACCGCGCGCCCGGGCGGGATGCCCTGCTTGCTGGTCGTCGAGTTCAGTTCGTCCACCGCCGCGTCGAGTTCGTCGGCGTTGCGGGCCACGATGATCACGTTGGCGCCGCGGGCGACGCACATGCGGGCGGTCGCCTTGCCGATGCCGCTCGAACCCCCGGTGATGAGGATGTTCTTGCCCACCAGCGGTCCGCGGGGATCGCGACGCCGGTTGCGCGAACGGTCGAGATGGTGGGCCCAGTAATGCCACAGCCCCGGCGCGTATTCGGTGAAGTCCGGCACGCTGATGCCGTGATCGTGCAGGACGGCGATCGTGGCGTCGGAAGAGAACTCCACCGGCAGCGAGACCGCGTCGAGCACCGCGGCGGGGATGCCCTGTTGTGCGGCGATCAGATCGCGCCCCACCTTGGCCGCCCCCATGCCGGAGAGGTTCAGCACGGGCTCGACCAGGCGGTGCGGGACCGCGTCGAATCCCTTGGGGGCGCCGAACGCCGGGGCGAGGGCGTTGTACATCTCGGTGGTCGTCAACGACCGGGTGTCGCCGAGGTGGAACACCAGTCCGCTGCGATCCGGCTGCACGGCGATCAGCGCGACCATCGCGGCGGCGACGTAATCGACCGGCACCATGTTGAGCCGGCCGAGATCCGGCATCGGCAGGCGCAGCACACGAGGCAGCCGGCCGAGCATCGCCAGATGCCCGAAGAAGTAGTAGGGGCCGTCGATCTTGTCCATCTCGCCGGTCCGCGAGTCGCCGACCACGATCGACGGGCGGTACACGCGCCACCGCAGACCCTCGCGTTCGCGCACGACGCGTTCGGCCTCGAACTTCGTGCGGTGATACGCCGTCGGAAAACCCTGGCCGACCTCGAAATCGGCCTCGGTGAAGCGTCCGCGGTGGTCGCCGGCCACTGCGATCGACGACACGTGGTGCATGAGTGCGTCGCGGGCGATCGCGAAGTCGGCGACCCGCGAGGTGCCGAGCACGTTGGCCTCTCGCTGCGACTCGGCGTCGGCGGCCATGTCGTAGATCGCGGCGAGGTGGACGACGTGGTCGATGTCGGGCAGCCCGGCCGGGTCGATGCCGAGGCCCGGACTGGTCAGGTCGCCGACGACGGGTGTCACGCGCTCACCCGCGCCGAGTTCGTCGAGCATGGCGGTGAAGGCGGACCGCGACGACTCGCGCACGAGTGCGTGAACGGTCGCATCGGGGTCGACGGTCAGAAGACGCTCGATGACACGCCGACCGATGAATCCGCTGCCTCCGGTGATGAAGTAGCTGGTCATGATGATCCGATCGTGATGCGCGGGCGCCAGGTCCCGCTCGATGTCCCCTCCCCCCGAAGGAGATGGAATCTGTCTGGTACTCAGAGTGACACCTAAATCGGGCCAGTGCAATGGGTTCGGTGAGAATATCCATTCGAACTCATGTTCGATAGACTGTCGGTGTGGGCTGGGATCAGGGGCCTCCGACGTGGTCGGAGATGGAGCGGGTGCTCTCCGGCCGGGCGCCCGGCGGCGGTCGGCCGGGGACGGAGTTCGGCCCCGACGACAGCGACCACGCGATGTTTCCGGGCGACGGCAGCGACAGCCCGGCGTGGTCGCGCAAGCGCGGCGCCTACCAGGCCGCCGACATCTCGCGCGGCGCGTCGTCGGTGGCCTACGCCGAACTGCATGCGCACAGTGCCTACAGCTTCCTCGACGGCGCGTCGATGCCGGAGGAGATGGTGGAGGAGGCGCAGCGACTCGGTCTGGAGGCGCTGGCCATCACCGACCACGACGGTTTCTACGGCATCGTCCGATTCGCCGAGGCGGCAAGGGAATTCGGGATGCCGACGGTATTCGGGTCGGAGCTGTCGCTGGAGCCCGACGCCGCCCGGACCGGGCACAACGATCCGCCGGGCGAGCACCTGCTGGTGCTCGCGCGCGACGGCGAGGGCTACCGGCGGTTGTCGCGCGCGATCGCCGACGCGCACATGGTCGCAGGGGAGAAGGGGCTGCTGCGATACGACCGCGACGCATTGGCCGGCGCCGGTGACGGGCACTGGCTGATCCTCACCGGATGCCGCAAGGGGGCGGTCCGGCGCGCCCTCGACCGCGGCGGGGAGCAGGCGGCGGAGATCGCGCTGCGGGAGATGCTCGAGATCTACGGTCGCGACAACGTCGTCTGCGAACTCACCGCGCAGGGGCTGCCCGACGACGACGAGCGCAACGCCGTGCTCGCCGGTCTCGCGGCCCGTGCCGGCATACCGACCGTGGCCACCACCGGCGCACACTTCGCCGCACCCCGACGCCGCCGGCTCGCGATGGCGATGGCCGCGGTTCGCGCACGCACCGACATCGACACCATCGGCGGCTGGATGCCCGGGGTGGCCGGTGCCCACCTGCGCAGCGGCGACGAGATGGCGCGGCTGATGCCCGCGCACCTCGACGCGATCGACAACGCGGTCGGCATCGCCTCGGACTGCGCCTTCCGGCTGGGCCTCATCGCACCGCAGCTGCCGCCGTTCGACGTCCCGGAGGGGCACACCGAGGCGAGTTGGCTGCGAGAACTGACCATGACGCGCGCACGTCGCCGATACGGGACGCCGGCCGAACATCCGCAGGCCTACCGGCAGATCGAACACGAACTCGTCATCATCGAGGCGCTCTCGTTCCCCGGCTACTTCCTCGTCGTCGCCGACATCGTCGACTTCTGCAAGGCCAACGACATCCTGTGCCAGGGCCGGGGGAGCGCGGCCAATTCCGCGGTCTGTTACGCGCTCGGCATCACCAACGTCGACCCGGTCGCCAACGGGCTGCTGTTCGAACGGTTCCTCGCCCCGGAGCGCGACGGGCCCCCGGACATCGACGTGGACATCGAATCCGACCGGCGCGAGGAGGCGATCCAGTACGTCTACCGCCGGTACGGGCGCGATCGCAGCGCGCAGGTGGCCAACGTCATCACCTACCGCGGCCGGTCGGCCATCCGCGACATGGCGCGTGCGCTCGGCTACGCGCCCGGTCAGCAGGACGCCTGGTCGAAATCGCCGGACACCGCACCCGACGACGTCGCCGAACTCGCCGGCGAGATCCTCGGCATGCCACGGCATCTGGGAATCCACTCCGGCGGGATGGTGATCTGCGACCGGCCCATCGCCGACGTCTGCCCCACCGAGTGGGCGCGGATGGAGAACCGCAGCGTGTTGCAGTGGGACAAGGACGACTGCGCGGCCATCGGTCTGGTGAAGTTCGATCTCCTGGGCCTGGGCATGCTGTCGGCGCTGCACTACGCGATCGACCTGGTCGCCGAACACAAGGGGATCGAGGTCGACCTGGCGACCCTGGACCTCTCCGAACCCGCCGTCTACGAGATGCTCTGCCGTGCCGACTCGGTGGGGGTGTTCCAGGTGGAGTCGCGGGCGCAGATGGCGACCCTCCCGCGACTGAAGCCGCGCTGTTTCTACGACCTCGTCGTCGAGGTGGCCCTCATCCGCCCCGGTCCCATCCAGGGCGGCTCGGTGCACCCGTACATCAAACGGCGCAACGGGCAGGAGCCGCCGACCGTCGAACACCCGTCGATGCACAAGGCCCTCGAACGCACGCTGGGCGTGCCGCTGTTCCAGGAACAGCTGATGCAGCTGGCCGTCGACGTCGCCGGCTTCGACGCATCGGAGGCCGACCAGCTGCGCCGGGCGATGGGCTCCAAGCGGTCGCCGGAGAAGATGGAGCGGCTGCGCAAGCGCTTCTACGAGGGCATGGAACGGTTGCACGGGATCACCGGCGACACCGCCGACCGCATCTTCGAGAAGATGGCCGCATTCGCGAACTTCGGCTTCCCGGAGAGCCATTCGCAGAGCTTCGCGTCACTGGTCTTCTACTCGTCGTGGTTCAAGTTGCACCATCCGGCCGCGTTCTGCGCCGCGCTGCTGCGGGCGCAGCCCATGGGCTTCTACTCGCCGCAGACGCTGGTCGCCGATGCCCGGCGGCATGGGGTGGCCGTCCACCGGCCCGACATCAACGCCTCCCTCGCCCACGCGACCCTGGAGAACGAGGGCCTCGATGTGAGGCTCGGGCTCGACGAGGTGCGCGGGGTCGGTGCGGAGGTGGCACAGCGCATCGTCGATCGCCGTGCCGACGGGCCGTACACCGACATCTCCGATGTCTCCCGCCGCGCCGGGCTGACCGCCAAAGAACTCGAAGGACTGGCCGGTGCCGGCGCCTTCGACTGTTTCGGCCTCAGCCGGCGCCAGGCGCTGTGGGAGGCCGGGGCCGCCGCCACCGTGCGCGACGACCAGCTCGAGTTGCGGCCCGCAACATCGACTCCCACGCTGCCCGGATTGTCCGACGTCGAACTGTCCGCCACCGACGCCTGGGCCACCGGCATCACCCCGAAGTCGTATCCGACGCAGTTCCTGCGGCCGCGACTGGACGCGATGGGGGTCCTGCCGGCCGACCGGCTGCTGTCGGTGCGCGACGGCGCCCGGGTTCTGGTCGGGGGAGCGGTGACCCACCGGCAGCGGCCGGCGACGGCGTCGGGGGTGACCTTCATCAATCTCGAGGACGAGACCGGCATGGTCAATGTGGTGTGTTCCGTGGGTCTCTGGACGCGGTACCGTGTACTGGCGCAGACCGCACCGGCGCTGATCGTGCGCGGTCGGGTGCAGAACGCGGAGGGGGCTGTGACCGTCGTTGCAGATCGGTTGCAGCGCATGGATCTTCGGGTGGGGACCAGATCCAGGGACTGGCAGTGATCCCACGTAGTGTGTCCGGGTCGACGACGAATCGCAGGGAGCTATGTCAGAGCAGGTCGTGGTGACCGTCAAGCCGAAGAGTGCCAAGGGGCCGCTCGTGGAGGCAGGCCCCGACGGTGCCCTCACCGTCTACGTCCGGGAACCCGCCATCGAGGGCCGCGCCAACAAGGCCGTGGCCGAGTTGCTGGCCAAGCACCTCGGGGTCCCGAAGAGCAAGGTCGCGCTGATCGGCGGCGCAACCGCCCGCACCAAGCGCTTCCGGGTCGGATAGCCGGACCCGGTCGGGGATCACACGGCTCCGGCGAATCCGTTCTGCCGCCAGGCCTCGTACACGACGATGCTGGCGGAGTTGGCCAGGTTGTGCGACCGGCGTCTGGCGAGCATCGGGATCCGGATGCGGTCGGTGACCTCCGGTTCGGCCAGCACCTCGTCGGGCAGTCCCGTCGGTTCCGGGCCGAACAGCAGCACGTCGCCGGGGCGGTAGTCGACGTCGGTGTAGAAGCGATCGGCGTGCGCGGTGAAGGCGAACACACGCTCGGGCTTCAGCTCGTGCCACGCCGTCACGAGGTTGGGATGCACGGTGACGTGGGCCATCTCGTGGTAATCGAGCCCGGCCCGCTTGACCTGGGCGTCGGACATGGAGAATCCGAGCGGTTCGATGAGGTGGAGTTCGCACCCCGTGTTGGCGGCCAGCCGGATCGCGTTGCCGGTGTTCGGCGGGATGCAGGGCTGGAAGAACATGATCCGGAACATGATGGGCCCAGCGTAGTCGCCGGTCCAGGCTGTGGACGACGCGACGTCGACGCGCGCGAGCCCCCACTGGTGCCCCGGGGGGGTGACCAAGCCCTGTACGCATTCCTGCCGACGCGACAAACGACCGAGGACTCACGGTGATACGGGCGCGAGCCCTGCGACGCCGAACGCACCCCTCGCGTGGTGTGGACCGCCACGCCGGTGATCACGGTCGCGATCGACATCCGGATCGCGGCGGCCCGCAACCCCGGCAACCGCGCGGCGGAGCGTTGACCGTCAGATCCCCAACCCGGTGTTCGCCCCGCACAGCACGACGCACAGCGTCGAACCCTCGTGCACCGGAACCGCTCCGGTGGTGACCGCGGCGAGAGCGGCGGCGGTGCCGTGCTCGACGAGGATGCGGTGGGAATCCCACAGCATCCGACGCGCCGCGATCAGGTCGTCGTCGGTCACCGTCACACTCTCGACGGCCGGGTTGCCGGCGACGGCGTTCCAGCAGATGTCGCCGACGCGGGTGGCGCCGAGTGAATCGGCGGCCACCGAGTCGAGCTCGACGGTGACCGGTTCGCCCGCCGCGAGCGCCTGATGCAGACACGAGGCCCCGACCGGTTCGGCGCCGATCGCACGGTCGCCGGGACGCAGTGCGGCGGCCAGGCCGGCCAGAAGGCCTCCGCCGCCGACACACGCGACGGTCGTGAGGGGGCCGGGAACGTCCTCGGCGAGTTCGAGACCGATCGTGCCGGCGCCGGTCACGACGTCGGGGAGGTCGTAGGCGTGCAGCAACAGCGCACCCGACGACGCGGCCAACTCCACCGCCGCGTCGGCCGCGTCCTGATACCGCCGGCCGACCAGATGCACGGTGGCACCGAGGCCCCGCAACGTCTCGACCTTCACCACCGGCGCGTTCTCCGGGACCACGACGGCACACGGCACTCCCGCGATGCGGGCCGCCCACGCCGCACCGATCGCGGCGTTGCCGCCCGACGCGACCAGGACGCCCGCGTCCGACAGCTCGCCCCGCGCGCGGGCGTGCAGCGTCGCCCACAGGCTGCCGCGGACCTTGAAACAGCCTCCCAGCTGCAGGTATTCGAGTTTGAACACCACCTCGCGCGGTCCGTCGACGGTGTCGATCGAACTGCGCAGGATCGGGGTGCGCCGCAGGTGCGGGGCGATGGTGGCGGCGGCTCGCCGGAGGTCGGTCAGCGCTTCGGACATCACCACGAGACTAGTGCTCGCACGGGGTCGGACGCGGCAATGGAAGAATGGCCCCCGTGACCGCGATACGACTGGATGGCAAGACGACGCGCGACGAGATCTTCGCCGATCTCACCGAGCGGGTGCAGAAGCTCAAGGAGGCCGGCATCACCCCCGGGCTGGGCACCGTATTGGTCGGTGACGACCCCGGCTCCCACTCCTACGTCAAGGGCAAGCACGCCGACTGCGCGAAGGTCGGCGTCGCCTCCATCCGCAAGGACCTCCCCGCCGACATCACGCAGGAGGAACTGAACGCGGCCATCGACGAGCTCAACGAGGACCCGGCATGCACCGGGTACATCGTGCAGCTGCCGCTGCCGAAGCACCTCGACGAGAACGAGGCGCTCGAGCGGATTCTCCCGGAGAAGGATGCCGACGGCCTGCACCCGATCAACCTCGGACGTCTCGTGCTGGGCAAGGAGTCGACGCTGCCCTGCACCCCGCGAGGCGTCATCCACCTGCTGCGCCGCTACGACGTCCCGATCGCCGGTGCCCGTGTCACCGTCGTCGGGCGCGGTGTGACCATCGGTCGCCCCATCGGCCTGTTGCTCACCCGCCGTAGCGAGAACGCCACGGTCACGCTCTGCCACACCGGTACCGCCGATCTCAAGTCCGAGGTCGAGCGCGCCGACATCGTCGTCGCTGCCGCGGGTGTGCCGCATCTCATCACCAAGGACATGGTCAAGCCCGGTGCCGCGGTGATCGACGTGGGCGTCAGCCGAACCGACGCCGGTCTGGTCGGCGACGTCCACCCGGATGTGTGGGAGGTCGCCGGGCACGTCTCGCCGAACCCCGGCGGCGTCGGACCGCTGACCCGCGCGTTCCTGCTCGTCAACGTCGTCGAGCGGGCCGAGCAGCAGCTCGCCGCCCGCCTGGCCGGCACCGAGGGCGGCGGCACGGCGTGAGCCCGGACGAGCATCACGGTGCCGAGCTCGCCCCCGAGCGGGTTCGCGGGGTGCGCGCGGTCCTCGTCCAGATCCCGTATCTGCTGGTGATGCTCGGTGTGCTGGCCGCCGCGCTCTTCGTCCTCTTCGACCGCTGGCGTCGCGGTTCGTTCGTCTTCGGGGCCGCACTTCTGATCGGCGCGCTTCTGAGGGCGTTCATCCCGTCGTCGCAGGCGGGGCTACTGCAGGTCAGAGGCAAGTTCTTCGACGTCGCGGTGATGACCACGGTCGGTGCGGTGATGCTCTGGCTGGCCACGTCGATCGACTCTTTGGGCACGGATTGATTACAATGAGACCTGAGCGTGATCTTCAGACCATGAGGTCGCGCATTGAACAGGCCATGTGATCTGCCCCTGCGCACCTGATGCGCGAATGCCGCGGCAGACAGACCGACCGCTGGAGTACGTATCACTGCAACACCGACCGACGACCGCACCGCGAACGAACTGACGTCGATGGGCGTGTCGGCAGGCGCCGGCATGATCCACTACGTCCTGCTCACGCGTGACGACCTCGGCCGCAGTGTGGTGGATTCCCGCGTGATCGACGTGGACCCGACCGATGGGCTCGACGACGCCGGCCGGGTCAATGCCGGCATCGACGTCATGCTCTCCGCGTCCCGCGAGGCCGGGACCAGGGTCGGCGCCATCGGCGTCGCCGCCCGCACCGCCACGCAGCGCCGTCGCATCCGATCCCGGGGGAGCGGACCGCGGCGGCAGATCCGTCTGGTCGCCGAGGACGCCGCGGTGGCCGCCTACCTCTGCGACACCGGCGAGATCGACCGGTTCACCAGACCCGTCGTCGTCGACTGCGGCGACACCGGTATGTCGATCTACACCGTGGACCCCTCCGACGGCCGCGTCGGTTTCGTCGAACGCAGTTCCGCGATCAGCGGGCGGGGTCTCGACCGGGCCATCGCGGACAAGCTCACAGCCGACAACCCGTCCCTGGCCGAGTCGGCCCGGACGCGGCCCGGCCGCAGTGAGCTGCTCAGTGCCTGCCGCACCGCCAAGGAGGAGATCTCCTACGGGCGCAGCGGTTCCGACGACCCGGCCGGTTCGTCGGTGACGCTGCCGGGTGGTTCCGGGCGGGTGACCCTCACCGAATCCCATGTGGCCGAGGCGATCGCGCCCATGGTCACCCGGGCCCGCGAGGTGTTCGCCCGGTACGTGGCCGAGATCGAGGCCCGCGGGATCGCCCCGGACGCGGTGGTGTTCGTCGGGGGTCTCGCCAATCTCCCGGCCGTCCGTGACATCGCACGCGGTCACGACCTCGACGCGGTGTGCCCCGCGTCGCCCGAACTCGTGGCGGCCACCGGCGCTGCCCTGCTGACGCATCAGAGAC
>k87-1014385_pt1 | contig 11167 bp, 9 predicted proteins | sample MGYA00084031_6733416 | MGnify analysis MGYA00084031
ACAATCAAACAACCATTTGACTATTTTACTTTTCAGATATACACTTTTAGCTGTAGTCATTGTGTTGAGCTACAGGGGAGATGAGACTGTTGGAAAGACAGCACGATCAGCATACCTACAGGTTGGCCAATCTGTCTTGCGCCGATTGTGCCGCCAAATTTGAGGAAAAAGTGAAGCAATCGAGTGGCGTTGTCGATGCTAAAGTTAATTTCGGCGCATCCAAATTGACAGTCGTCGGCAGGCCCTTAAGTATTGAAGAAGTGGAGACGTTGGGCGCCTTTGACAACATCAAGGTAGCCGTTGAAGAGGAGAAGGAAACACCTTTCTGGAAAAAGAGCCGAGCCATTGGGCTCATCGCTTTTTCACTGTTGCTCATGATCGCCGCATTTTGGTGTCAAATGCTGGGAACTTCTGCAGCACTGTACATCAGTCTGTATGTTGCAGCTACCGCCCTAGGGGGGTGGGAAACGTTTAAAAAGGGTATCCCCAGTTTGTTGCGACTGGACTTCAATATGAACACTCTGATGGCGGTAGCGGTGAGTGGAGCACTGGCGATCGGCTATTGGGCCGAGGCTGCTGTCGTGGCCTTTTTGTTCGGCGTGAGTGAAGCACTGGAGGCCTTCAGCATGGAACGGGCCCGCCGCTCCATCCGTTCCTTGATGGAGATGGCCCCTAGACGGGCGAGTATCCGTCGAAACGGCGTGGAACAGGTCACGAACGTGGAAGACGTACGAGTCGGGGATACGATGATTGTCCGTCCGGGAGAGAAGATCGCTATGGACGGAAAAGTCGTCAACGGACAGACTGCCGTCAACGAGGCGCCCATCACCGGCGAATCGGTACCGGTAGACAAGGAACCAGGGGATGAGGTGTTTGCTGGATCGTTGAACACATCTGGGGCGATTGAGGTTGAAGTGACAAAATTAACAGAGGATACGACTCTGTCAAAAATGATTACGTTAGTGGAAGAGGCGCAGGAGCAGCGTGCCCCCTCCCAAAAATTCGTCGATCGTTTTGCCAAAGTGTACACACCGGCGGTGATGGCGTTGGCTGTGGGCATCGGCCTCTTTCCGCCGCTATTGTTCGGAGCTCCCTGGCAGCCTTGGATTTACAATGCCTTGGCACTGTTGATCGTGGCGTGTCCGTGTGCCTTGGTCGTCTCGACCCCGGTGGCCATCGTCTCTGCCCTTGGCAACGCGGCGCGAAACGGCGTCTTGATCAAAGGAGGCATTCACCTGGAGAACGTAGGGGGGCTCCGAGGCATCGCCTTTGACAAAACGGGGACGCTAACCGAGGGGAGACCGGCTGTCTCCGATATCGTACCGCTTAAAGGTCGAGGCGAAGATGACGTGTTAACACTGGCTGCAAGCATTGAACAACTGTCGGAACACCCGCTGGCGGAAGCCGTCGTACGCGCAGCGAGGGAGCGAAACCTTCCCCTAAAAGAGGCAAAAGATTTCGAGGCGATTCCCGGAAAGGGCGCCCAAGCGAGAGTAGGCGGGAGGGTGTACCGGATGGGCAACCGTCGCCTGTTTGAAGAAGAGCTTTTCAAAACGGCTGCTGCGGAAAACCAGATTCAGAAGCTCCGCCAGGAAGGGAAAACGGTTATGGTGCTGGGGGACGGTCATGAACTTATCGCGATTATCGCCGTGGCTGATCGGATTCGGGAGACGAGCCGTAACACTTTGCGTGAGTTGAAGCGAATCGGCGTTGAAAAAACAGTGATGCTCACAGGCGACGACCGTTTGACTGCCCAAGCTTTCGCTCGTGAAGTCGGCGTTGACGACGTTCGATCAGAACTTCTGCCACAAGGAAAAGTAGCGGCGATTCAGGAGCTGAAGAAACGCTACGACCGAATCGCCATGGTTGGAGACGGGATCAACGATGCACCCGCATTGGCTGCCGCGACGTCGGGAATCGCCATGGGGGGTGCTGGATCGGACACGACGTTAGAAACGGCGGACATCGTTTTGATGGCAGACGATTTATCAAGACTGCCCTTCACAATTCGCCTCAGCCGCTCTGCCTTACGAGTGATCAAACAAAATATCACGTCGTCCCTCGTCATCAAGGCGGTGGCCACGGTTATGGCGTTTCCCGGTTGGTTGACCTTGTGGCTAGCCATTCTCGCCGATATGGGGGCGACTTTGCTCGTCACAGCTAACGGCATGCGGTTACTGCGCATCCAACCTGGAAAGCGTAAGGGCGTTCATTGAATTGTGCGCATCAGCCCCGTCACTTTTCCTAAAATGGTGACATTGGACAGAATAATCGGCTCCATCATGTCATTTTCCGGTTGCAAGCGAACGCGGTTCTGCTCTTTGTAAAAACGCTTCACTGTCGCTTCATCGTCTTCCGTCATGGCTACGACGATTTCTCCGTTGTTGGCTGTCCGTTGTTTTTTAACAATGACGTAATCCCCGTCGTGTATCCCCGCATTGATCATACTGTCGCCTTGTACTCGAAGTAAAAACGAACTGTTCTCCTCGCCGACCATCCTTTTCGGGAGGGGGTAGTAGTCTTCAATGTTTTCAATTGCCGTAATCGGCTGCCCGGCTGTCACTTTTCCGAGTAACGGCACATTGACAGTTTCCACATCGTATTCCGAAGTGGGGTCGTGTTCCAACAATTCGATAGCACGGGGTTTTGTCGGATCGCGGCGAATGAGCCCTTTTTTTTCTAAACGCGACAAATGCCCGTGAACAGTAGAGCTTGACTTGAGGCCGACGGCCTCCCCGATTTCCCGGACAGACGGGGGATACCCTTTTTCTTTTACTTGGAGACGGATAAAATTGATAATCGCTTCTTGGCGTTGTGACAATTTTGTCATGACTTCGTTTCACCCCTCGCTGAGACACCGCAATTTTCTTTCATTATAACAGTCAAGCGTGCGAAATACAAACATAGGTTCGAAAAAAATGTTGACAGAACATTTGTTCTAGATATAATGAAAGTGAATAGAACAAATGTTTGGGGGTCGGGTGATGAAAACGTTGGCGATGTCTGTCGGTTCCATTTTCTTTCTGTTGTTTGTCAGTTCTACCTATTTGTCAGAGCCGGCTGATGAGACCGAACCTATCGAAGTGGTGATAAACGAGGGGGACACGCTGTGGCAAATCGCGCAGAAGTATTACGGTGAATCTCGTGACATTCGAGCGGTAATTGAGGAAATTAAAGTGTACAACGAACTGAACGATGCCACGATCCGTCCGGGCGACACGCTGCTCCTGCCTCGGTAACGGTTCATCGAATCGCTCGTTTTACGATGATGGCGCCTCCCCCCATAGCCGCTCGACCTGAAACAGATTGGACTTCCGGGCAAATGTCCAACGGTTTTAAAACAACTGGTCGAGATGGTCAAGGGCCTGGTCTTTTTCCGTATTGATGACGTGTGTGTATATTTCAGTCGTTTTGATGCTGGAGTGCCCTAAAATTTCTTGCACGACCCGCAAGTTTTCCCCGTTTTTTAATAGAAGTGTCGCTAATGTGTGCCGCAGCTTATGGGGGGAAATGCGGGCGGCTTTCGGCGGCAGCTTGGCTACTTGCACGTACTTTTTAACGATCTCATACACGGCTTTGCGGCTTATGCGGTGACCGAAACGGTTGACAAACAGCGCTTCCTCTCCAGTAGTTCTCACCAATTTCTCCCGGTCGGGGAAGTAATTCTCCAGGGCCTCTTTTGCGGTTCGATTCAATTTGAGCACCCGCTCTTGATTCCCTTTGCCGATCACAGTGACGTGGACTGTTCCGTTTGTCGATTGAAGGCTGTAACGGTTCAAATGTACGAGCTCCGATACGCGCATACCTGTGTTGAGGAGTACGAGCATAATGGCCCGGTCACGACTGGCCAATTCTTTTCTGTAACGCCTGTCTGTCTCGTTTTGACCGTAGTAATCCGTAACGGCGCCGATTAAGCGCTTGGCTTCTTCAGCCGTAAGAAATACCGGAGCGCGACTGCGGCGGCTCTGTTTCAGCGAGGTGTCTTCGTACTCGCGCATAGGATCGTGTGCAATGTAGTTGTTTTTTTGTAAATAGCGGTATAGCGAGCGGAGTGACGCCCGTTTTCTCGCTTTGCCGCTGTGGGTGTTCTCCCGGTAGTGGGTGCGTTGAATCTTTCTTTCTGTCTTTTCCCCCGTTCTCGGGTCGATGTGCGATGTGGTCAGGTTGAGTTTCCGTTCGTACCCGTTCTCAACGTAGCGAAAAAAACGTTTGATGTCGTGTGCCGTCACACCTTCAAACGAAATGTCGTGCTCTTTCAAATATGTCAAAAAAAGGTCAAAGTCGTACGCGTAATTCACAATCGTTTGGTTGGATCTTTCCGCGCTGATCATGTCGTGCAGAAAGTCTTGAACGGGGAGGGGAAAGCGGCTGATGACGCGGTTGACACTTTCCGGCAAACGCCGGGAAAAAGGGTGTTGAGGCATAGGTTCACTTCTCCTCCGTCAGCCCGATTGAACGAATCAAGCCAATCTATTTCCAGCATACCGGGAACTGAGAACTTTCTCAAGGCACTACGCGTTTTGAATTTTCTGTTCGTCTGCAGTGAGCGTCCACAATTTAACACTCAAGTTGAGCAAAAACAAGTCGTCTGCGTTGACGAGGGAGCGGTTGGTCAGCGATTCGATTTTTCTTAAGCGGTAGAGCAGCGACTGGCGGTGCAGATTGAGTGCTCTGGCCGTCCGGCTGACATTTCCGTGATGCCGCACGTAAGCGTTCAACGTGTCGATTAGATCCATGCCCGGCTTTTGCCGATCGTAATCCACCAGTTTACCGATCGTCGACGTCACAATGTCCTTTAAGTCTTGGTTGTCCTTCAAGCACATGAGGGCCCGATAGACACTCGTGTCTTCGTGTGTGCTGCGGGTACCAGATCCCCTTTGACGGCGACCGATGTCCAAAGTAACTCGGGCTTCGCTGTAGCTGTGGTGGAAGGAGCGAACACCAGCCCGGCTGTCGCCGATCCCCCAGGACATGACGGCTCCCGGTAACAGGCTTTTCACTTCGTTTTCTATGAGATCGAGGAAGTAGTTGACCTCATCTATAAAATTTTGTTGCGGGCATTCTAAAAAAATGACGAAGAGCCCGTCTTGGCACGTCGTCATCGTCTCGAGATTGACTGTGTTGCCGATGTGGTGAATCTGTTCTTCGGTGTAGCGCATAATGTTGTGCCTCCAGTGCTCGTACGACACGTCGTCGGAAGGGTGTCGTTCGTAAAGTTGGCGTAAGTTTTCAATTAACCCGACAGTGCAGACATAGGGCAGCGTCACTTTGTAGCCTAGCGCTTTTGCCCGGGAGAGGACGGCCTCCCACGACGGGGTTTCGCCTTTTGCGAGATTCCAGACGAAATCGTCCCTTAACCGCATTTCCGCTTCTTGGACGGCGTGTTCCCGGGAGAACCAGAGTGCCGTCGCCATCGAAGCGTAATCGAGGACGATGGAATTATCAGGTTGTAAAAAGTTTTCTGCTGTCACATCGGAGGGCAAAGGAATGATCATGTACCCGACAATTTTTCCCGACGACCGGATGACAACTTGAATGGCCGATTCTCGGGCGACACGGAGACATCGGATGTCTGAATGGGAGAGGTGCTGGGGCGTTCGAACGGGGACCCCTTTCGGTATTTTTGGTTCGGACTGGATCAAGCGCTGCCACTTTTTTCGGAAAGCGCCGATGCGTCGGCTCTCACCGTACACGTGGCCCCGGTGGTCGACAATCAGCAGGGGGTGCCCGAGTTCTTGATGGACGACCTCGGCGATCTTGGACAGGTGTGCGCCCTGCAAAATGAGACTAAACAGGCGTTGTTGAACATCTTCAGAGCGTTTGAACACTTTGTGCCGCCGGCTGTTCATCTCGTTTAAGACGGCTTCGATAATGGCTGAAAAGCGAACCTTCCAAGGCACTTCGATGATGGGAAAATGGTGGGAATCGGCAAAGGCGACAGCGTTTTCGGGAATGTCGTAAATGTAGCGGCCTGTTGAGATGGCGAGAGCAGCCGCACCAGAGTTGTAAATGTCTTTCACAAATTGTAAAAACAGCGCTTGATCGTGTCCGCATCCGATGGCTGTACTCAGCACGAGTTCGTGTTGCCCCACGAAGTCTTCGACAGGAACTTCAATCACGGAAACCCATTTGACGAGACGACTGTTTAAGCCACCGCTCCCAGAACGGACAACGGCGTGTTGCATAATGTCTAAATTCATCACATCTTCTACAGTGAGCAGCACGTTTCGCTTCACCTCACGTTAGATGATTGGTGGATGAGCTGTACTGTTGGGTGACGCGTAACAGAGTGGACAGATCCACATTGTTGCCGCTGACGATGACGGCGATGTTTTCCCCGGGATCAACTTTTAGTTTTTGTTCCATGACAGCGGCTAAGCCTACCGCTGCCGCTCCTTCTACTCCCATTCGGTGGGCCTCGAGCATGTATGCCATTCCGGCTGCGATGGATGGCTCCGAGACGAGGAGGATTTCATCTGCCAGCTGTTGCACCATCGACAATGTAAAGCGGTTGTCCAGGCCAATGCCGCCTAAAAGGCTGTCGGCCAATGTTTCTTTTTCTTCCAGGATCACTGGTTTGCCTGCTTTAATGCTTTCATACATGACAGCACCGCGCTCGACGGACACTCCGACGACGCGAATGCGGGGATTGTTCGCTTTCAGTGCGAGGCCAATTCCCGACAACAACCCGCCGCCGGATAAAGGAATGACCACTGTCTCAACGTGTGGTAAGTCTTCCATCAACTCTAACCCGATCGTCCCTTGACCGGCAATGACGGAAGGGTCGTCAAAAGGTTTGATGACCGTCAGTCCCTCTCGTTCCAATTGGGAACAAAACGCCTCAGCGTCGTCTTGACTGTCGAAGTCATTGCGGATTTCAACACCGTAGCGTCGAATGGCGTCAAGTTTGGCTTTGGGAACGCGATGAGAAACGCAAATGACGGCTTTCATGTCCAGATGGCGGGCAATGGAGGAGACGGCCAGTGCGTGATTGCCGGTGGAAAATGTTGTGACGCCGCGGGATTGTTCAGCTTGAGAGAGACTCAGTATTTTGTTTGCAGCGCCCCTGACTTTAAAAGACCCTGTTGGTTGCACGTTCTCCAATTTCAGGAAAACGTTCGCTTTGGTCTGTTCTGATAAAACTGGAGAACGGATGAGAGGTGTCTTGTTCACATAAGGCGTGATGCGGGCTCGTGCCTCCCAGACGCGATTCACGTCCATCACTGCTTTCACCTCTTTCCTTTAAGCGCTTACAGTTTAATATGGACAGTATAAAACGGGACAGCTCATATCGTCAACCGAATGTAAAAAACGATCACTCAAATGATATTATCCGACTTTTCGCTAAAGTAAAATTGTATAGACGGAGCTCAAAAAGTTCATACACTTTGGCAGTAGACCTTTTGGAAGGGGTTTATGTATGCTCAAAGTAGCTGATGATACCGCTGTCACTCAGTGAAAAAACGGCTGTAAGGGAGGTAAAGTAATACGATGTTGGCGTTTGAAATTTCAGAGTACGAAGAAAGGATTCAAAAAGTCAAAGCGCGTATGGATGCGGAAGGGATCGAGGTGTTGTTGGTCACCGATCCAGCCAACATGAACTATCTGTCAGGATACGACGGATGGTCGTTTTATGTCCCGCAAGTACTGGTGCTGATCGCGGAAGAACGGCAACCGATTTGGATCGGAAGGGGGATTGACGCGAACGGGGCGAGACATACGACGTGGCTGGACGACGCACACATCATCTCTTATCCAGACGACTACGTACAATCACCCGTGAAACACCCGATGGATTTTGTAAGCGACATTTTAAAGCAGATCGGGCAGTCGAAGCGAAGAATAGGGCTCGAAATGGATGCGTATTACTTTACTGCCCTCGGCTACGAAAAGCTGAAGCGCGGCTTGCCAGACGCCACGTTCAAAGACGCGACACTTTTGGTCAACTGGGTGAGAATCGTCAAGTCTGAGCGGGAGATTCAGTATATGAAAAGGGCGGCTGAAATTGCAGAAAAAGCGATGTGGAAAGGCGTCGACTCCATTGATGAAGGGGTGAGGGAGTGTGATGTGGCCGCCAACATATACCACTCCCTCGTCAGCGGAACAGAACTTATCGGCGGAGACTATCCGTCTATCGTGCCGATGATGCCGACGGGTGTCAAATCGAACGCGCCCCACATGACGTGGTCGGAAGACCGGTTTAAAAAAGGTGATCCGGTCGTCATTGAGCTAGCCGGCTGTTACAGACGGTACCATTCACCGCTGGCGCGCACTGTGTCGATCGGCCCCCCGCATCCAAAGCTGAAAGAGCTCGCGGCAGTGGCAGTAGAAGGCCTCAATGCCGCTTTAGAAACAGTGGCGCCGGGAGTGGCGTGTGAAGAAGTCGAACGCGCCTGGACGAAGACGATCAGCCAATACGGCTACATGAAAGATTTGCGGATAGGATATGCCATGGGCCTCAATTACCCGCCGGATTGGGGAGAGCACACGGCGAGTATCCGGTACGGCGATCGTACCGTGCTGGAGCCGAATATGACGTTCCACATGATTCCAGGCATTTGGCTGGACGATCATTGTGGGGTCGAAATCAGCGAGTCCTTCAGAGTGACGGAAAACGGGTGTGAAGTGTTGGCCCGTTTTCCGCGGGAGCTCATTGTGGTCCCTCGATTACATTCCGCTATTAGTTGACAAGAAAACCCTCCATTACAGCTTTGCGGCACTTAACGTGGTGGTGAGGAGCGGGTATCTTGCGACAAGAGTGAAGAGTGAGCATCAGAGGCAGTGACCTCAAACAGTCACCGCATTACGACATGGTCTTCAAACGACCCCCTCTCCCGCTACGAATCACACGGCACGTGCCGATGCCGTAAATTTTGGGACAGATGGAAGGGGGAACGCCTATGCGAATCTACAATCGTTCAGAAATTAAACAGTGCGTGCAACTGGACCGTGAAGTGTTGGACGCCGTTGAAGACGCATTTAGCAAACTGCAAGCCGGTCGGGTTGAGATGCCGCCGATTATGCGCGTCGACATTCCCGAACACAGGGGAGAAGTGGACGTCAAAACAGCGTACGTTCACAGCTGGGACAGTTTTGCCATCAAAGTGTCTTCCGGTTTTTTTCATAACGCCAAGCTCGGTCTGCCGAGCGGCAACGGGGTGATGCTCTTGTTGAGTGCGGTCACCGGAATTCCGGAAGCGGTCCTGCTGGATAACGGATATTTAACGGATGTTCGTACAGCTGCAGCCGGAGCCGTTGCCGCCAAATATTTGGCTCCAGAACACGTGGAGACGGCTGGCGTCATCGGAGCCGGAACGCAAGCCCGCTATCAAGTGATGGCTTTGCGACAAGTACGCCACTTTCAGCGTCTCATCGTATACGGCCCGACGACGGAAAGGGTACAGCAGTTCGCGCGTGAAATGGAAACGCGATTAGGCGTTCACATTGTCCGGGCCGAAACGCCGGAGGAAGTCGTGAGGGAGAGCGACGTGGTCGTCACGGCGACTCCGGCCAGCGAGCCGATTGTGAAGGCAGAGTGGCTTCACCCTGGCTTGCACATTACCGCTATGGGTTCGGATGCGGAGCACAAACAGGAGCTAGAAGATGAGGTTCTACAGCGAGCCGACGTATGTGTGTGTGATGTGAAGTCTCAATGTGTAGAACTGGGAGAACTGCATCACGTGTGGACGCACTGGGATGAGGATCGAAGGGACAGGGTAGTCGAGTTAGGGGAGCTCACGACGGGAAAGACACCCGGCCGGACAGGTGACGGGCAAGTAACAGTTTGTGATCTGACCGGCACGGGAGTCCAGGATACGGCCATCGCCCGCCTGGCTCTGCGCAAACTCGAGAGGAATGTTGGTTTGGGCATTTATGTGAATTGAGGAAAATGACAAAAATTTAAACACATGTGAGGGAGAGGATAGTGTGACGACTTACAACAGCGATCAGAGCGCGAGAGTGGGAACACAAACGGTGTGGGGAGGGGAAGACGAGTATTTAATGCAAGGGGCGACACAAGTCCCGGTCGTCCACAGTGTCTCTTACGGCTACGACGACATTGACGTGTGGCAGGATGTGGCGCTGGGCAAGCGTCCCGGCCACATTTACGGGCGCATGAGCAACCCGACTGTCCGCGTCTTTGAAGAAAAAGTACGTTTGCTTGAGGGGGCTGAGGACGCCTGCAGTTTTGCCACAGGAATGGCCGCCATTAGCAGTACGCTATTCGCTTTTCTGTCACCGGGCGACCGCGTGGTGACGATTAAAGACACGTACGGCGGCACGAACAAGATTTTTATCGAAACACTCCCCCGATTTAACGTGGACGTAGCCCTGTGCGACACGACGGACCACGACATGATCGAACGGGAAATCGCGAAAGGGTGTCAACTGCTTTACCTGGAAAGCCCTACAAACCCGACGATGAAAGTGACGGATTTGGAGCGCTTGGCGAAAGCCGCACACGCCGCCCAAGCCCTCGTCGTCGTAGACAATACGTTTGCGACCCCGATCAACCAGCTTCCTTTGTCCCTCGGGGCGGATCTCGTCATTCACAGCGCGACGAAATACCTGGGAGGGCACGCTGACGCCCTTGCCGGAGTCGTCTGCGGCAGTCACAAGCTCGTGAAAGAAGTGTACCACTTCCGCGAAATTCACGGGGCGGCACTGGACCCCATGGCAGCTTACCTCATGCTGCGCGGGATGAAAACTCTCCATTTGCGCGTCCGCCAACAAAATGAAAATGCGATGCGCATCGCCCAGTTCTTAGAAGAACAACCACTCGTCGAAGATGTTTTTTACCCGGGGTTAGCCTCGCATGATGGCCATGAGATTGCCAAAAAGCAAATGTCCGGTTTTGGGGGCATGCTCAGCTTTTCCTTAAAAGGGGGCATCGACTCCGTCAGAGTGTTCCTACCGAAACTGAAGTACGCCCACTTGGCTGCCAACCTTGGCGCTGTAGAGACGATCGCCGCTCCACCGCGCACGTCGAGCCACGTGGAAAATACGCTGGAAGAACGGCAGGCGATGGGGATACCGGAAGGATTAATCCGTTATTCAGTCGGCATCGAGGACGCAGACGATTTAATTGACGACTTGAAACAGGCACTCGAACATTTAGAAACCAACGTTGAAGTAGGTGCCGCAAAATAGAAGGTGAGGCAGATTG
>k87-437555_pt1 | contig 11167 bp, 6 predicted proteins | sample MGYA00084031_6733416 | MGnify analysis MGYA00084031
GCCCAGCATAATGGACAGGTTGTACGGCAGCGATGACAGCTGGGTGGACATGACTTTGCTTGAAGTCAGATACGTCGTCGTGTAGAAGCTGTCGTTCCACTGCCAGACGAAGGAGAACAACGTCGTGGTAATGATGGCAGGAATCGCGTTCGGCATCATGATGCGGGTAAAGGTGGTTCCGACGCCCGCGCCGTCAATATAAGCCGCCTCCTCCACTTCCTTCGGAATGCCGCGGAAGAATTGCCGGAAAATAAAAATGTACAAACCGGCTTTAAGCGAATTGGCGGTCAGCGAAGTCAGAATGAACGGCCAATAACTGTTCAACAGATTGACGGACTTGCCGGTGAGGAGCGGAATCAGGCCCATCAGCGTAAAATCCTTCAGATTCAAATAAATCGGGATGAGAATCGTGGTAGGAGGCACGAGAATCGTCAGGACGACACAGGCGAACAAAAGCTGGCTGCCTTTGAACTTCAAACGGGCAAAGCCGTAACCCGCCAGCGCGCAAGAAGCGGCCGTCAAGACCGTCGTCGTCGCCGACAGCGCAAACGTGTTGAACAGCGTTTCCCAGTAATCCATGATGCGGATCGCATCAAGGAAATTGCTCATTGTGAAATTTTCCGGAATCCATACGACGACCGGTGAATAAAGATCGGCCTTGTCTTTGATGGCCGTCGAGATTTTTTGCAGAATCGGATACAGAATGACAAAGGACAGGCCAGCGATCAATGTTAAACGTATGAAAGACCAGAGCCATCGTTTCCAGCTTTCGAGCGATAGCCACCGAGAAACCGACATTGCATTCACCTTCTTCTATTCATGGTAAAAGACCTTCCTGGATACAAAGTACGTGCTGATCAACAGGATGATGGAGATAGCCAGGAAGTAAATCCAGGCCATTGCTGAGCTAAGGCCGAAATCGAATTGGACGAAGCCCGTGGTCTTGATTAAGTCTGTCAGCTCATTTCGGGAGAACGAGTCGATAATCGTATATATCATGTTGACCAGAATCAGCGGGCTGACCATCGGAAACGTGATTTTCCAGAAGGCTTCATAACCCGTAGCTCCTTCCATCTTGGACGCTTCGTACAGCTGGGGGGATATCGTCTGTATGCCTGCCAGGAAAATAAGGATCTGTACGCCGGATTGGCTTACGATCTCATAAATACGATCCACGGCTCCCGTTAAATAGTTTACGATCGTCTCGCTTACGCCGGCCTGAAGCATTAATCGCTCGAGTTCAAAACTTCCCAATGCGTTAATCAGCCCCCCGGAACCGGCATTCTGATCATTGATCGCCTGAACGAGACTGCTGCTTTCCAGGGTCAGAATGACCCCGGAAGCAAGAATGACGGGCAGGAAGAATATCGATCGGGCAAAGGAACGGCCAAGGAACTTCTGATTCAGGACGACGGCCAGAAACAGACTGAAGATAACGATCAGGGGCACGTTCACCGCCATGTTCACGATCGCCTCGGTCAGCATTCGGTTAAAGCTGGTGTTGACCGTAAAGGCAGTCACGTAATTTTTCATCCCCATAAACGTTATGCCGATTCCTTCGGAATTTGCCGTTACGGTGCTAAAACTGTAAATCAGGGAAGTCAGCAAAGGGATCAGGAAGAAAAAGATAAAACCGAGCAGCCAAGGCATCACATAAGCAATGCCCCATAATGCCTTCTGTTTCCCATAGCTTCGCTGCTTTCGCCCAAATCGCTGGGTTATGGATTTCATGGCGCTTCACCACCCGTCACATAGCTTTCGGCTTCAATGGTTACGCCGTCTATCGTCACCGGTGCACGATTGTAATTCACGATGACGTAAACGCCGCTCTCGTATGTCGTCTTGAACACGCCGTCAGCCAATTCGTCATGCCCGACGATCCGCTCATGGCGAACCTTTTTCAGAAATGCATTGACTTCCTCATAGATGCGGGCGGCCTCGTCGATCCATAACGCGTAATTGGCGGAGAACAGTTCGTTATGCTCTGTGTCCTTTATTTTGTGATTAGGTTCATAGAACCATTGAAAATACACGCCAGCACCGTACTCCAAACACTTCAAAATATAAGGTTTGGCGTCGGTATACGCGGACAGGTTGTAAGGCGCGCCCGTGTAATCGATATGCCCGCGGATAACCATTTGATAGAACGGAATTTCCGCGTCTTCGATTTTAAAGCTGCTGCTAGACATGGGCGCATGGGTGATATCGGTTAAGAAAGGCAGAGCATAAGCGTTTCCTCCGTCAGCCATGACCTGAAGATTGGCATCTGAAACCTTGTTCAGCGCATCCAGAGACAACTGCTCGGACTCCGTACGGTCAATTTGACGATGCTTGCGAAAATCGCTGTCCAGCTCGGCGGCAAGATCACTCAGCGAAACGCCAATTGCGCCGTATTTTCCATAATCCTTTAAGAAAGCTTCCGTGTAGCTACCTATGAACCGCGGCGATATGACATAGGCAGGCGAACCGGTCCGATCCCGCCGGTTCAGCGCCGGATTGAAGGAATAGATCTCTGCGGGGATGCCTCGCAGCGTTCTGGACGCCTCCTTCGCCTCGTTGAACCCGGAACCGGACAACGCGGTAAGGATAGCGACATCCGGATACAGCTTTACCCCATTCTCGTTCGCATAGGAGAGCAGACGCCGAAGTCCCTTCTCTCCCCCTACCTGTTGATCAACGGAGACGCTGCCTGGAACCTCATGATCCAGCCCTTTGTTGAACCAGCCGCTATATTTCAATTTGATGTCATGGATGCCTCGCTTGCCCATCTCTGTCAGAATACTTTGCGCTTGTTCGAACGTTGTGAGCGGCTCCAGCGCCCGATACGGAATTCCTGCAAAATGCTTTTTCTTATAAATGCTTCCTACGAGCTGAAGGTAGAACGGCATATTCTCCTCATTCCTCTCGGCAATTGCCGGGAGGCCTCCCTGTTGCTCCAAGTAATTCCTGTAATAGGCGGCGAGTCCCGGATAGGAAGCCGACTGCTTGCCCACGAACGCATACCGGACCGAAAAATCGCTTCGCATCGGATTCTCCTGGAACTTCGGGAGCGAGCGCTGCTGGCCGTTCGCATCCAGGCTTAAGTCGCCTTTGTTGATTACCGTGAACGTCGGGTAGACGTAATTATAGCTGTTAAGCCTGCCGCTGACGTCGGCATTGATCGTCGCGGCCGGAGCCCCTTCCTCGATGATGCCGATAAATGCCCCGCCTTCACGGATGATGCCGAACACCGGCAGCCTGACGTCCTGGCTGCTGTCCGCCGTTTCGATTCCGCTCATCGTTCGGTCCATTCCGTACACGCTCTGCTGGTAGGAAGGGTACCGCGTCTTGCCGTTATTAAAATGAATCAGCGCTCCAGATCCGTCCGGAACGAGGATTGAGCCTTTATCCTCCGCCCCCCCTGCACCGAAGAAGCTCAGGAACGAGATCGTGTTCACCGGATATTCAGCGGGGAAATCAATGCTGGAAACCGGAAGCTTGGCGATCAGACTGTCGCCGTCCAGCGTATATTCGATCGAGGCGTGAAATACCCGCGGTTCAGGCTTGGTCTGATCCAAATGGTTCTCCTCGATGTCCACCAGCAAATCGTCCTCGGTATATCCGGCATCCTCAAAGGCTTTAAGCGCACGCTCCAGCTGCAGACCTTTGAGAGCGCCGTCGGACCGGACATACACCCCTTGCTCGGCATCTTCCGTGTACGCGATTTTCAGCGTTCGCTGGCCGGCGCTGTCCAGATTGCTTAACAGGTTCTGTTCAAAGCGGGACTTGCTGATCTTCTTGGGCATGTCGTCAATCGTTTTTTTGTCCGTGCCGAACCGGTAGTTAACGCGAACGCCGTTTGGGATTTCCTCCATGCCGATTTGCTTGTAAGCCGCGCTGTCGGCGTGCGAATTGACCGAATTTATCTGTCCGAAGCTGTTATAAAAGTCAAGCTTCAACTGAGAGGACAACAAGCTTTTGTTCACGCCCGCGGCCAGCGGATCCGACTGATGGCCGGGGGGATTGCTGTGCCAAATTTCGCCGCTTGCCTTATGCACGACGGCGATCGCCCCCGTCTGATCGTCCGCTAGCAGCTGGAGCTGATCGTTCTCGGCAATGCCTTTCATGCCTTTGACGCTCGGATTGACGAACGATGACTTAAGGGCTGCTCCCGGCGTGAAGCTGTTGGCGGGCCCGTTGCCTTCATCGCCAGCTGCCTTTTCCGGTCCTTTATCCGTACAACCGGCCATAATCAGAGCTGTCAGCACACTGGCAGCAAGCAGCATGTATTTAGCGAAATTGCCCATCCTTCCTCCTCCTTAAGTTCTCATGACCAATTCTTGATAGATGACGGAAATAAAGGCCACGATCTGTTGGACCAAGCTGAAAAACAGCAAACTGATAAAAGCCATAAACCCCATGGCGACCAGGGTGAGCATCATAATTCCGATTGTTTTGGACGGGGAAAACTGATGCACCGTCATATTGCCGACAAACAGCAGATAAACGAACCAGAGAACCGCAACGGAGTTGGAAAAATAATAGAAGGCGGTCTCTTGCAGCGACACGAGATTGCTGAGCCAGATCCATGGAAACTGTATGATCACGAGCGGCAGGAGCGCGAAGCAGGTCGACGTAAAAATTTCGACGAATTTGCCCTCGCCGTCCATCAAGGTCGTAAGCGACCAGTTAGCCACGCACCAGAACAAGATCGGCACGATCACATATACGATTTCCATGACGCTGTTCATGCTCTCGGGATTGTACACATGGACTAGAAAACCGCTGTACTGGCTCCCCAAAATGTTCGTAACGGCAACCAGAAACAATACGCAAAACGAGATGATCAACGTGAATTTTCGATTGCGATCGTATTTCAGGTCCCAATAGCCCTCAAAGGGATGAACCATGAGATTTAGGGGAAACCGAATCCATTCCCTGCTCATGCGGAAGCCCCCTTTCTTCGTTCCTTCACTTTCCGAAGCCTGGATGCGGCAAATATCCCGATTCCGGCCAAGAACAGCATGGTCATGATCAACGGAAAATGTTCCCTCATGACCGCTTTGCGGTATAGCAGGAATGCTTTCGAATAGTTTTTCTGATCCAAGCTGCGTTTGAAATGCATCATGGCACCCTTATAATCGCCTTGACGAAGCAAGGCTTTGCCGATCCCCGCATAGGCGAATTCCAGATTGGCATTCATGGCGATCGTTCGATTAAACAACGCAAAAGCGGTCTCTTCCTCGCCACGATAGTAGCTTTTGACGGCTTCATTCAGCGTTCGACCGTATTCGGTCGTTCGGAAGACGGTAATTTCGCCAAGCGCTTTATCCAATACAAGAAAATCCTCGCCGATTCGGTCGATGGCGGCCGGCGTATGAAATTGGCCCATTTGGTTCCCCAGCCCGCCGAATACGTACATCAGATGTCCGTCCCCGTTGTAAGTGAACACCCGTCCCCGCTTGCCATCGAGAATGGAGTATATCTCGCTGTCGGTAACATCGATGTCGATCAGCTTAGAAGGACCTTCGCTGCTGAGGTAAAGAATGTCGCCCTGCGGGTCGGAATACCCCGTTCTTCTTAAAATATCGCTGCCTTGCGCATTAAGCTTCTTAATGTTATTTCCCCACTGGTCCCCGTTCGTGGCATAGATGAACCCTTCCGAGTCAATATCCAGATTCGTAAACTCCGTAGGCGTAAACATGACCATCTGACTGCGCTGCGCCTTGGTCGAGATTTGCTTCCAGAAATATTCGATCGGATCGATATAAACGCGATTCGCGCCGATGAAGGTAGTAAACGCCCCTTCGGCATCGAATTCCATGAAACCGTCAAACACGCCGGCAGCCATGATGTAAGTTCGCTGCGCATGGTCCATGACGACCCGGACGGGTTCGAATTTAAACGAATCCTGCAGTAGCTCCGACTCCGGCGAATCGATGATCTTGATCAGTTGAAAATCCGAATCCAAGTGAACCACCCGTTTGTTTCCAGTGTCCGCTACGAGCACCTCGCCGTCATCAGTCACGAAGATTCCTTGCGGTTGTAGAAATGTATCCGGCTCGCCCTCTCTTGTGAAGGAATCCACGGTGGTTACCAGCTTTAGATCATGGTCCAGCACAACGATCCGATTGTTGCCGGAATCCAGCACGTATACGCGATTGTCGGCGGTGACGTGAAGATCGCTCGGCTCTTGGAAAGCACCCGTCCCCAGATCCGAGCCGCTTATCAATTCAGTCGCCACATAAGCGGCCGGCGCTGCTGCAGCATCGCCCCAATAAGAATAAATATAGGAGTCCGAGGCGCTCTCGGCGCTTACGTTCCCCGCTCCTGCCCCAACCCCCAATAAGCAGCAGATCATGATGAGGAGAGGCGTTTTCAGTTTGCGCAAGCTGTTCATCAATCTGACATGCCTCCTTTCTAGTCCTTCATCCCTGAAGTGGCCATCGTCTGCATGACACTGCTCTGGGAGATGATAAAGAGCGTAATGGGAACGATCATCAGGAGCAGTGCAACAGCCGCGCCGACGCCGGCTCTTGCGATTCCGCCTTCCGTGATCTGTCCGAGCGCGAAATGTAACGTCTTCAGATGCTCGCTGTAAATGAAGCTGCCCCCATCGCTGCCCCAAAGTGCCGGAAATTGTAAAATCATTAGCGTCAGCCAGGCAGGCTTCACGTTCGGCATCACAATGGACCAGTAAATCCGATATTCGCTGGCCCCGTCGATTTTGGCTGCCTCAAGCAGGGCATCGGGAATCTGCTCCATGAATTGCTTCATCAGAAACAGCCCAAGCGGAAATGCCAAGGAAGGCACGATGATGGAGGCATGCGTATTGATCCAACCCAGCCAAGACATGACCATATAGTTGGGGATCGCCGTAACATGGGGCGAAAACATCAAGGCGAGCACCACAATCGAAAACAGCGCCCTTGAGCCGGGAAACCGGTATTTGGCCAGCGGATAGGCTGCTGCAGACGCCAGCAGGATATGTCCAGCCGTGCCAATGATGGTGATCAACAGCGTGTTTGCGAAATAACGCGATAAGGGTACCCACGAATTCCCCATTAACACCATCAAATCCAGGAAATTATCCATCGTCGGATTGTTCACGAAGAACCGCGGAGGGAATATGAACAATTCGTCCAGCGGTTTGAATGCGTTGTTCACCGCGTAAATCAAGGGCAATGCCATGAAGGCTCCGAACAAGGCGAGCAGCGCAAACAGCAAAATGCTAACGGGCAAAGAACGGTTCAGCGTTCTCGGCAGCCGGAAATATCGAATCATTTTCGCAGCCAACGTTACTCACCTATCCTTCTCAACATTTTTTGCGTTAATTTGTTGGTTCCGACCATCAGCAAGAACAGGAACGTCGCAATGGCCGATGCGTAGCCGAGTTCGAAGCGGATCGTGCCGAAGTCCATCAGATGGGTGACAATGGTGTGCGCCGCATAGTTAACGCTCGGAAACCCGGCGAGCGCGATGGAGATATCCGCGACCGCGAATGCGGTTGTGATCTGCATCACGGCCCCGAACATCAGCTGCGGCCTCATGGACGGCAGCGTAATATACCAGAGCTCCTGCCAGCGATTCTTGATGCCGTCCATCGCCCCCGCTTCGATCAACGACTTGTCGATCGTTTGCAGACCGGCGATAAACGCCAAAAAGCTGGTGCCCAGGCTCAGCCAAAGCTGTACGATAATCACGATCCATAGAATATAGTTTTCATTCAGGAGCCATTGAATCGGTTCCAGGATAAAGCCGGCCTTCATCAGAAACCCGTTTAAATACCCATAGCTGTCACCTGAGAAGATGATGAGCCAAATGAAGTAAACGTTGCCCGATATCGATGGCGCATAAAAGACCAACGTCATGAACGCCCGCACTTTGGGCGACAATTCATTAATGATCCATGCGAATACAAAACAGGCGATATAACTGACGGGACCGGTAATGACGGCGAACATCAGCGTATTCTTCAAGGCGATCATAAAGATATCATCATTCAGAAACAGCCTCGAATAATTTTGCCAACCGACGAATCTCGGAAATTCCAGCATGTTGAAATAGAAGAAACTTAGGGCAAAGGAAAAGACCACCGGAATGACCGTAAACAAAAAGAAAATAATCATATACGGACTCATCAGCAAATAATAGTGCTTGCTTCGCTTCAACTCTTTTATGAAAGAGACCCAACGGCTGTTCTTCTGCACATTCGCTTTGGGGCTCTTTACGGTTTGAATTACTGGTTCTCCTTGCATTGACTACCGCACCTCCCCTGTTAATATGGCAAATTGAACTCCTTCCGCTTGATCTCGATTTCATCGTTAATGTACAAAATATAATCGGATAAGGCTTCGCGCGGATTTTCGCTGGCATTTACCACTTTCCTGAAAGCATTGTCCAAATGCCGGCCTGTGAAATATCCTCCGGGCACCTGCGGAATGCCTCGTACCCACCGCCATTGGTTATCCAAATTCCGATAATCCTTCACCGGCCATGGCAGCTCCTCCAGCGCTTCGATGTTGGCCGTCGGATAGCGGGCAGCCTCTCCCATCAAGCCTTCCATCTCTCGACCATACGCAATTTGCGTCTCCTTGTCGGTCCACCACTTCAGAAATTCCCAAGCGGCCGCTTTGCTCTTCGAATTTTGAAGCAGCATGACGGCTGTCGTATGGCTGGCAACCTCGTGGTTCACGGTACCGTCCTCGCGTTCAGTCCCCGGCACAATCGTGAAATCCCACAGCCCCTTAATCTCGGGGGCCATGACCGTCAGCATGTTGTACGTCGTGTAATCCGCAATCCCGATCGGCATTTCCCCGGTCCGGAAACGGTTCGGGAAATCCGCTTGCAGCGGGAACTTGTAGCTGGTATAGAACTGCGTCCACTTCTTGAATGCCTCCATGGAGATATCCGAGTCGAGTGCACTCTTCGTATCGTTATCGCGGTAAAACTGCCCGCCGTTCTGGTACAGCAGCATCGCGAACGTCGCATTCGGGACCAGGCTTGCGTTGGTGGCTTCCAGCGGCAAATAAAATTGCATGTTGTGCTTCTGAAGCACGGAAATCAAGTCATAGATTTCTTGCCAGGTCGCGGGCGGCTTCAAGCCAAGTTCCTCCAAAATATCCTTGCGATAGAACAACATCGGGAAGGTCTGCTGCTCAGGCAAGGCGTAAACCCCGCCGTTATATTTGTACGGCTCCAGCCCGCTGTCGCGGAATCGGGTGACCACCTCTTCGAAATCATCGAATTTCGTTAAATCGGCTGCAGCGCCCCTCATCGCGTAGTTGACCGGCACGTCCTCGCCGATTTGCATGGCGACATCCGGACCTTCACCGGCAAGCGTGGCTGGCAGAAGGATATTTCCCGGAACAAGCCGGAGATGCACCGGAATACCCGACTCAGGCGTAAACGTGTCGTCGATCAATGCTTTCAGTACTTGCGCCTGATCGCGTCCGGTCGTTATCCACACGGTAATGGCATCTTCTTCATCGCCGGCGTTCCCGATGGTGTCATAATCTTCCGTATACGAAGCTGCGTAAGCGCCTAACTCATGGCCCGCGACCTCGAAAAACGACGCGTCCGGTTTGGGCAGCTTGCGATCCGGCGAATGAACGATTAGATAATCAAGCGAGATAGGCTGCTCTTTAATCTGCAGCATCCAGGTTCCGAGACCGCCCACGTTCACCTTATACGTGTCCAAGCGCTTGGCGACGGTTTCGGGATTTTCGGCGAGCTCGTTCAGCTGGTGCACCATTGAGTGCAGAACGGCCACCTTGTCGCTTCGCTCGCCTGTCGCTTCTTCCAGGTAATCGGCCACGCTTTGAATGATTTCGGCCTGCTCGGTGAACACCTCCACCATATCCGGAATCCGCTTCTCCAATTGATAATCCCGGAACGGATCCGGCGTATTGGAGGTGATCATTAGTATTTTGCGGTACATTTCGTTCAGTTCCAGCACGCTGGATTCAATCGTCTGCAAGAGCGGCGCGATCTCGCCGAGAGACACCATCATTCGGATCTGATGCGTCCCTTTGGTGAAATGGAATAAATAAGGTTCTTCCTCGCCCAGCACGTTCATTTGCCAATCGCGGTCATAATGAAAGCGGATTCGTTTCATTTCCTCAAAGGGAAACTCCCCGTCGATCATAAGGCTTCGTGTGGCAAATACGCCCCGGAGCTGGTCCTGCTTTTGCTTCAAGGCGATTTGGTACAAACCGTCTTCTTCCACCTCGAACTCCCATTCGATCCATTGCCCCGGCAGCTTCCAGTTAACGCCTCCGATGGTGTTGATTCTGATTTTGGAAACGTCGTACGGCTCAACGGTCGGGCTGGATCTGTCGGATGTAGGATACAAGGTCGGCGACGATTTCCGCTTGGCATCCTCCGCCTGGATCAGAATGTACTGATCCCGGGTCGGTTCCAAGCCCCCGGACTCATATTCATTCGCCAGCTCCTCGTATGTTTTCAAGGCATGATCCTGGTACAGCTCGATATAATCAATGGCCATCGGCTCCCGCAAGGACGTTAGCGTAAGCTTCTGCTTGCCCTTGTCAAAATAAAAGGAATACGGCTCATCATAGTAGCCGTACCGATCGGAGAGCGGCGCAAGCTGCCAGGAAGGCTGCTCGATCTGCCTTGGCCGCAGATCGTTTCCGCGGTTATCCTGCCTGATTTCCTCGTCCCGGTTTCCCCATACTCTGTCGAATAGCACGATATCCGCTCCCTTGAAAGGCACCTTGTCATTGATAGAGAATTGCCTTTCGATCGCCGAGCTCTTCCCTTCAATCGGATAATATCGGATCCGGACATGGTATAAGCCCGGTTCTTCCACGTTCAAGTCCCATGAGATAGAGCCTGCCTCTGGCGTGATCACGGATTTCCCTTCGGAGCCGTGTAATTTCTCCGCGATCTCGAATCCCTCCCCGGAGGTTGATACAAAGGACTCGCCTTCGATGCGGACGATGCGGTCCGGGCGGCTCGCCGATGCATGGGCGTCTAAATACTGGCTGTACCCGTCCTGCCCTTCCGTTTCAATGACCGCTTCAAAGTCGGAGATCGCTTGAACGAAGCCTTGGTTTGTCGATTTCGAAGGGTAGAAGGCCCATAGAGACAAAAAAAATAGGACGATGACAAGTATGGCGCTACCGAAACGCTTCTTCCTGGTGTTCAATTTCTCTCCCTCCCATAC
>k87-227553_pt1 | contig 11163 bp, 8 predicted proteins | sample MGYA00084031_6733416 | MGnify analysis MGYA00084031
AATTCACACTCCTCCTCATATTGCTACTAGTGTGTGAGAGGAGGGAAGAGATTATGCAGAAGTCTTGTTTAGTATTGCTTTTTGTCTACCTCCATGCTAAAATATTTTAAGTTGTGAACCATTTCGCTCTATTGAAATGCCTTACAGGAGGTGAATGTAATGCCAAACATCAAATCCGCGATTAAACGTGTTAAGACTAACGACAAACGCCATGCGCTTAACATTTCTCAAAAATCCGCGCTTCGCACAGCAGTTAAAAATGCTGACGTCGCGTTGAACGGTACAGAAATCGAGGCTGCTAAAGCTGCTTTCCAAGCCGCTTCCAAGAAGCTCGATAAAGCTGTTACAAAGGGCCTGATCCATAAGAATGCAGCTGCCCGCAAGAAATCCCGTCTGGCGAAAAGACTGAACGCTCTTACGTCCCAAGCGTAATCGTTTGTTGAATAAGACATTGGAAAAAGCCCTGACCTTCGGTTTATACCGGGTCAGGGCTTTTTGAATTGTTGCCTGGTCGCCACAGCTATGTGATCAAGCGCCCAGTCTCAGCAAAAACAGCTCGATCCCCAGCACCTTGTCCACCGCTCCGGTCTTCATCTGATAATCCAGATTCGCCAGATGGTTCAAAATGCCTTCAAGCCGGGCCGATTCGAATTTACGCGCCTGCTCTCCCGCGATTTTCACCGCATAGGGATGCAGCCCAAGCTGGGAAGCGATCTGCTGCTGCGAATAGCTCTGCGCCGACAACGTCTTCACCTGCAAAATAATCCGGAACTGCCTGGTGATCAGGGCCGCGATTTTGATCGGCTCCTCCCGCTGCTTCAGCAGCTCATAGTAGATGCCGAGCGCCTTATCCAGCCTCAGGTTGGCAATATCCTCCACCAAGGCAAATACATTCTGCTCCGTACTGCGGGCTACCAGCATATCGACCGTGGAGGTATCGATCGTTCCCCCATCGCCTGCATACAGGCACAGCTTCTCGATCTCGCCGGCCAATGTCTGAAGGCTCGTCCCGGCATTGCGGACGATGGTCTCAGCCGCTCCCTCGCGCAGGGAGCACCCTCGATTACGTACCTGCTTGTCCACCCAGCGCAGCAGATCCTCGCCGCCGAGCGGTGCAAAGGAAAGCGAGACTCCTGCTTTTTTAACCGCTTTGACCACCTTTTTGCGTTCATCGAGCTTCTCCGCTCCCACCATAAACACAATGACGCTGTAATCGGCTGGATTGTTCAAATATTCAAGCAAGGCCTCCGGTTTGTGCTCTACCTTCCCATTGTCCTTGGCCGCAGTAAAAAACGATGTATCTCGTACGAAAACAAGCTTTTTCTGAACCATAAAAGGAACGGTCTCGGCTTCTTCGACCACGGCCTGAATCGGAGTCTCCCCCAAATCCATATGGACGATGGCAAAGTCGCGATCTTCCTTGGGAATCAGCTGGGTCTCCAGAAATTCGGCAAACTCCCTCATCTGAAACTTTTCGCTGCCGTACAGCAAATATACGGAAGACACATCCCCCTGCTTGACCGCCTTGGCCGCCGCTTTGGCATCCATCGGCGTCCCCCCCTTTCTCTCTGTACACTATACCAAAAAAGACGACCCGAAAGCGATAGCGAATGAAGAGCCGCTGCCAAAACAAAGAGACCTCGGCTATGACAGCGGCAAGGTCCCTTCGTCCCAACACATCTATATAAACGCCGGACAGGATGCTCTAGAAACATCCCGCCGCCGGTCATACGACGGTGGTTGGTATAATGCTCTCTCTAATTTATCTTATTCATATCTCCTGGTAATTGTGCGAGCAATACGCTCTTTTCTATAAGTTCACATCGGAAAATATGCGGGTGCCCCGGCTTATGGCTTAGCCGGCGGTTCCTTGGAAGACGGCTGCCCGGACTGCGGCGGGGCCGTTTCTTCCACGGTGTAAACCGATTCGATCAGTTCAGCGTTGACTTTGACTTTGTACTTGAAGGTCAAGCTGTCTGGGGACCATTGTCCGGACACCAAGCTTCCACCCAGTGGAAGCCTTCCGATCTCTTCCATCGACTGCTGCTGTTCAGCTTCGCTGTTTGCAGCCGGAACCCGATAGATCACAAGCTGATCTCCCTCCGAGGAAGCCATGTATCGCGCATTCGGCGATGTCCATTGTTCCGGAGCTCTCATGATGCCCATCATCTGATCCGCCGGCTCTGTCGATTCCAGCGCTGCCGCGCTGCCGCCCTCATCCGCTGCCGGATCCTGGGCCGGCGGCTGCGTATCCGCATTCGGAGTGGCAGGTTCCTGCGGCGGAGACACGGCGTCCGAGCTGCCGCCGTTGGCTGGCTCGCTTTGATCGGATGGCGGTTCTGCCGATCCGGGATTATACGAATTGGCGTTGGCCGAATGGGTTGAGGTTTTATCATTCGATTCGACCGGGGCTCTCATGCCAGCCGCCGGATTCGATTCGCTCTCGTTCGGATCACCGGAGTCCTTCGGCTGTCCGTTTCCTTCACCCGCCGCGTTTGGCGGATCCGATTGATCCTTGGCCGTCTCATCGCTTCCGGTTTCCTTTGAAGGCTCGTCTTCGGAAGGAGTTGCCTCGTTCATCGGAGTGTAGCCTTCGGCCGAGCCCGAACCGGCATCCTTGTTCATGATTCTCGGCTCCTCGGATGGATGCTCCGCTTCAGGTGCGGCATCCGGCAGCCCTGCACTTGTCGTGCTTGCTTCCTCGTTATAAGGAAGCTCGGCATCCGACAGCATTTTCGGCTGATAGTTGAATATCGCCACTCCCAAGATAACGGCCGCGGCGGCAGCGCCGATTGCGGTTCTGCCTGCGATGGTGCCCCACCAGCTGCCGGCTCGCTTCGTCCGGCCAAGCTCCGGCGTCATCTCGGAAGACTTCTCATTTTTCGCTGCCTGCTCATCCATGAGGCTGCCGCGTTCAAGGTCGATGGCAACCAGTTTGGGCATAATCGCATCCACCAAACTGACAGGCGGAGACACGGCCGGCAGATCCTCAAGCTCACGATTCAATGCTTTCAATATTTGAAAGGTTTCCGCACACTCCTTGCAAACAGCCACATGCTGAAACATCTCAGCCGTCTCCTCCGGAGTCAGATCCCGGTCCAAATACCGGTGCATGCGTTCCACCACCTCTTGGCAATTCATCCTGATACACCACCTTTCTGATGCTCATGCAGCATGTTCTGCAGCTGCTGCCTGGCCCTGAACAAATACGATTTGACCGTGTTCAGCGGCAAATTCAGGCAGTCTGCGATTTCGTTGTAGGATAAGTCCTGCAAATACCTAAGGACGATGACCGTACGGTGATGATCCGGCAGCTGATTGATGGCCTGCTGAATATCCTGGGCAATGTAGCCCGACATGACTTCTCTTTCGACATCCTGGCTGTCCTGAAACACCAGATCATGCTCGTCAATGGACACCGTCGGCTTGTTCCTGCGGAATTTATCGATGCAAATGTTGGTTACGATCCGCTGAACCCAGGTCTTGAACTGCGCTTTCTCTTCATAGGAATTGATCTTGGTGTACACGCGGATCAATGCCTCCTGAGCAGCATCCATCGCATCCTGTTCATTGTTCAGAATATAATAGGCCGTTCGGTAAACATGTTGCTCGATTTCTCGCAATAGGGTGATTAGAGCGTCGCGATCGCCCGATTGAGCGGCTCTGATGAGTCCCTGCTCCACCACAGTGGATCCCCCTCTCCCTGCATACATACAGACGGAAATGATGACAAAAATGTTGCAGTATGTAATCTATGAATTTTTAAGAAACTTCATCTAACTATACCAAATATATAGAGCAACGTCATCCGCCTGTTATTTCATACCACATCGATCATACTACGATTCAGGCTATTCAGGACAGACCCTCTAAGGATTTAGTCTGGATCGCACTTTTATGGCTCCGTCCTTTACGATCATTTGAATTTCGCCATGCCGATTGGTCTGGTATATCACCGATCGGTACTGCTCCAATCGGGCGACCACATCCGGGTGGGGATGCCCGTACCTATTGTTAACGCCGGCGGAGATGACTGCAGTCCTCGGCTGCCAGGCGTCCATCCACCGGACTGACGTGGAGGTTTTGCTCCCGTGGTGGGCAACCTTCATCACATCGATCGGTTCATTTAATAACGGCAGGCTGCCTCCATCTGTACGCTCTTCCATATGAAGCAATATTTTTTGCTCTGCCGCTTCGTCCGTATCGCCGGTGAATAAAAACCGGCATCCGTTCATGTGAAGCACGAATACGAGCGAGGCATGATTTTGCTCCTTGACCAGGGATAATGCCTGGCCGCTCTCGCCGGACGGTGACGTGACCGGGGACAAAAACCGGATTTCCGTGTCCTTGCCAAGCTTCCATTCCATAAGATCCGCTCCGGCGCGATATACGGGAATATTCTTCCGAAGGGCGATCGCCATGCTTTGGCGAAAGGCGTCCGAATCGGTCAAGCTGCCATTAAAGACGATGGAATCCACAGGAATTTCACGGAGCACGGCTTGGAGTCCGCCGATATGATCCTGGTCTCCATGGGACATGATTACAGCGTCCAGCCGGTGCACGCCCCTTTTTTTCAACAAGGGAACGACGACCTTCTCCCCGACTTCGTATGGAGACTTTCGCTCCTTCCATGCATCCGAAGGCTTTCGGAAGCTGAGTGTCCCGCCGCCGTCAATAAGGATATGCTTGCCTTCCGGCGTTGTGACCAGGATCGAATCGCCCTGTCCCACATCCAAAAACTGCACCAAGCCCGCCCCGTGCAGGGACGAGGGGCGATAGCCATCGAACAGAAGCAGGCACAGCGCAAACGCTAATACCGCAGCAGCTGTCCTTCCCCCGAATCGAACGATATAATCGCTCATCCGCCAATAACCTCTCCACCGAAGCGCGCCGGACAACCGGTCCAGCAGGGGAAATATCCCCGCCGCCTCAACATGATTCAAGCGGTCTCTTATCAAGGCTTCCTTCCGTGCGCCATCCAGGGGCACCGTATCATCGGTTGGCTGTTCCCTGAACTGGCGGATCGCCTCGGCTCTCTTGCTTAATATATGCAGCAGGCCGTACAAGAGCGCAAAATATACAACGATCCACAGCAAGTCCGGCGAAGGCCAGATCGTCATCAATGCCGAGCCGTTCATCCAGCCGACCAGCCGGAACGTCAAATCGTTCAACCATTCGGTCAGACCGGCGATCCAGCCTGCTCCCCGCATCCAGCCCCAGCTTAACAGCAGAGACGTCATCCCCAAAGGGAGCACGATCAAGCTGATGACTGGCACCAACAACAAGTTCGCGGCGACGGATACGAGCGAGAATTGATTGAAGTAATAGATGGTCAGCGGAAAGGATACCCACTGGGCAACGAGGGTAACGCCGGCCGTCCCCGCCAGCCAGCGGGGCATAAAGGACAACAGCGGCATTATCTTTGGCACAAAGATCATGAGCCCGGCCGTGACGATAAAGGATAACTGAAAGCTGACGTCGACCAGAAAATATGGATTGTACATCAGCATCGCCAAGGCGGCAGCGCTTAATATATGCAAGCCGTCCTTAAGGAGCCCCCGCCTTGCCGCATACAGTCCGATCATTCCCATAATGCCCGCCCGGACAATCGATGGACTGGCCCCTGTCAAGAGGACGTACGCAGGCAGTAGGCACATCACCACCGTAAGCGAGGCTTCGCGCGTCAGCCGGAGCGTAGAGCAAATAAACAGCAGGCATCCTACAATAACGGCTACATGCATGCCGGAGATCGCGAGGATATGCGTCAGACCGAGCCTTGAAAATTCCGAGAATGTATCAGGATCCAAATCATCCCGATTGCCGATGACAAGTCCCTTCATATACCCTGCATGAACACCGCCGTACAATTGTTCCAGCCGATCCCCGAGCGCTCCGCGCAAGGAATCATTCCATCGCAGGATATGGGAGGCGCGCCATCCGTCCGGTGCCGAAGCCTTTACCTGGTCAGCCCCTTTTACCTTCACGATCCAATGAATCTTCTGCGTGCGCAAATAGCGGCGATAATCGAAGCCGTCAAAATTACGCGCGATCCCCGGCTGCTGCAGCTCGCCTGACACATGAACGGAATCTCCGCGCTTCCAGCCTGCCGCGATATTCTGTTCCGCCTGCTCCAGCAGCCGGACCTGAACCATGACGGTGTCTGCCGTCTCCATCGAATTGCCCGGCAGCTTAGCTGGATCCCGATTCACTGCATCCGGCGGCAGTATTCCTTCGATCTCCGCATGGCGCAGCGATACCGTAAAATCCGCGCGATCCCCGTCAATCGCCACCTCCGAAGAGATAACACCGACTCCTGAAATCGGAATCGACTCGGCTTCCCCGCGTTCTAGGGCCGGGACATGCAAATCGGACACATTCATCGCGTCATGCCACTCCCAGTAAGCAGCGGAACAACACAAGGAGAATACCATGCACATCGTATAGATTTTTCCGACCCGCTCCCATTGACAAACCACAAGCAGCAGAAGCAGAATACCGGCCGCAGCCAGCGCCATCCTCCATCCGGAGGTCAGGCAGGCGATACTGCTTCCGATCACCCATAGCACCGTAAAGACTAGCAGCGGCCTACGCCTCATCATTCCGACCTTCCTTTCCCGAATGCATCATCCCGTTAATTACAATAGAAAAAGAACCCCTGCCTGCAATCCACTGCAAACAAAGGTTCTTCCCCGCATCGCGATTATTCGTTTGTTCAAGAACGTCTCTATTCCTTCACCGCCATCATCGTCTCCCGCGGCGGCTCATACCCCGATAGCTGCCGGAACAGGATCCCCTTCTGCTTCATCATGTTCGATACTTTCTCCGTATCCTTCGGATACGGGCGGTGGAATACCACCTCGACGATTCCGCTGTTGGCCAGCATGTTGGCACAGGTCCAGCAAGGCTCGTCGGTTACGTATACCGTGCTTCCTTCCCTGTCGATCCGGTCGGTAAACAGCAGCAAATTTTGTTCTGCATGAATGGTTCGAATGCACCGCTGCTTCTTCACTACCGTTTCCTTCCCGTCCTGAACAACAAGCTCATAGTCCTCGGCGATCATGCAGCCCGCCTCCGAGCAATCCGGAACCCCCATCGGAGCTCCGTTATAAGCGGTTCCGAGCAGCTTCTTGCCCTGCACGAGCACGGCCCCGACATGGCGCCGCGAGCATTGGGATCGGGTGGATACCATATAAGCAATATCCATGAAGTATGTGTCCCAATCTTTCCGTCGATCCGTATTCATCCGTCATTCACCTGTTCCTTATCAATGTCTCCTTTATTGTAGCACACAGCTAAAGTTCAACGTAAGGCTTCATCTTCTCCAGCATTTTGGGACCGATGCCCTTCACGTTCATTAAATCGGCCACGCTGCGAAACGCCCCGTGCTGGTTCCGGTAATCGATAATGGCCTTTGCTTTAGCCTGCCCGATGCCGGGCAGCTCCATCAGCCCGGCGGCATCCGCCGTATTCACGTTAATGAGGCCGGACCTCCCGCCGGCCGCAGGCAGCGAAGATGAGCTTTCTGTAGGAGTTGCCGCCTCGGCGGGAGGTGCTGCCGCCTCGGTGCCCAAGCCTGCCGGAGGCGCACCGGAGGAAGCTGCAGCGGGGGGCGTCGCCGCGTCCGCATCTGCTTGCGCAGGAGCTTCTCCTTCGGAATGAGCTTCATTCTTGCTGGACTGGGCGGCGACAGGCGCACCCTCCGATACCGCCTTCGCCTCAAGGGCTTGCCCGCCGGACCCGGCTTCACCTGGGCTCGCCTCAGTACGGGTTCCAGTATCTCCGGCCGGCAGGACTTCCCCTTCCGGATGATTCGCGGCAATCGCCTGCTCAAGCTGATCATTTAGAGGCTGCCAGCCCTGAATTCCTTTCTCCGGGCCGCCGGCAAATAGGATCAGTACGCAGCCCAAGGCCGCGGCCGATACACTCCATCCCACTGGAATACGCCTCATCTCTTAAATCCTCCTTTTCATGATAAACATGATTTGCTCATCCAGACTTTGAAGATTTTTCGATCTCAAACCGCAAATTCGTATCCGAACCCGTCATGAATCGCCATCCTTGCCGCATACATTAAACGTAGTAACGGTACATTTCTGCCGTAAAGCGCGAAAGGAGGGGACGTACACATGAAGGTTGGTTTTATCGGTACGGGCAGTATGGGCAGTCTATTGATCGATGCCTTCATTCGATCGGGCGCACTCCTGCCCGAGCAAATTCGGGTCAGCAACCGTACCCCCGAGAAAGCCCAGCAGCTGTCCAAGAGACATCCCGGTCTTACCGTGTGCAGCTGCAATAAGGAAACGGCTTCGGAAAGCGATCTGTTCTTCATCTGTGTCAAGCCGCTCGAATTCAAATCCGTCATCAGTGAAATCAGGGACCGGCTTTCGGAGCACCAAATTGCGGTATCGATTACAAGCCCTGTCCAGCTGATTCACCTGGAATCGGCGCTGCCGTGCAAGGTGGCAAAAATCATACCCAGCATTACCAATATCACCGGAGGCGGAGCTTCGTTATGTATGTATGGTTCCCGAATAAAAGAAGAAGACAGGCAGCTTATAGAAAGCCTCCTGTCTTATATCAGCAGGCCCGTTGAGATTCTGGAATCGCACACGCGAATCACTTCCGATTTCTCCAGCTGCGGGCCTGCTTTTTTAAGTTTGTTCTTGGAAAAATGGATTGACGCTGCCGTCGAAATGACAGGGATCGACCGCGGCACGCTCAATGCCCTGGCCGGCGAAATGCTGGTCGGCACAGGGAAGCTGCTAACGGAGGAGGGCTTCTCCCCTGAACAGCTTCAGGAAAGGGTCGCGGTACCCGGCGGCATCACCGCTCAGGCGCTCATTTTACTGAACTCGCACCTGAACAGCTTGTTCTACCAATTGATCGAAACCACACACGACAAGTATGAGGAGGATCTGGCAAAACTGGACGCCGCATTCGGCTTCTCGGTTAACCGGCCACGATATTGACCAGTTTGCCCGGAACGGCAATGACTTTGCGAATGCTCTTGCCTTCCAGCGCCTGCTTGACATTTGGAAGGGAGAGGCTATGCTGCTGCATGGCTTCTTGATCGAAGTCTTTAGCAATTTTGGTGCGGTCCACGATTTTTCCGTTCACCTGGACGACGATTTCCACCTCGGCTTCTACGGTCCAAGCCTCATCGTATTCCGGCCAAGGAACATACGTGATGCTCTCGGTGTGTCCCAGACGGCTCCACAGCTCTTCAGCCAGATGAGGCGCGAGCGGGGACAGCATTTGAACGAAATTCTCCATCGCCTTCCGCGGGAGCTCATCCGCCTTGTAGCCCTCGTTGATGAAGATCATCAACTGGCTGATTGCGGTGTTGAAGCGCATATGCTCGATATCCTCGGTAACCTTCTTAATCGTTTTGTGCAGGATCCGTTTCCATTCGTCGGAACCTTCCCCGTCCACGATTTTTGGATTCAGTTGGCCGTCATCGCCGATGAACAGACGCCATACGCGGGAGAGGAAACGATGCGTGCCTTCAACACCGTTCGTGTTCCATGGCTTGGTCGCTTCCAGCGGCCCCATGAACATCTCGTATACCCGAAGCGTATCGGCTCCATATTCGTTCACGATATCATCAGGGTTGATGACATTGCCGCGGGATTTGCTCATTTTCTCATTATTGTTGCCGAGAATCATGCCTTGGTTCACGAGCTTCTGGAACGGCTCCTTCGTATCGACGACTCCGAGATCATAGAGCACCTTATGCCAGAATCTTGCGTACAGCAGGTGAAGCACCGCATGCTCGACGCCGCCGATATACAGGTCTACCGGGAGCCATTCCTTCTGCTTCTCCTTCGAGCACAGCTCATCCGGGTTATGCGGATCGATGTAACGGAGATAGTACCAGCAGCTGCCTGCCCATTGCGGCATCGTGTTGGTCTCGCGGCGGGCTTTCATGCCCGTCTCCGGATCAACCGTCTCCACCCATTCCGTCACATTCGCCAGCGGAGATTCGCCGGTGCCGGACGGTCTGATCTGATCCACGTCCGGCAGCAGCAGCGGCAGCTGGTCTTCCGGAACGGTCTTCATCGTTCCGTCCTCCAGGTGGAGAATCGGGATCGGCTCGCCCCAGTAGCGCTGACGGCTGAACAGCCAGTCGCGCAGCCGGTACGTGACCTTCTTCTTACCCTTGCCTTCTTTCTCAAGCCACTCGTTCATGGCCTGAATAGCAGCCTCATTGTCCATTCCGTTGAGGAAGCCGGAATTGACGTGCTCGCCGCTTCCGGTGTAAGCTTCTTCCTCCACGTTGCCGCCCTTCACCACTTCAATGATCGGAAGCCCGAATTGCTTCGCAAACTCCCAGTCGCGGGTATCGTGGCCCGGAACGGCCATGATCGCGCCGGTTCCGTAGCCGGCGAGGACGTAATCGGCGATCCAGATCGGCAGCTTGGCGCCGCTGGCAGGGTTGATGGCATAAGCCCCGGTAAAGACCCCGGTCTTGTCTTTTGCCAGATCCGTACGCTCCAGGTCGCTCTTGCGGGCAGCCTGATCCTGATAAGCCTTCACCGCTTCCCGCTGCTCTGGGGTCGTAATTTTGTCCACCAGCTCATGCTCCGGTGCCAGCACGCAGTAGCTTGCGCCGAAGAGGGTGTCCGGACGGGTCGTGAACACTTCCAGCTTGGCGTCATGCCCATCGATATCAAACCGCACCTCGGCGCCGACCGATTTGCCGATCCAGTTGCGCTGCATGTCCTTCAGGCTTTCGCTCCAATCCAGCTCATCCAGATCCTCAAGCAGCCGGTCCGCATACTCGGTAATTTTCAGAATCCACTGCCGCATCGGCTTGCGGACGACCGGGTGGCCGCCGCGCTCGCTCTTGCCGTCAATGACTTCCTCGTTCGCAAGAACCGTACCCAGCGCTTCGCACCAGTTCACCGGCACCTCGGCTACATAAGCAAGGCCCCGTTTGTACAGCTGGATGAAGATCCATTGCGTCCATTTATAATAGTCCGGATCCGTCGTACTGATCTCCCGGTCCCAATCGTAAGAAAATCCGAGCGACTTGATCTGGCGGCGGAAGTTATTGATGTTCTGGATGGTGAATTCGCGTGGATGCTTGCCTGTATCCATCGCATATTGCTCTGCCGGAAGGCCAAACGCGTCCCAGCCCATCGGATGAAGCACGTTGTACCC
>k87-186951_pt1 | contig 11157 bp, 12 predicted proteins | sample MGYA00084031_6733416 | MGnify analysis MGYA00084031
GGCCTCCATGACGTTGTAGTCCTTGGGGTTGGACTCGACCTTGTCGTAGAGGACGACCTCGACGCCCTGGTACTCGATCTTGCCGATCAGTTCCTCGATGATGCCGGAGCCACGCAGGCCGGTGGTCATGAGCAGGGTGCGCTTGAAACCCAGGTTCTTGGCCTCGACGCCGAGGATGTCGTGGGCGCCGACTCCCATCAGTGCGCGGGGGAAGGGGTGGAACTCCTTGATCGGGAAGTCCCAGATCTGATTGAGCTCGATTGCCATCGTGAATCTCCTCGCAGAGGGGGTATAGCGGAGTGTGGGTGTGATGTGGACCTCATCCGCGATTCACCATCGGCGTCCGGCGCGGGGAGCGAAAGGCGTAGCGGCCGAAACCGTCCGGTCGCGGGGAGGTGACCGTCCGATCGGGCAGGTTCGCTCCCGCTGACCGGGCGGGCGGCTCACCCGCCCGGACGGTGCCGGTACCGTTTTCCTCATCACCTGCGCGCTGGTAACCTGAATTAGAACACGTTCTAAATCGTGGGCAGCGCGGCTGACCCCGAACCGTCTGTACGAGAGGACGAGAACACCCATGACGACCGTCGAGGTGCCGCACGGCTCACGATCGGTGATCCTCACCGTGTCCGCCGTCGTCGAGGAAACCGCCGACACGCGATCGATCGTGTTTGCCGTCCCGGACGAGCTGCGCGACAAGTTCGCCTACAAGCCGGGTCAGTTCCTGACGCTGCGCATCCCCAGCGAGCAGACGGGCTCGGTGGCCCGCTGCTACTCCCTCGCGAGCTCGCCCTACACCGACGACGCACCCAAGGTCACGGTCAAGCGCACCGCCGACGGCTACGGGTCGAACTGGCTGTGCGACAACGTCGAGGCGGGCAACACCATCGAGGTGCTCCCCCCGGCCGGTGTGTTCACCCCGAAGTCGCTCGACCACGATTTCCTGCTCTTCGGCGCCGGCAGCGGGATCACGCCGGTGATCTCGATCCTCAAGTCCGCGCTCACCCAGGGCTCCGGCAAGGTCGTGCTGGTCTACGCCAACCGCGACGAGAAGTCGGTCATCTTCGCGGAGGAACTGCGCGCTCTCGCCGAGAAGTACCCCTCGCGCCTGACGATCGTCCACTGGCTCGAGACGGTCCAGGGCCTGCCCACCGCCGAGCAGCTGGCCGCCCTCGCCGCGCCGTACACGTCCCACGAGGCGTTCATGTGCGGTCCCGGTCCGTTCATGGACGCGGTGCACCAGGCCCTCGCGATCGTGGGGATGCCGCGCGGCCAGGTGCACGCGGAGGTCTTCAATTCGCTGTCCGGCGATCCGTTCGCCGACCAGGCACCGGTCGAGGTCAGCGACGAGGAGGCGGCCGACGCCGCGACCGTCGAGGTCGAGCTCGACGGCGAGGTGCACAAGCTCTCGTGGCCGCGCAAGCAGACCCTCGTCGACATCATGCTCGCCAAGGGCATCGACGTGCCCTACTCCTGCCAGGAGGGCGAGTGCGGGTCGTGCGCCTGCACGGTGCTCGAGGGCAAGGTGGAGATGGAGCACTGCGAGGTGCTCGATCCCGAGGACATCGAGGCCGGTTACATCCTGGGCTGCCAGGCCCGTCCGGTGACCGACCACCTGCGGATCGAGTTCTGAGCGATTCCCCGGAACGCCGTCAGGAGGTGCCCGCAGCCGATATCGGCTCGGGCACCTTCTGCATGCGGGAAGGGGTCACCGGCCTGCGGAACCACAGCACGACGCCCGAGCCGAGGGCCACCGAGGCGACGATCGTGCCGTAGCCGACCGCGGTGGCGGTCAGCCCGAAGGCTCCGGCGGCGACACCCGCGATCATGGCGGGCACCGAGAAGGCGAGATAGCAGACCACATAGGTCGTCGCGAAGATGCGGCTGCGTTCGGCCGGGGCCCCGAGGGCACCGATCACGTTCATCGCCCCCAGGAAGGTCGCGCCCCACCCGAAGCCGGCGATCACGGTTCCCAGGTAGTACAGGACGACCTGTTCGACCCCCAGACCCGTGATCACCATCGCGAGCCCCACGGTGAGGAACATACCGCCGACCACGACGACCTCGTAGGGTGCGCGACGCGTGGACAGCACCGCCGCCACCGTGCCCGCGGTGAACAAGGACCCGATGATCAGACCGCCCGCGAGGCGATTGTCGATGCCGAAGACCGATTCCATGAGCGACGGTCCCAGCGACATGTAGATGCCGCTGAGGGCCCACGCCGACACGAGACTGGGCAGCACGAGCAGGAAGGGTGCCCGCACCTCGCGGGGAACGGACGCGCTGGGCAGCAGGCTGCGTAGGGCCTGACGCCACGACTCGAAGCCCACCGACGGCGACGTCTCCGGCACGAAGAACGCCGCGACGGCCAGCCCGAGCGCGAGGACCGCGATCAGCGCGTAGACCAGCACCGTGGGGAAGGGCGCGTACTGCACGAGCAGACCCGCACAGGCCGCGCCCAGCGCGAGACCCAGGGACGGACCGGTCGTGTTGACCAACGGGCCGATCCGCGGACCGGGCTGGAACTCGATCACCGCGGCGGACAACGCACCGGTCGCCGTTCCCATCGCCGCGCCCTGGATCACCCGGGCGACGATCAGCCATCCGGCGTCCTCCGCGGCGATGAACACGAGCATGCTCACCGTCAGCGCGAGCAGCGACACGATGACCACCGGCTTGCGGCCGACGTGATCGGACAGCGCCCCGACGGTGACGAGGGCCGCGAGCAGGGCGAGCACGTACGCCGCGAAGACCACGGTGAGGACCGCCGCCGAGAATCCCCACATCTGCTGGTAGACGGGGTACAGCGGGGACGGCGCCGAGGACGACGCTGTGAGGGTGAAGGCGCCCAGTCCGGCGACGGCGAAACCGAAGAGACGGATTCCACCGCGAGGGGAAACGGGCGCAGTCATACGACCTCCGCTGTCATCGAACGTGGATCGGGACGAGGCGGTGGCGAGGAGCCACCTCCCCACCCAACGTCGTTCGCTCGGCGAATTGTTTCACCGGGGCGAGAGCGGCGTCTTCTCCGCCGCGGCGAGCAGCAGGCGCCCGTCCTCGAACGCCGCCGCGGCGGCCGGGAGCTCCCCGCGTGTCCCGCTGACGTACACCTCGACGTGCCCCGACCCCGGCGAGGTACGGTCCAGCGCGTCGATCCGGCGCAGTGTCTGCCGCGCCACCGCCTCGGCGCTGTCGAACAGCCGCACACCGGACGGGAGATGGGCGGCGATGGTGTCCGCGACGAGCGGGTAGTGGGTGCAGCCGAGCACGACACCCTCGACGTCCTCGGGAGTGCGCGCGGCGGCGGAGGCGATGGCCTCGGCCGCGGCGACCTGGTCGCCGGCGTCGATCGCGTCGGCGAGCCCGTGGCAGGCCACCCCGACGACCTCCGAACCGTTCGCGAACTGCTCGATCAGATTCGCCTGGTACCGGCTTGCGGTGGTGGCAGCGGTGGCCCAGATCGCGACCGAATCGCACACCGCGGCGGCCGGCTTGATCGCGGGCACCGTCCCCACCACCGGCACCGACTCCCCGAGGTCCGCGCGGACGTGCTCGAGGGCGGTGACCGAGGCGGTGTTGCACGGCAGGACCACCACGTCGGCGCCGCGGTCCACGGCGCGGCGGGCGGTGGTGACGACGCGGTCGACGACCCACTCCGGCTGTTTGGGACCCCAGGGCGCGCCCTCGGGATCCGTCGACAGCATCAGGTCCAGATCGGGACGCAACCGTCGCAGCCACGCGGACGTGGGCAACAGCCCCAGACCCGAGTCGATGAGTGCAACGATCACCCTACGAATCTAGCCCCTGGCCTCCGCCCGGCCGCCCGCCGGTGTGCGCGGCACCCGCTCAGACGGCGGCGAGCAGTTCCTCGATCGGCGCGCCCGCGGCGATCTTCGCGCGCGTCTTCATGACCTGGCCGGCCAGACCGGCGCCCACGACCCCGACGAGCTTTCCGTCGCGTTCGTAGTAGGCGAGGAACTTGCGTCCGTCGTCACGCACGACGTGCACGGTGTCGTCGCCGCGCACGGCACCCAGGCCCTGGATCTTCAGGTCGTACTGGTCGCTCCAGAAGTAGGGCACCTGCGCCGCGGCACCGGGCTCCGCGCCGACGAGGGCCTTCGCCAGGACCGATGCCTGCTCCCCCGCGTTGGTCCAGTGTTCGATGCGGCGGCGGCCGCCCGCGGGCAGCTGCCAGGAGGCGACGTCGCCGACCGCCCACACGTGCGGTGCCGAGGTGCGGCCCACGCCGTCGCAGACGACCCCGTTGTCGAGTTCGATGCCCGAGCCTTCGAGCCACTCGACCGCCGGAACGGAACCGATGCCGAGGATCACGAGGTCCACGTCCACCTCGGTGCCGTCACCGAGGAGTGCAGAGGCGACCCGACCGTCGCTGTGGATCTCGGAGGCGACCCCGTCGCTGTGGATCTCGGAGGCGACCCCGTCGCCGCGAATCTCGGACAGTCCGACTCCGGAGCGCACGTCGACGCCCTCCGAGCGGTGCAGACGCGTCACGAGCTCCCCCACTTCGGCGCCCAGTACGGACGCGAGCGGGGTGGGCTGCGGTTCGACGAGCACGACGTCGACGTCGCGGGCCCGCAGGCTGGCCGCCACCTCACAGCCGATGAAACCGGCACCGACCACGAGGGCGCGGCTCCCGGGCACGATCTCCGCCCGCAGCGCGCGGCTGTCCTCCAGCGAGCGGAGCACGTGCACGCCGGCGAGGTCGGGCAGGCCCGGGATGCGGCGCGGGCGCAGACCCGTGGCGACGACGAGTTCGTCGTAGCCGAGCTCGGACCCGTCGGCGAGGGTCAGGGTGCGGGTCGCGGTGTCGACCGAGCGGGCCGCGGTGCCCAGGCGCAGCTCGATGCGGTTCTCGTCGAAGAACTCGCGCGGCCGCAGGGTGGTGTCGTCGCGGTCGCCGCGCAGGACCTCCTTCGACAGCGGCGGGCGGTCGTAGGGCAGATGGGTCTCGTCGCCGACGAGCACGAGCTCACCGTCGAAACCCGCCCGGCGCAGTTCCTCTGCGGTACGTACCGCCGCCAGTCCGGCACCCACGACGACGACGCGCCCCGGCGCCCCCTCGATCTCCCGCTCGTTCGACACCGACCAGTCCTCCGATTGTTGTGACGCCGACTGTTGTGACGCGCAACCGGGATTTCCTCAGGTGTAACAGCGGTTACGCGATTGCGTTCAACTTTTCTACCAAATGACGTCGAGCAGCGACAGGGCCACGTCGCTCACTAGAGTTCGAGGCAGCGCGAGGACAATGGAGTCCAGCACGGACCATGACCGGTACGCCTACCTTGGAGCCACCCATGACCAGCGACAGCGGCGCAGGTGTCAGCCGCATCCAGTTCGGTGCCGGACCCTTGTCCGGCCCCGTCGATCCGCAGGGCCGCACGATCATCGCCGACGCGGTGGTCGCCAAGATCGCCGGTCTCGCGACCCGCGAGATCAGCGGCGTGATCGACGTCGGTGCCGGAACGACCCGTGTCGTCGGTGCCCTGCGCGACCGCATCCCCGGGGCCCGCATCAACCACGGCCAGGGTGTCGCGGTGGAGGTCGGTGAGCGCCAGGCGGCGATCGACATCGGCATCGTCGCGGAGTACGGCGTCGCGCTGCACGAACTCGCCGTCGCGATCCGGCACAACGTCATCGCCGCCGTCGAACGCATGACCGGGCTCGAGGTCACCGAGGTCAACATCACCGTCTTCGACGTCATGCTCCACGACGAGGCCACCGCCCTCGCCGGCGGTGCCGAGCCGCGGGTGCAATGACCTCCCCTGCCGGGTCTGCCGGGACCATCGCCGAACGGATCGCGGAGGCCGCGTCGGGCATCGCCGGGGTCGCGGGTCTCCACGGCGGCGCGTTCGGTGAGGTCGCCACCTATCTGCCGGGGCGGCGGATCGAAGGGGTCCGGCTCACCGACAGGCTGTGCGAGGTACACATCGTGGTCCTGATCCCGGCCGACCTGCCGGCGGTCGCCGAGGCGGTCCGCGCGCAGGTGGCACCCCTGGTCGAGGTTCCCGTGCAGGTGACCGTCGAAGACGTCCGGGTCGGCGGACGAGAAGGAGCGGAATCGTGAATCACATCTCCGTGGGCAACACCGCCGTCGGACTCATCGCGGGCCTGCTGCTCGCGCTCGCCGGCATCCTCGGCGGATTCAGCGGACTGCTGTTCGGCGTGCTCCTCGGCGCGCTCGGCGCCGCGATCGGCGCGCACCGCGACGGACACCTCGACCTCGGCGCCCTGCTGAGGAGCCGGGGACGTGGCTGACCCGTCGGCGGAGGTCGTGCCGGACGAAGGGGTTCCCACCTCCGCGGGTGAACGGGGAAGCCTCGTCATCAAGGACCGTGCCATCGAGCGGATCGCCGCGGCCGCGGCCCTGTCGGTGCCCGGCGTCGTCCGGCACAGCGGCGGCGGCCTGCGTCGACTCACCGGCGGCGACCTGCCGCGCGCCGACGTGTCCACCGGCGGCCGAGCAGTGTCCGTGAACCTCTACGTCGCCGTGCAGTGGCCCTACGACGCGGCGATGCTCACCCGCCGGGTCCACGACACCGTCGAACGCCGGCTCCACGAACTGACGGGCCTGCGCGTCCACGAACTCAACGTGCTGGTCGTCGAGACCGCCGTTGCCGAGGACGGCGCGGCCGACGAGGCACCGCAGTCGGTCGAGTACCTCGAATCCGATCTGGTCGCGGCGCGCATCGAGCCGCGCGCCGACATCCCGACGGTCGCGCCCCTGCCGCCCCTCGCCTCTCCCGCGGCGGCCCCCGCGGCGGCGTTCGTGGCGATCGCGGCCCTCGTCCTGGCCTTCACGGCCGCCCGCGAACTGCTCATCGTCCGCGGCACCTACGGGGGTGCCCCCTGGCTGCGCAATTCCTTCGAGTGGTTCGCGCGGCTGCACTGGCAGACCTGGCTCGCGCCCGTCGCCGCGTGCTGCGTCGTCCTCGGTCTGGTGCTGATCGTGGTGGCACTCAAGCCGCGGCGCCGCACCCACGTGCCGTTGCGGGTCGCCGGGCCGGTACCGACGGTGTGGATGCGGCGCACCGACGTCGCCCGCATGTGCAGTGCGCACGCCGCGGCACTCACGGCGGTGCGGACCGCGCGCACGGTCGTCGACCGGCGCCGCGCGGTGGTGCGCGTCGTGGCGGAGGACGAGACACCGGTGGAGGAGATCGTCGCGGCGGTGCGGGGTGCGGTGGAACCGAACCTGGCGGCGCTCGCCGATCCCGTCGAGCTCGTGGTGGAGGTGACCCGGTGAAACTTCGCACGGTGCTCGCGAACCGGCTCGTGGCGCTGACGGCGGGCCTGACGCTGGCCGGTCTCGGTGCCTTCTCCCTGGCGTGGTTGTGGCAGGTGCCGTTCGCGCGGGAACAGCTGTCCCGACTGGACCGTCCCCGAGTGACCGACGTGCCCGACCAGCCGTGGTGGACGCCTGCGCTGTGGTCGGTGTTCGGGGCCGGGTTGTTCCTCGGCATCGCGCTGCTGGCGGTGAACCTGTCGCGCCGGCGCACGGAGACGGTGCAACTCTACGACCAGGTCACCGACGCGACGCTGGGTGTGGAGTTGGGGCCCGTCGCGGACGGGGTCGCGGCGGAACTCGCGGTCCTGCCCGGAGTGCGGTCGGCCCGGGGCCGAGCGGTGGTGGAACGGCACCTGCCGACCCTGTCGGTGGTGGTGCAGGCCGATCCGGCCATCGACGTCACCGAGTTCACCCTGGCCGCCGAGGAGGCTGCGCAGCGGGTGGCCCGTGCACTCGGTGGGGCGCGCGTCGCCACGCAGGTGCTGCTGCACCTCGATCCCGCCGTGGACGTCGCCGACGGCCGCTGACGGCACCTGTCGCGCCTGTCGGGCGCCCACCGGCACCGCGCCTATCGGGCGCCCACCGGCACCGCGCCTATCGGGCGCCCACCGGCACCGCGTCGACGAGGTCCTGTTCCACCCGGTAGTCGGCGCGCATGCGGTTCATCGCGGCGTCGCGGACCTTGTAGGCACGCAGGGTGGTCCGCTCCCGATCCGGATAGCGCAGCTCCTGGATGCGGTCGACGAGCCCGAGGACCGGGCCGATCCGGCCGACGACGTGCTTGAGCGGGGTGTCGGGGATGTGCAGGGCGTCGGCGTCCGCGTCGCCGATGAAGACCCGCTCGAGCGCGTGGATCAGGGTGCGGGCGACGGTGCGCCGGAGCGGTTCGAGGCCGGGCAGCAGCTTCGCGAGTTCGGGGACGAGGTACTGCTCGGTGAGCGCGGCGACGAATTCGCGGTCCTCGTCGCTCGGTCCGGGCGAGGTGAGCCGGTACAGCTCCTCGACGGCGAGGTGGTCGCGTTCGGAGCGCAGGTTCAGGTCCTCGTCCATGCCGATGACGTGCCCGACGTACCGCCACAGGTGGTAGATGTCGTCGAGTTCGTCGTCGGTGAACCGCACCCCGAGGGTCTGCATCCCCTCGACGGCGATGTGCCCGAACTCGGCGATCGTCAGTGCCATGTAGGACTGCGGGATCGGCACACCCCAGGCGTCCTCGTCCCACATCCCGGCGGCGAGGATGCCCTTGCGGACGTGGGCGTGGATGAGCCGCACCCGCACGGTGTACGCGAATCCGCCACCGTCGCGGCGCATCCCCCCGCGGGTCAGGACGTTGCGCAGCCATTCCCCCACCTCGACGGACCGCACCGCGGGCCGGCTCACGTAGCGGCCCGTCAGCGCGAGGGGTTTCCCGGCGATGAAGTTGCCGGCGCCGCGCAGCAGCGAGGCCGCCCCGAGCACCATACCCAGCAGCGGTGTGTGGCGGACGAGGGCGTCCGCGGCGTGGTCGAGGCGGTCGTGGTCGACCCAGCCGGGTTCGTCGTCGAGGAAGTCGAACAGGGACTTCAGCGAGGCCGGTGCGTCGGGGACGGCCTCGATGCCGCCGGCGAGGGCGGCACGGACCGCGGCGGTGGCCGAGGAGGTTCCGAAGTCGTCGTTCGCGACCGCGTCGGCGAGGGGGTCGGCTCGCCACATCCCGTCGAGCCACCGCTCGCCGAGGTCGGCGTAGCGTCGCACCGCGAGGTCGGGGTTCACCAGGTCACGAGGCACACGTCGCTCCATGAATCCATGGGAACACGAGAAATACTCACTTACTATTCACTTTTCATGAGCACTCGGTACGGTCCGAAACCCGCAGCCAGACGCACACGGAAGCGGCCGATCCAGCAGCGGAGCCTCGAAACACGCAAACTTCTTCTCACCTCTGCGTACGAGTTGCTCGAACGCGATCCCTCCGGCCGGCTCACCACCACCGCGCTGGCCGAACACGCCCACGTGAGCATCGGGACGGTCTACCGCTACTTCCCCGATGTCGAGGCGGTACTCGACGAACTGCGCAGTACGACGGTCCACGCGATCACCACTTCGCTGTCGACGGCGATCGGACGCGCGATGGACCAGAGCGCGGAGGAGGCGATGGTGACCGTCGTGGAGAGCCTGACCTCCGCCTTCGAGAAACATGCGGCGGTGCTGCGGGTCACCTACACCTCCGAGGAGGTCGAATTCGGGTTCGCGTGGGCCGAGATCGAGGGACCGTTGCGGCCGCTCGGACGCATCATCCCGGCCCGGCTGCGACCGGATCTCGACGATGCGGCGCTCGACGATCTGGTGTTCATCGTGATGGGGGCGACGGCGAGCCTGTGCTCCCGGATCGCGCTGCTCCGGCCCCGCCGGTCCGACCGGGACCGGATGATCGCGATGACGGCGCGGATGCTCGTCGCGGCGATCGACGCGGCCTGACCGGGCATCCGCACACCGGAAACGGGCCCGAGACCCTCCGTTATGTCACATACTGGGCACATCCTGCTGCTCGGACCCGGGAGAGTGCCGTGCGCCGTCCACCGATCGCGATGTCCGCCCTTCCCCTCGCGTGCGCTGCCCTCGTGTTCGCCGCCTCCTGCGGCGACGGCGCGGACGAGTCCTCACCGTCCCCGACCGCTCCCACCGCCGAAGCCCTCGCCGACGACCTGCAGGCGGCGCTGGTCCGCGTCCAGGAGGAGGTCGGCTTCCCCGGTGTGGTGGCGCGGGTGGTCACCCCGGACCTCGAGTGGACCGGGGCCGCGGGCACGATCGGCGCCGACCGTTCCGAGGCTCCCGGCCCCGACGATCACACCCGGATCGGCAGCATCACGAAGACGATGACGGTCACCGCCCTGCTGCAGCTGGCGGAGGACGGGGCTCTGTCGCTGGACGATCCGATCGGCCGCTACGTACCGGGGCTGCCCAACGGGGACGTCGCCACGCTCCGGCAACTGGCGTCGATGGTCAGCGGCATCCCCAGCTACACCTTCGACGAGGAGTTCCAGCAGCGGCTGTTCGCCGATCCGGAGGCGTCGTGGACGCCGGACCAGCTCCTCGACTTCGTGCGCGGCGACGCACCGAACTTCGCACCCGGGGAGCGGTTCGAGTACTCCAACACCAACACCATCGCCCTCGGTCTCGTCGTCGAGCAGGTCTCCGGGCAGAGCCTCCACGACTACCTCCGGGCGAACGTCTTCGAGCCGCTCGGCATGGCCGACACCGTCCTGCCCACCGACGCGGCCATCGCCTCGCCGCACCTGTACGGGATCACCGAGCAGGGCCAGCCGGACGGGGAGACCGCCGACGCGACCGGCTGGAATCCGTCCTGGGGCTGGTCGGCCGGCGCGGTGATCTCCACGGTCGACGACCTCGAGTTGTGGGGCCGGGCCCTCGGGACCGGGGTGGGGGTGCTGTCCCCCGAGACGCAGGAGCTCCGCCTCGACTCGTTCCTGTTCGACGTGCCCGGTGCGACCGACACTCGCGCCTACGGCCTGGGGCTGGGCATCGAGGACGGCTGGCTCGGGCACACGGGCGAGCTCCCGGGTTACAACACCTACGTGGGCTATCTGCCGGAGCTGGAGGCCGTCGTGGTCGCCGCGGTGAACACCGACATCCCGACCGCCGACGGGAAGGAACCGGTGAGTGTGGTGGCCGACGAGCTGAAGCGGCTCGTCGGTGAATCCTCCTGAAACGCCGAACGGCGCCCACCCCGGAGGGTGGACGCCGCTCGAGCGTCAGTGAGGACTAGCTCACTTGATGATCTTCGTGACGCGACCGGCGCCGACGGTGCGGCCACCCTCGCGGATCGCGAAGCGGAGGCCCTCGTCCATGGCGAC
>k87-355511_pt1 | contig 11141 bp, 9 predicted proteins | sample MGYA00084031_6733416 | MGnify analysis MGYA00084031
AAGTGTCTTCTCTGCTTTTTATTTTTTAAGCTATTAATTATCCGGCGTCCAAATGACAATATCTTCGCCAGATTGGTTTTGTTGTTCTATATCTTGGAAACCATGCTTCAAGAAAAAGTCTTTAGATTGGTTACGAGCGATACATTTGATAGGTAACTTGAAACTCTTAGCATAATCTAATAACTGATTACCATATCCTCTGTCTTGGTAATCTTTAATTACTTCAAGTTTCCATAATATAAGGTAATCATTAAATTGTGGGAAGTAAGTTTTTTCGATTTCATCTTGTTTATATAAACACATTCGCGCTACTAACTTGTCCCCAACGTAAATACCATAAAATGGTGAATCTGAACTAGCATCTATCATTTTTCCTTTTAGTTCTTCAACCATATATAAACCTTCGTTACCGAAGTTACGGAATTGTTCAAATGCTTCTTCAGTCTTGTAATTAATTTGTAAATGTACTACTTTAGCCATGATAATCCCCCTTGCTCTTTTCTCAATTATACTTCATTTAGATAAAATTTTAAATTATAAGCCGTTAGATTGTTTTATTTAACTACAATCTTTATACTATTGGTAGTAATTAATTTTGAAGGAGAAAGACTCGTATGGACTGTAAGAAGACTGTAATTGATCAACAAAATAGCTTTATAGATAGATATACAAATCAAAGCGATGAAATTTTGGATTTTTATGAATATAAACCTGGAGAACAATCTGAATTTGAAAGACGTGCTAAATTAAATTCTAATGGTAGAGAAAAAGCATTGTCAGAAGTGATTCATAGTTATATGTCTGACTTAGAACTGACAGAAGCACAGCTTAAGAATATTGAGAATTTAAGAAATGGTCACAAAGTTATAATTGGTGGTCAACAAGCAGGTTTATTTACTGGGCCGCTTTATACTTTCCATAAAATTATTTCTATAATAATTTTAGCGAATGAACAAAGTGAAAAATTAAACACAACAGTTGTGCCAGTTTTTTGGATAGCAGGAGAGGATCATGATTTTGATGAAGTAAATCATACTTTTGCTTATGACCGTGTTTCTAGGCAGTTAAACAAAGTGAAATACAGCACTTTAGAACCTCCTGAAAAAAGCGTGTCTCAGTATCAGTTCGATAAAGAACTTGTCATGGATGCTTTAAGCGATATGTTTAGTGCTATAGGGGAAACAAATCATTCAAAGGCTGTTAAAGAAATGGTTACGGATGCGATAGAAGCATCTGATTCATGGAGCGATATCTTTAAGGTTATGACGAATGAAGTGTTTAAAGAGCATGGTTTATTATTAATTGATGCGAGCTATTCAAAATTAAGAAAAATCGAGATACCATTATTTAAAGAAATAATCGAAAAACGTGAAGAGATAGATAATGCCTTCCGTAACACGCAAGATCAATTTGCTAATGTTATTAAAAAACGTATGATTTTAACAGATAGTAACGTACATTTGTTTTATGACTACAATCAGAAAAGACAATTGCTTATGTATGAAAATGAAAAATATTATTTAAGCAAAGATACGGATGTAACTTTTAGCAAAGATGAATTAATCAGTGTGTTGGAAAAACATCCTGAAAGATTTTCTAATAACGTTGTCACAAGACCTTTAATGGAAGAATATTTATTTAATACGTTAAGCTTTATTGGTGGCCCAAGTGAAATTATATATTGGGGCGAACTTAAAGAGGTATTTAAAACGTTAAATATTGAAATGCCTATCGTTACGCCGAGAATGCGTATTAGTTATCTTACTCAAGAAAGCAAGAAGTGTATAGATACTTACGAACTGGATTTAGATAACCTGTTGATAAACGGTATTAAAGATGACAAAGATAAGTTTATTAGAGAAAAAGCGTCTGATGAAGTATTGCGAGAAATTGAAGAAATAAAAGTAGTTCAATCAAGTTTCCATCAAAAGCTTATCAATCAAATTGGTGATAATTATCAAAACAGAAAATTAGTCGAAAAGAACAACCAGATTCATCAGCATCAATACCAGTATTTGATAGATAGATACTTGTTAAATGTAGAAAGAGAAAACGAAATTAGTATGAGACATTTTGAAATAGTGGAGAATACATTACATCCTCACCACGGACTACAAGAAAGAGTGTGGAATCCTATCCAATTAATGAATCAATTTGGGATTACTATGTTCAGTCCCTCCACTTATCCACCACTTCGTTACACTTTTGAACATATCACGCTTGAACTATAGTCAAATCAATGTTTAGCACCCAATTTACGAAATCGTAAATTGGGTGTTTTTTTAACTTTTTACACAAAGTTTAAGAAAACTTGCATAAATAGTGGAGGATTGTGGGGGAATGTGGTAAATTATAAATAAGGTGAGGTGAAATAAAATGTTCATGGGTGAATATCAACATCAATTGGATATAAAAGGTCGTATAATTGTGCCTTCTAAATTCAGATATGATTTGAACGAACGTTTTATTATCACTAGAGGCCTAGACAAATGCTTGTTTGGCTACACTCTTGAAGAGTGGGCGCGCATCGAAGAAAAACTCAAAACCTTACCCATTACAAAAAAAGATGCACGTAAATTTATGAGAATGTTCTTCTCAGGTGCTATTGAAGTGGAGTTAGACAAACAAGGACGTATTAATATTCCTCAAAATTTAAGAAGTTACGCTAATTTAAGTAAAGAATGTACTGTAATTGGTGTTTCTAATAGAATTGAAATTTGGGATAGAGCTACGTGGAATGATTTTTATGATGAATCTGAAGACAATTTTGAGGACATTGCGGAAGATCTCATTGATTTTGATTTTTAGGAGTGAATTAAATGTTTCATCACGTATCCGTACTATTAAAAGAAACAGTAGACAAGCTAGATATTAAACCCGATGGTACATACGTTGATTGTACATTAGGTGGAGCTGGGCATAGTTTATACCTGGTTGAACAATTGAGTGACGAAGGTCGACTGATTGCAATCGATCAAGATGAAACAGCGCTAGAGCATGCTAAAGAGATTTTAAAAGATCACTTGCATAAAATAATTTTTGTACAAGACAACTTTAGAAATTTAGAACATATATTAGAAGAACTACATATTAGTGAAGTAGATGGCGTACTATATGACCTAGGCGTATCTAGTCCACAACTCGATACACCTGAACGAGGTTTTAGTTATCACTATGATGCTAAGTTAGATATGAGAATGGATCAATCACAATCATTATCTGCTTATGAAGTGATAAACGAATGGTCATATGAACAACTTGTGAGAATCTTTTTTAGATATGGTGAAGAGAAGTTTTCTAAACAAATAGCTAGAAAGATTGAAGCAAGAAGAGAACAAGTACCTATAGAAACGACTTTCGAATTAGTGGATTTAATTAAGCAAGGTATTCCAGCTGCTAAACGTAGAAAAGGTGGACATCCAGCAAAACGTGTCTTCCAAGCAGTGAGAATTGCAGTGAATGATGAATTAGGTGCTTTTGAAACATCAATTGAAGCTGCAATACAACACGTGAAAGTTGGCGGAAGAATCTCGGTAATTACGTTCCATTCTTTAGAAGATCGTTTGTGTAAACAAGTCTTTCAAGAATATGAAAAAGGACCAGATGTACCAAGGGGATTACCGGTTATACCGGAAGAGTACAAGCCGAAATTGAAACGAGTAAATAGAAAACCAATTATTTCTGATGATCAAGAACTTGAGCAAAACAAACGAGCAAGAAGTGCGAAGTTAAGAGTAGCAGAAATTTTGAAGTAAGCAGAGGAGTGGCAATTGAATGGCAGTAGAAAGAATATATCCAAATTATAGACCTGATGAGTGGCAAGAGCCACAACTCGAACCGAAGAAGAAAAAAGTTACAAGGACCAAAGTTGTAGGTATATCTAGAATCGAAAAAGTCGTATACATATCATTAATAACTATGATTGCGTTGATAAGTATTTATATGCTATCTTTAAAAATGGATGCGTATAACAATAAGACTCAAATTGCAGAATTAGACAGTAAGATTGAACAACAACAAACAACTAATAGTGATTTGAAGACGGAATCTATGAAACAATCGTCATACGAGCGCATCTACGAAAAAGCTGAAGACTACGGTCTAAAGTTGAATAATGACAATGTAAAGGTAGTGCGTAGTGATGCCAAAAATTAAAATAAAGAAAAATAAAATAGGAGCAGTCCTCTTAGTAAGCTTTTTCGGACTGCTCTTTTTTATATTGGCTGTAAGATATTCATATTTAATGATCAGTGGACACTCTGCTGGTGAAGATTTAACTTACAGGGCCAGTGAAAAATATTTAAGACAATCAGTTGCAGAGCCAGAACGTGGAAAAATTTATGATAGAAATGGGAAAGTTTTAGCTGAAGATACAGATAGCTATAAATTAGTAGCAATTTTAGATAAAAAAATGAGTGAAGGTAGCGATAAGCCAAAGCATGTTAAAGATAAAGAAAAAACTGCTAAAGCGTTATCTAAAATCATTGATATGGATGAAAAAGACATATTAAGTAAACTTAAGACAAAAAAAGCCTTTCAAGTTGAGTTTGGACAAAAAGGTAAAGATTTAACATATAAACAAAAAACGCAAATTGAAAAATTAAAATTACCTGGTCTTACATTTGAAACTGAGAAAAAAAGATTTTATCCTAATGGAAACTTTGCATCTCATCTTATTGGTCTGGCAGATAAAGACCAAGAAACAAACCAATTAAAAGGCGTTGCAGGTGCTGAAAAAGTGTTTGATAGTTATTTAAGTGGTAAAAAAGGTAAAAATTCATATAAACAAGATATATGGGGCATGCTCGTACCAAACAGTGAAAACAGTATTAAAGCTAAAAATGGTGATGACGTGCACTTGACTTTAGACTCTAATATTCAAGTATTCGTTGAAAATGCACTTAATGAAATGGATGATCGATATAAACCTAAAGACTTATTTGCTGTCGTAATGGATGCAAAGACTGGAGAAATATTAGGTTATAGTCAACGTCCAACATTTAATCCGGATACAAAAAAAGATTTTGGTAAAAAATGGGCGAACGATTTATATCAAAATACATATGAGCCAGGTTCTACATTTAAGACATATGGACTTGCTGCAGCAATTGAAGAAGGTAAGTTTGAACCTAAGAAAAAATTCAAATCTGGTCATAGAGAAATTGATGGATTTAAAATTTACGATTGGAACGATGATGGTTGGGGCAATATACCTATGACAACTGGGTTTACTTATTCAGCTAATACACTCATGATGAAATTACAAGATTTAGTTGGAGAAGATAAAGCGAAAGCTTATTATGAAAAGTTTGGTTTCGGTAAGAAAACAGGAGGCTTGTTCGATAGTGAAGCGCCAGGTAATATTGCGTTTGACAATGAACTTCAAAGAAAGACATCTGCATTCGGACAATCAACTACTGTAACACCAGTACAAATGTTGCAAGCTGAAACAGCAATATTAAATCAAGGTAATATGTTAGAACCTTATTATGTAAAATCAATTCAAAATAAAGAAAATAATGAAACAATTAAAAAAGGCGATAAAAAAGTCGTCGGCAATCCAATTTCTAAAGATACTGCTCAAAAAACAATGGATGAATTAGATAAAGTCGTAAATAGTAAAGAAAGCCACGCAACAAATTACCAAATTGATGGCTATCGCGTGGCAGGTAAAACCGGTACTGCTCAAGTTCCAGATACTAAAAATGGTGGTTATGTTAATGGCGCAAACCCTTATTTTGTTAGTTTCATGGGTTACGCACCTGCAAAAGATCCAGAAGTAGTTGTTTATGCAGGTATGTCATTGGCGCAAAAGCGTGACTTAGAAGCCTATGAATACGGTGTTTCAAGAGGATTTAATCCTATTATGGAAAACACATTGAAATATTTAGATGTTGAAGAAACTGAAGGGAAGACTAAGGATAAATCGTCAGAAGTTCCGGATGTTGTCAACATGAGTATTCAAAAAGCAACTGATGCAATTAAAGGTAAGAAATTAGAACCAATTGTCATCGGCAATGGTCAAAAAGTTAAGAAACAATTACCTCTTAAAGGAAAAAATGTTCAAGACAAAGAAAGAATCTTGCTTGTCACTGACGGAGAAATGACGATGCCAGATACTGAGACATGGACTAAACGTGATCTCTTGAAACTACAAGAAGCTACTGGAATCGATGTGGAAACAGAGGGTTCTGGTTATGTGTCTGAACAATCAATAGAAGGAAATCAAACGATTAAAGCTGGTACAAAAGTGAAATTCACACTTTCGAATAATCATCCAAATGGTGATGATTCTATAGGTCAAGTACCAGAAGAAGATGCTTCTAAAGATACAAAGGAAAGTAAAGATGATAGTAAAGAAGAGACATCTAGTGATTCATAAAATCACTAGATTCCCGATAAAAAAATAAAAGAAAAGGTGAACAATTATGAATTTTACGCTACCTGTCATTGCGTTTTTATTGACTTTGATACTCGTGCCAGTTTTAATTCCAACACTTAAAAAATTAAAGTTTGGTCAGAGTATAAGAGAAGAAGGACCAAAGAGTCATATGAAAAAAACAGGCACACCAACAATGGGTGGGTTAACATTTTTACTTTCAACTATCATTGTTACAATCATTGCATTATTTTATGTAGAACAAGTAGGTCCACTTATTCTATTGCTATTTGTAACAATTGGATTCGGTTTAATTGGTTTTATAGACGACTATATTATTGTCGTTAAAAAAAATAATCAAGGCTTAACAAGTAAACAAAAATTCTTCGCACAAATTGCGATCGCGATTATATTTTATATTGTGAGCGTTATTTTACCGAATTATGATTTTGAAACTGCAATCAATATACCATTTACCGATTGGTCATTACCTTTATCTATCTTTTACATAATATTTATTGTGTTCTGGCAAGTTGGATTCAGTAATGCTGTAAACTTAACAGATGGATTGGATGGCCTATCAACAGGTTTATCTATCATTGCATTTGGTTTTTATGCAGTTTTATCGTTTATCTTAGATAAACCAGAAATAGGTTTATTCTGTTTAGTCATGTTAGCAAGCTTGATTGGATTTTTAATTTATAATAAATATCCAGCGAAAGTATTTATGGGAGATACAGGAAGTTTAGCATTAGGTGGTATTTTTGCGACAATTTCAATTATGCTTAATCAAGAAATCACTTTGTTATTGATAGGTTTAGTATTTGTAATTGAAACATTGTCAGTAATGTTACAAGTTACATCATATAAACTTACAGGTAAGAGAATATTTAAAATGAGTCCATTGCATCATCACTTTGAACTAGTTGGTTGGAGTGAATGGAAGATTGTCTTAGTATTCTGGGCTACAGGTATCATTACAGGTGCAATTGGTTTATGGATTGGAGTAATGTGATATGAAGGAATATGATGTATTAAAAGGAAAAGATGTACTCATATTAGGTTTAGCTAAGAGTGGGTATGAAAGTGCGAAATTATGCCATAAACTAGGTGCACATGTCACTGTGAATGATGGTAAAGATTTAACTTCTGATCCTCACGCGCTTGAATTGATTAACCAAGGTATTGACGTGATTAGCGGTGAGCATCCAATTAGTTTACTGGATAATAATCCGTTAGTGGTTAAGAATCCAGGTATTCCATATAGTATTCCTTTATTACAAGAAGCGCTTAATAAAGGGTTAGATATCATTACAGAAGTTGAATTGAGTTATTATATTTCTGAAGCACCTATTATCGGTATTACAGGAACGAACGGGAAAACAACTGTGACTTCTTTAATAGGGGACATGTTTGGAAATAGTAAAGTTAATGGACAAGTTTCTGGGAATATTGGTGTAGTTGCATCGAAAGTGGCACAAGAAGTTACAAAAGACGATTACCTCATTACCGAATTATCATCATTCCAACTTTTAGGAACGATTAATTACAGACCTCATATTGCAATTGTTACGAATATATATTCTGCTCATTTAGATTATCACGGTAATTTGGAAGAGTATCAAAATGCTAAAAAGAATATTTTTAAAAATCAATCTGAAGATGATTATTTAATCTTTAATTATGAGCAAAGACATCTCATCAATAAAGATGAGATAAAATCTAAAATTCTTTATTTCTCTACTCAACAACAAGTTGATGGTATTTATATAGAAGATGATTACGTCGTTTATAAAGATGTCAGAATTATTCATAAGAATGATATTGTTTTACCGGGTAAACATAATTTAGAAAATGTACTTGTAGCTGTTCTAGCTGCTTTATTATCTGGAGTAGATGTTAAATCTATTGTTCATACATTAACGACATTCTCTGGTATTAAGCATAGACTACAATATGTTGGTAATAATCGAGGAAATAAATATTATAATGACTCTAAAGCAACGAATACTTTAGCTACTCGATTTGCTTTGAGTGCCTTTAATTCTCCAATTATATGGTTGTGTGGAGGCTTGGATCGAGGTAATGATTTTGATGATTTGATACCTTATATGGACAATGTTCGATTGATGGTTACTTTTGGAGAAACAAAAACCAAGCTTAAAACATTAGGTGCAAGTCAAGGTAAAGAAGTTATACAAGCAAATGATGTAAAAGATGCTGTCGATAAGATACAAGATTATATCCAGTCAAATGATGTTGTATTATTATCGCCTGCATGTGCGAGTTGGGACCAATATGATACGTTTGAAGCGCGTGGTGAAGAATTCATCGAAAGTTTCCAAAAATATTTACCAACTTTTTAGAAATTGTATAAAAAGGAGTGACAACCGTGAATAAAAGTTCTGATAATAATGAGGATATATTGCAATTTGAAACGACTACTGAAGACGAACGTTTGAAAATTATAAGAAAAAAAAGAAAACGTAGACGTCAAATTCAATTAGGTGTATTCATAGGTGTTATACTCCTTGTCATTTTGATTGTTATTTATATGTTTACAGATATAAGTAAAGTTGATCAAGTTGATATTAAAGGCGAAGAAATCGTAGCAAAAAAAGATATTGAAAAAGCCTTGAATATTCAATCTGATTCTAGAATTTATAATTTGTCAAAAAGTGATATGACAACAAAAGTCGAAAAAATCGAAGGTGTTAAAAGTGTTAAAATTAAAAGACACTTCCCAAATGATTTAACCGTTGAAGTGAATGAGTATGAACCAATTGGTTTGATTAAAAGTAAAAAAGGATATACGCCTTTGTTAGAAAATGGATCAACTATGAAAAAATTATCGACTGATTTACCAATTGATGTTCCTATTTTAAATGATTTTAGTTCGAAAAAATTAGAAAAATTAATTCCTGAATTAAAGAAAGTTAAACCTAGAGTTAAAGCGATGATTTCAGAAGTGAATTATAAACCAGGTGAAAATAATGAAAATAGAATACAGTTGTTTATGACAGATAATGTCGAAGTTGTTGGAGATATTCAAACTTTCGCGAGCAAAATCAACTATTATCCGAGTATTTCTGATAAATTAGAAAGAGATAACTCTGGAGCGCTCAAAACACCTGGATTTGTAGATTTGCAAGTTGGCGTGACGTTTTTACCTTATGAATCAAAAGAACAACAAAAAGAACGTTCTGAAAAAGAGTCTGAACAAGACGAAAATGCTCAAACAGAACAAAAAAAATTAGACCAAGCGCTGCAAGATTTATCTAAAGAATTGGATAAATCAGGTGAAGAATCAAAATCATCTGAGAAATCGGAAGAATAAGTAAAAAAATCAATAAATAAACCTATAATTAGTTCACATTAAATCATCTATCATGTAAACTAATAATAGTGTAAATTTGATTATCATGTGTTAGAGGAGGTGCCTATCGATGGAGGAACATTATTATATCAGTTTAGATATAGGTTCATCGAGTGTAAAAGTAATAGTAGGAGAAAAGTTTCATAATGGCATTAACGTGATAGGTACAGGGCAAACGTATACGAATGGTATAAGAAATGGTTGTATTGATGATTTTGATATTGCTAAACAAGCAATTAAAGATACAATCAAAAAAGCAGCGATTGCTTCTGGTGTAGACATTAAAGAAGTATTTTTGAAAATGCCTATCGTGAATACAGAAATATACGACGAGAAATTTGAAATACCTTTTGAAGGAACAGAAACTGAAATAAATGGAAGTCATATTGAATCAGTATTAGACGGGATTAGAGATTTAAATGACGTTCCAGAAACTGAAGTGATCGGCGTATTTCCAATGAAATTTATTGTCGATGATTTGCATGAAGTATCTGACCCTAAAGAAATGGTAGCAACTCAATCATTAAAAGTAGAGGCAGGCGTTATTGCAACATCAAAATCACTTTTAATCAATATAATTAAATGTGTTGAATCATGTGGAGTAGATGTTTTAGAAGTATTTTCAGATGCTTATAATTATCAATCTATACTATCGCCAACTGAAGTAGAACTAGGTGCTTGTGTAATTGATATAGGTGAAGATTTAACTCAAGTAGGTTTTTATGAAAGAGGAAATCTTGTTGATGCTGATACGATTGAGATGGCAGGTAGAAGTATTACAACAGATATCGCAAAATCGTTAAATACTACATATGACAACGCTGAGAAGATTAAACAACAATATGGACATGCATTTTATGATTCTGCATCAGACCAAGATGTTTTTAGCGTTGAGCAAGTCAATGAAGATGGTCACGCACAATTTACTCAAAAAGAGCTTAGTGAAATTATCGAATCTAGAGTAGAAGAAATATTCTTTGAAATATTCGATTTACTACAAGACATGGGTATAACAAATGTTAATGGTGGATTTATTGTGACTGGAGGTACTTCAAACCTACTTGGAATTAAAGAACTATTACAAGATATGGTCAATGAAAAAGTACGTGTACATACACCGTCACAAATGGGTATACGTAAACCTGAATTTACTTCTAGTATATCTACAATATCTAGTGGAATAAACTTTGATGAGCTACTAGATTATGTTACAATGAATAATTATGATATCGATAATGTTGAAGAAGAAACATACGAAGATGTAAATCAAGAAACTAAAGCTAAACCATATGAACAATGGTTTAAGAAAAAAACAAACAAAGACAAAAATAATGACGCAAAAGCTTCAAATTCTGGTACAGACAATTACTCCGAAGCTGATTATGA
>k87-220966_pt1 | contig 11139 bp, 11 predicted proteins | sample MGYA00084031_6733416 | MGnify analysis MGYA00084031
GCGAGGTGGAGCGGCTGAGGCTCTCCTTGGAGTCGGCGGTGAAGGCGGGACTCGCGCCGGCCATCGTGATGATGCACTACCCGCCGGCGCCCAAAAGCCAGGCGCCGACGGGATTTACCCAGCTGCTGGAGGCGTATGGAGTCAAGCTTTGCGTCTACGGGCACCTGCACGGCGACGCCCAGCACGGAGCGCTGAAAGGCTGGGTCCGGGGCGTCTACTACCGCCTGGTGGCGTGCGACGCCGTAGGGTTCGCTCCCGTCCTGGTGGCGCAGGTGGAAGGCGGAGACGTCCAGGTGGTTGAGCCTGCGTGAGAGGCGTCAGCCGGGCAAGAAGGGATGGGGCAGTCCGTCGTCGTCGCACTTGAGCCGGAGCTGCTCCCTGCGGCCGTCGACCATGAAGATGACGTGCTCCGCGATGTTGCTCGCGTGGTCGGCGACCCGTTCGAGGTAGCGGGCGACGAAGAGCAGGTAGAGGGCTTGTCCGGCCCGGTAGGCGTCGCCCCCGTCGGTGATGAAGCCCAGCAGTTCTTCGAAGAGCTCACGGTAGAGGGCGTCGACCCCTTTGTCCGCCTCGCACACCTTTCGCGCCAGCTCTACGTCGCGCCGGACCATGGCGTCGAGGCTGTGGCGCACCATTTCCTGGGCCTTTTCCGCCATCCTCGGAATGTCGATGAGCGGCTTGATCAGGGGATCTTCCCCGATGGCCAGCGTCACTTCGCTGATGTTGATGGCGTGGTCGGCGATGCGGCCCAGATCGGTCGCGGCTTCGATCACCGTGGTGAGCACTCTGAGGTCGCGGCTGACGGGAGCGGTCCGGGCGATGAGGCCCAGAGCCCGCTGGTGAATCTCCAGCTTCCTTTGATAGATGTCGAACCGCCCGTCGATCACTTCCCGGGCGATGGTGAGGTTCTGCCCGGTGAGCGACTGGACCGCCATGTGGATGGCCCGCTCGGCCTTGCTGCCCAAGGTGAGGAGATCGTGGTAGAGGCTTTCCAGGGCCATGCCGGCGCTGCTGCCGGTGGCGGCCGCCAGGGTGTCCTGGGCTTCCTGGGGCGGGGAGACGGCGACGTGATCCGCCGCGCCGTCGGCCAGCACCTTCCCGCCGGAGAGGACGATGAGGCGCTTGGCCGTAGGCGCCACCCGGCGGAAAGCCCGGGAGACCCAGAAGACGGGGATCTCTTCACCGATGGCGGTGATCACCTGCCGGAAGCGGTCGGCCTCGTCCGGATCGAGATCCACGGTGGCGTCGTCGATGAGGAGGTAGGGAGCCCGCCGCACCAAGGCGCGACAGGCGAGGAGCATCCGCCGCTCGGCTTCCGTGAGCTCGGAGACGGGGTGGGAAAGGCGGCCTTGAAACTCCTCCCACAGGCCCGAGATCCGCAGCGCGTCGTTCACCCGCCGCTCGACTTCGGTTCCCACGGGACCGGGGTGCGTGAGGACTCGAAGGAGGGTGCCCCGAAGCGGTGGGGCGCCGGGACCCAAGGGGGGTTCCACCCGCTCCTTCGGCAGGGGTCCGCCCGCCACCTGGAGGGTGCCCGATGCCGTGACGCCCCGGGGGAGCCGTCCTGCCAGCGCGGCCAGCAGGAGGCTCTTGCCCGCGCCCTGGGGTCCGACGATGCCGACGACTCCTGGTTCCGTCACCGCCAGCGACAGCGAGAGCAGCGTCCGCTGGCGGGCATCCTGCAGGGTATACTGGTCAAAAGCGATCATCGATGACGCGGACAAACGTATCGCCTCCGCGAAACTACCCTTCCCATTCGGGGAGCGGGGTTTCTTCAGGGTGCAGCGGGAGCGTGATGATAAACCGGCTGCCCTTGCCGAGACGGCTCTCCACCCGGACGGAGCCCTGGTGCCGCTGGACGATGTGCCGCACGATGGCGAGCCCCAGGCCGGTGCCGCCTTCCGCCCGGGAGCGGGCCTTGTCGACGCGATAGAAGCGCTCGAAAATGCGGGGCACGTGCTCCGACGGGATTCCGGGACCATCGTCGGCTACCGAGATCTCGATGTAGTCTGCGGCCACCTTGCGAGCCTCTACCCAGACGTGGCCGCCGCTGGGCGTATACTTGATGGCGTTGTCTAACAGGTTCATCAGCGCCTGCCCGAACATGTCGCGGTCGACCGGAACGGCGGGCAGGCCCGGGGGAATCCGGATCTCCGGGACGATGGCCTTCTTGTCGGCTTGCGGGCGAAGCCGTTCGACGACGTCGGAGACCAACTCCAAAAGATCGACGTCCTGGCGGGCCAGGGGCGCGGTGTCCGACTCGAGCCGCGAGAGGTCCAGCAGGTCCCCGATGAGTGCTTCGAGCCGGTCGGCCTCGTCCTTGACGATCCGCAGAAAGCGCCGCTTCGTCTCCTCGGGCAGTTCATCTTCGAGGAGCGTTTCGACAAACCCTTTTATCGACGTGATGGGCGTCCGCAGTTCGTGGGAGACGTTGGCGACGAACTCGCTTCGGACTTTTTCGAGATATCGCAGGCGGGTGACGTCGAAGAGGAGCACCGCGGCGCCCAGCAGCGGTCCGTCGCCGTGGGCGAAAATGGGCTCGATGCGCACCCGGTAGCGGGCCGGGCGGGTGGTGGCGATGACGTCGACGTCCAGCGCGGCGCCGGTCCCCTGTTTCAGGGTGACCATGAGGGCTTCTTCGATCTGGTGGTCCCGCAGCACCTGGAGGAACGGCCGGCCCACCGCCTCCTCCTCGGCGATCTGCAGCGCTTTCACGGCCGAGCGGTTGATGCGGCGGACCTTGCCCGAAGCGTCGACCAGGATGGCCGGGCCGTAGAGGGCCTGGAAGACCGCGCGCAGCGCTTCCTCCGACTCCATCCCTCGCCAGAGCGCCTGGACCAGGTGGTCGTGGCGGCGAGCCAGGGCGGCCGCGACGCCGTCGAAGCCCCGGCCGGCCACGGTGAGGATCGGGCGGACGAAGGCGGGATCTCCCACCCGTGAGGCCGCCTCCCCCAGGCGGGCCAGGGCGTCCGCCTCGGCGAGGCTTCGAAGCCGCGAGGCGGCGAGGGCCAGAGCGACGAGGGCCAACCCTACGGCGATCCCCGGCCACGCACCTCGCGCGAGGCTCGAGCCCAGCAGCGCGGCGCCGGCGAGAGCGGCCAGCGGCGCCGCCCACGGCATGTCCACGGCGCGGCGGACCCCGGGGTTCACCGGGCTTCCCCTCGGGAAGGCGCGCCGCCGGGCTCGCCGGGTTCCGCGGGCACGTCATCCTTGAACCGGTAGCCCACGCCGTGCACCGTCTCAATGTACGTGGGATGCTGCGGGTCGTCGCCGATCTTTTGCCGGAGCCGCCGGATGTGGACGTCCAAGGTGCGCGTGCCGCCGGCGAACTGGTAGCCCCACACCTCTTCCAGCAGGGTGTCGCGGGAGACAGGCTGGCCCCGGCGGGCCATCAACAGCGCGAGAAGATCGAATTCCTTGGGTGTCAGCTCGATCTCCCGGCCACCCACCACGAGCCGCCGGCGCTTGAGGTCCAGGTGGAGCTCGCCGGCGATGAGGTTGTCGGCCCCTTCCTCGTAGTGGGAGCGGCGCAGGACGGCCCGGATGCGGGCCACCAGCTCCTTGGGGCTGAAAGGCTTGGTGACGTAGTCGTCGGCGCCCAGTTCAAAGCCGCGTACCCGGTCGTCCTCCTGGCCTTTGGCCGTCAGAATAATGATAGGCACGTCGGAAGCTTGCCGCACGCGCCGGCACACCTCGAAACCGTCGAGGCCGGGCAGCATCAAGTCGAGGAGGAGCAGGTCCGGGTGGTTGGCGTTGAAGATGGCCAGGGCCTCGCGCCCGTCCGCCGCCGTCAGCACCTGCATCCCCTCGCGGGTCAAGTGGTACGTGATGAGCTCGGAGATGGCCGGGTCGTCCTCGATCACCAAGATCCTGGGGGCCATGGCGGCACGACTCCCTTCGAGACACGTTCCCGCTACCGACGCAGATTCTGCGCCTGCCCGCCGGGCTCCTACCCGAGGGGCCCCTGCCGTTTCCCGGCGGTTGACCCGGCGGCGAGGCCGGAGGTAAACTGGACGGTGCCGGTGGCATCGCATTCGGGAGGAGCGGATCCGTGGCGTACACTCTCCAGCGGGAAATCGAGACCCGCGACGCGTCCCCGGGCGGGCCGGAGCGCGGCCCGGAAGGGGTGCGCCGGGTCGCGTTCACGACCTTGGGCTGCAAGGTAAACTTCCACGACACCGAGGGCGTGGCCTCCCTCTTCCGGCGTCGCGGGTACCAGGTGGTCGATTTCGACGAGACCGCGGACGTGTACGTGATCAACACCTGCAGCGTCACCGATCAGGCGGCGAAGAAGTCCAGGCAGGTGATCCGCCGGGCCATCAGCAGGAATCCCCGGGCCGTGGTGGTCGCGATGGGGTGCTACGTACAGTACGCGCCCGACGAGGTCTCCGCCATCCCCGGCGTCGACGTGGTGGTGGGCTCCCACCGGCGCGCGGAGCTGGTGGACATGGTGGAGGAGGTCTTTAGGACCCGCCGGCCGGTTCGTGCCGTCGAAAAGATCTTTAAGGTCCGGGAGTTCGAGGAGCTGCCGGCGCTGGACTTCGAAGGCCGCACCCGCGCCGTGGTGAAGATCCAGGACGGCTGCAACGAGTTCTGCTCGTTTTGCCAGATCCCGTGGGCCCGCGGCCGGAGCCGCAGCCGCCGGCCCGAGCGGGTGGAGGAGCTGGTGTGGCGCTTGGCCGAGCAGGGCTTTAAAGAAGTGGTGCTCACCGGCGTGCACCTGGGGGACTACGGCGACGACCTGGATCCTCCCGTCTCGCTGGCCCGGATCCTCCAGCGGATTCACGAGATCCCCGGGATCGAGCGGATCCGCCTGAGTTCCATCTACCCCAACGAGATCGACGACCAGCTCTTCGAGGCCGTGACCGGCCTTCCCAAGATCTGCCGCCACCTGCACATCCCGGCTCAGTCGGGCGACGACGACATCCTTCTCCTCATGCGTCGGCGGCACAGCGTCGATCAGTTCCGGCGGATGGTGGAGCGCCTGCGCCGGGCGCAGCCGGAGATGGCCATCACCACCGACGTCATCGTGGGCTTTCCCGGAGAGACGGAGGAGCGCTTTGCCAATACCTATGCGTTCTGCCGGGAGATGGAATTCAGCAAGATCCACGTCTTCCCGTACTCGGCCCGGTCCGGCACGGCGGCGGTGCGCCTCCCCGGCCACGTGGACAAAGAAGAGAAGCACCGCAGGGCCCGGCGGTTGATCGCCCTCTCGGACGAGCTGGCCTACGCCTATCACCGGCGGATGGTGGGCCGGCGCTGGCGGGTGCTGGTGGAGCGCTCCGGCGAGCCTCTCTTGCGGGGCCTGACCGACACGTACGTGCGGGTGCACTTCGAACCGGGGCGCGCACCCGTCCGGGAAGGCGACTTGGTCGATGTAGAGGTGGAGCGGGCCGGGCACGACCGGGTGTACGGGCGCGTCCCGGCCGGAACCCGGGAAGGAGTCCCGCCGGGGCCTGGCGAAGTCTGACACGCACCGGGAGGCGGAGCGGATGTCCCAGAGTGATTGCCTTTTCTGCCGCATCGTCGCAGGAGAAATCCCCAGCGAGAAGGTGTACGAAGACGACCTGGTCACGGCCTTCAAGGACATCAACCCTGCGGCGCCGGTCCACGTCCTCGTAGTGCCGAAGAAGCACATCACCAGCCTCGCCCACGTGGAGGAGGAGGATCGAGCGCTCCTCGGACACGTGGTGCTCACGTTGAGCAGGATCGCCGCTTCCCAGGGGCTCGACGGCCGGGGCTACCGGCTGGTCGTCAACACGGGCGACGAAGGCGGGCAGACGGTAGGGCACATCCACTTTCACCTTTTGGGCGGAAGGCGCATGGGTTGGCCCCCCGGTTGATCCCCGCCGGCCGGCCCGGGATCACGCTGAGAGGGGGGAGACCTTCCCGTGGCACAGGTCAGAGTCGAAAAAGGCGAGTCCCTCGAACGCGCCCTGCGCCGGTTCAACCAGTCGCTTCGCAAGGCGGGTGTGCTTTCCGAGGTCAAGAAGCGTGCGCACTATGAGAAGCCCAGCGTCCGCCGGAAAAAGAAATCCAGCGCGGCGCGCAAGCGCCATCGTTAAACGGAGCGGACACCGGCAGAGCCGGTCATCGAGGCGGGGATGTTCCCCGCCTCTTTTGCGGCGCGCCCATGGTAAAATATGGCTTGGGAGGTGCGGCGTGTGAAGCCGTGGCGGCTCGGCCTGCGGCGGATCCTGGCAGGCGTGGCGCTGGGCGCCGTCCTCGCAGGGGGCGCAGGTCTTTCCGCGCCTTCGAGCGGGACCGCCCCCGGGGAGGCGCCGGTGTGGGTGATCCCGGTCCACGGCACCATCGACCTGGGCCTTGCGGTCTACGTGGAGCGGGAAGCGGCCAAGGCCTTGGAGGCCGGCGCGCAGCTGATCCTGATCGAGCTCAACACCTTCGGCGGGCGGGTCGACGCGGCCACCGAGATCCGCGACACCCTGCTGCGCAGCCCCATCCCGGCGGCGGCCTTCATCGGGGAGCGGGCCTGGTCCGCGGGGGCCCTGATCGCCCTGGCGGCGGACTGGATCTACATGGCGCCCGGCTCGAGCATCGGCGCGGCGCAGCCGGTGCCCGCCGACGAAAAGACCGTGTCGGCGCTGCGGGCCGAGTTTGAGGCGACCGCCGAACGGACGGGGCGGGATCCGCGCATCGCCGCGGCGATGGTGGACGCGAGCGTCGCCATCGACGGGTTGGTGGCGGAGGGACAGATCCTCACGCTCACCGCAGTTCGGGCGGTTGAGGTGGGCTACGCAGACGGCATCGCCTCCAGCCGGGAGGAGGTCTTGGCGGCCCTGGGTTTCGCTGGCCGCCAGACGGTGGTGGCCCGGCTCTCGTGGGCTGAAAGGGCGGCGCGCTTTTTGAGCGAGCCCACGGTGAGCCAGCTGCTCTTGACGTTAGGGTTCTTGGGGCTCATCGCGGAGGCCACGTCGCCGGGGCTGGGCGTTCCGGGCGCCGTGGGCGTCATCTCCCTGCTTCTGTTTTACGGTTCCCGGATGATCGCAGGCCTGGTGGGCTGGGAGGCCGCGCTGCTTCTCCTCGCGGGCCTCGTCCTCCTCGCGCTGGAGATCTTTGTGATTCCGGGCTTCGGGGTGGCGGGTCTCGCCGGGATCGGCGCCACCCTGGCCAGTCTCGTCATCTCCTTTGGAGGAGTGGAAGAAGCGCTGCGCTCCGTGGGCATTTCCCTGGCCCTGACGCTGGCCGGGGCCGTGGTGATCTGGCGCTACGGCCGCCGGCGGGGGCTGTGGCGCCGGGTGGTGCTCGAGACCCGCTTGGCGGGGAAAGACCGCACGGTGGATGAGGGCCCGCGGCCGGCTGTGGGCCAGCAGGGCGTGGCGCTGACGGCGCTCCGCCCGTCGGGCATCGTGGAGATCGAAGGCGAGCGGGTCGACGCTCTGTCCGAGGGAGGATACATCGCAGCGGGAACGCCCGTCGAAGTGAGAGCGGTCGAAGGACGGCGGGTCGTGGTGCGGGAGATCAAAGGAGGTTGACGGCATGGTGATCGAGCTTTCCATTGTGCTGCTGGTCCTGGTCGCCTTTCTCGTTGTCGTGCTCAGCTTCGTCCCCGTCGGGCTGTGGATCTCGGCGGTGGCCGCCGGCGTTCGGGTGAGCATCGTGACGCTCATCGGCATGCGGCTGCGGCGGGTGCCGCCGGCCCAGATCATCCTGCCGCTCATCAAGGCGGAGAAAGCGGGCCTGGACGTCTCCATCGACAAGCTGGAAGCGCACTACTTGGCCGGCGGCAACGTCGACCGGGTGGTGGACGCGCTCATCGCCGCCCACCGGGCCCAGATCAACCTCACCTTCGAGCGGGCCGCGGCCATCGACCTCGCCGGGCGGGACGTGCTGGAGGCCGTGCAGATGAGCGTGAACCCCAAGGTGATCGAAACCCCGGAGATCTCCGCGGTGGCCAAAGACGGGATCGAACTGAAGGTCAAGGCCCGGGTGACGGTGCGGGCCAACATCGACCGCCTGGTGGGCGGCGCCGGGGAACCCACGGTCATCGCCCGGGTCGGGGAAGGCATCGTCACCACGGTGGGTTCTTCGGACAGCCACAAGGACGTGCTGGAGAATCCCGACAAGATCTCCGCGACCGTCCTGGCCAAAGGCCTCGACGCGGGAACGGCGTTCGAGATTCTCTCCATCGACATCGCCGACGTGGACGTGGGCCGCAACATCGGGGCGCAGCTCCAGATGGACCAAGCCGAGGCGGACAAGAACATCGCCCAGGCCAAGGCGGCCGAAAGGCAGTTCGCCGCCCAGGCGCGCGAGCAGGAGATGCGGGCGCAGGTGGAAGAGATGCGGGCCCGGGTGGTGGAGGCCGAAGCGGAGGTGCCCAAGGCCATTGCCCAGGCCCTGCGGGAAGGCCGCATCGGCGCCCTCGACTACTTCATGCTCCGGAACCTGATGGCAGACACGGAGATGCGGGAGTCGGTGGCCCGGGAGGGTAAGCAAGACGAGGAAGAGCCCGGCAAGACGGGCGGCGGGTCGTGATGGACGAGCTCATCGCCACGCTTTTCGGCATTTACTTTGTGCTGGCGGTGCTCTCGGCCGTCATCCAGCGCCTGCGGGGCGGGCCCGGCCGGAGCCTGCCGCCGGCGGCAGGACCTCTGGAGGAAGCGACGGCGACCTGGCCGTCCCCGGAGCCGCCGGCGCGGCCGGAGCGGCGGGAGCCTCTGCCGCTGGAGCGCCCCCAGCCGCAGCCGGCGGAGCGCGGGGAAACGCCCGGACCGGAAACGCTTCGTCCCCCTGCGGCGGAGCCTCCGGACCGGCGCTGGCAGGATCTTCCGTCTCCCGCAGCGCCCCGCCGCGAGGCGCCGGGCCAGCGGCACCGCCGGGCCATGCGGCTGAGCGCCCGCTCGCTCCGGGAGGCGGTGATCGTCTCCGAACTGCTGGCCCCGCCCCGGGCCCTGCGCCCGTACACGCCCTTTCCGCAGCGCCGGGCTGGAAAGTGACGGGGTACTCCGTGCGCTCGCCCTCGCATAGGTTTTGACAGAGCGCAGCTCGAGGGTGGGAGAGCGCATGGCGAGAGGTTCGCCGCCCGCGCGCGCCGCGAGGCTCCTGGGCAGGCTCGCCGGTTCCATGGAAATGCCGCGCGATGTCATGCTGGACGCGCCCCGGGTGACCGTGATCGGCGCGCTGCAGGCCTACGTCGAAAACCACAAGGGAATTTTGGAGTACACCCCCTCGCGGGTGCGGGTCCGCACCCGGGACGGGCTGGTCACCGTCACCGGCAGCCGGCTGAAGATCGGACGGCTGTTCCGGGAGGAACTGGTCATCGACGGGCGGGTCGACCGGGTCGAGCTGGAACCGGCCGAGGCGCCGGGAAGCGGGGAGCCCCGGTCGTGATCGAACATCTGTGGCGTTTTCTCCAGGGCTACGTGGTGCTCAAGATCCGGGGGGCGAGCCTGGAGCGCTTCCTCAACCGGGCGGCCCGGGCCGGCGTGGGCCTTTGGGACGTGGAGCGGCTCAGTTCCGGCATGTTGGTGGCCCGCATCCCGGCCGGGAGCTTTCGCACCGTCCGCGCGTTGAGCCGGGCCCAGGGCTGGCGGATCTCCATCGCCGAGAAGGTGGGCCTGCCCTTCTGGGCCGCGGCCCTGGCCCGGCGGAAAGGCCTGGCGCTCGGCGCGCTGCTAGCTCTTGCGGCGCTCTACGTCGCGTCGGGCCACGTCTGGTTCGTCGAGGTGCAAGGAGACGAAGGGATCCCCGCCGCGCGCGTGCGGGAGGTGGCCGCCGCCGCGGGGCTTCGCCCCGGCGTGCGGCGGGACGGAGTGGTCCGCGAGGAGATTCAAAAAGCCCTGCTGCTGGAGTTTGACGAGCTCTCCTGGGCCTCGGTGCACGTCCGCGGGACCCGGGCTGTCATCGAGGCCAGGCTCCGCAGCGGCCTCGATCCTGTGCCCCGCCCGGGCGATCTGGTCGCAGCCCGGGACGGCATCGTGGAGCAGGTGATGGCCACCCGTGGGCACCCGCGGGTCAAGAAGGGAGACACCGTCCGGAGAGGCGACGTGTTGATCAGCGGGTTTATCCCTCCCGGCGAACCGCTGCACCGGGAGCTCTTGGACGCCGGCCAGCCTCCTTACGTGCGGGCCGAAGGCATCGTGACCGCTCGGGTCTGGTACGAGGGGAAAGCGTCGGTCCCGCTGCTCCAGCGCCGCGAAGCGCCGACGGGCGCCCGGGCCTGGGGCATCGAGATCGAGCTGGGCCGGGCGCGGGTTCGCTTGGGCGGGCCTCCCCGGTCGTACCAGGCGCACCGGCAGGCGCGGCGCAGCTGGCGCGGGACCCTGGGCTCTTGGACCGCAGGCGTCCACTGGATCACCTACGAAGAGGTGGAACTGGAGCTGGTGGAACTGCCCGCGGCCCTCGCCGAGGAGCAGGCTCGCGCCGCCGCCGCGGCCCAGCTGGAAGCGGAGATGCCCCCCGGCGTGTCGCCGGTGGAAGGACCGTACGAGACGGTGGAGATCACGCTGGAGGATGGAACGCCGGCCGTGGTGGTGACGGTGCGGGCGGAGGCGATCGCCGACATCGCGACGTTCAGGGAAATACAGTTTTGACGGGTGTTTCAGCTTGTCACACTCAGAGGTTTCTGGTATAGTCTGCACATAGCGAGGCTCCGTGCGACCCGCTCCTTACCGTGCCGTGCAGCCCGATGGGGAGGAGACAAGGGCGGAGGCGATGGACGAGCTTTGAGCAGTGCGGTGATCAAGGCACAGTTCGTCATTGAGAACAACACGTCGGCCGTGGGGCTTTTCGGCAGGCGCGACGAGCACCTGCGCATCATCGAAGAGGCGTGCCAGGTGCAGATCGTCGCCCGGGGGACGGAGCTGACCGTCACGGGGAGCAAGCCGTCGGTGGACAGGGCCTTGGCCGTCTTGGACGACCTGCTCAAGCTGACCAAGACCCAGCCGTTCCTGACGCCTCACGACGTGCGCGCCTGTTTGGAGCTGCACCAGAGCGGCAACGGCGAAGGGTTCGACGCGCTCCACGACGACGTGGTGCAGGTGACGGCCAGGGGCAAGCGGATCGTCCCGCGCACCTTGGGCCAGAAGCGCTATGTGGACGCCATCCGGGAGAACGGGATCGTCTTCGGCATCGGCCCGGCCGGCACGGGTAAGACCTATTTGGCCATGGCCATGGCCA
>k87-860832_pt1 | contig 11137 bp, 6 predicted proteins | sample MGYA00084031_6733416 | MGnify analysis MGYA00084031
CCTTCGACCTGTACGACGTCGACTCCGTCAAGGAGCTGGCGCACCCGATCGCGGCGTTCAACGGCGGCCGCATCGCCATCGCGATCGCGGGCCTGCCCTACAAGTGCCCGCCCGCGCCGTACGAGGCCGCGTTCCTCCTCGACCACCGGTTCCGCGACGCCGGGATCCGCGACCGCGTCACCATCACGTTCACGACGCTGCAGCCCCGGCTGCTGCCCAACGCGGGCGAAGAGGGCGCGGCGGCGATCGCGGCGGAGTTCGAGCGGCGGGGCATCGAGTACCACACGGACCGAGAGCTCCTCCGGGCGGAGGCCGGTCGGTTCGTGTTCGAGGACGGCGAGGAGCCGTTCGACATCGGGATCGCCGTGCCGCCGCACCTCCCGCCCGCCGTCGTGCGCGAGAGCGGCTTGACCGAGGGCGGCGACTGGATCCCCGTGGACCCCGGCACCCTCGAGACGCGCCACCCCGGCGTGTACGCCATCGGCGACGTCGTCCACATCCCGCTGGCAGGCGGCGCGGCGCTGCCCAAGGCCGGGTTGTTCGCCGAGGCCCACGGCCGCCACGTCGCCGCTGCCATCGCCGCGCAGGTGGAAGGCGGTCCCCCGGCCCCGCCGTTCGGCGGCCACGGCCACTGCTACCTCGAACTGGGCGGCGGCGAGGCGGCGCTGATCGAAGGGGCGTTCTACGCCCTGCCGAAACCCTCGGTGCGCATCGTCGGGACCGGACCCGAGTACGCGCGGGCGAAGCGGGCGTTCGAGACGGACCGGCTGAGGGAGTGGTTCGGGCGGTGAACGGTCGGGGCTGCTGATCGGGCGGCCCCGCTTGCCGTCAGCCACAGGACCAGAGCGCCCGGCACGGCGTGCCAACGGTCCGAGTCGGGAGGCATCACGACCCCCGACCGCATTCCGACGTGGTCCGGTCGTCGACTCTGCCGGAGCGCGCGTGGCACGCTCGGCGCGCTGGCGCTGGAGACTGCCGTGGCCGCCGGCGACCGTCGCAGCGAGCTCGGTGAGCCGGCCGAGGGCGGTCTCTCCGGGTTCATGGCCTCGAACAGCCCGCGGCGGATGCCGAACTCGGCCCACGGGCGCGCCTGCCGAGTCGAACAGCAGGATCGCCTTCGGCATGCGGTCGAACACGGCGGACCGCCCGCCGCCGAGGCTCGCCACGTCGACAGGCGCGCCCAGCCAGTCCCCAGCGGATTCGCCGATGCGGAGGTCCGACGCGACCGTGGCCGCGGGGACGCTGTCCGCAGCGGTGGCCTCGGGCGTGTGCGAGCGCTCGAGCATCCGGATGTCGGCCGAGTCGCGGGACGACGCGCCGAGCGCGTCCCCCGCTCCATCCTGCCGCATCGATGCACCGGCTCCGCAGCCGGTGAGGATGCAGGCTGCGGCCAGGGAGAGGAGCCGTCCCCGGGGTGTCGGGGGGGCGTGGTGTCCCGGCATCGGGCTTCTCCTGGAACCGAGCGGCCGCCCGGCAGCGGTCGTGGCGCCGTCCGATCCTTCCCCCCGGAATAGAACCGCTGCCGTCCCAGCGCCGGCCAGCCGTTTCCCGCGACAGCGGGGCGCGGTACCCAGCCCTTGTGGGGCCGCGCGTGGCGGTCTATCGTGCGCCCTGCACCAGCGTGGCACGTTCTCCCGTCGCCGACCAGACCGCGATCGGCGCGACGGCTCGGCGCCTCGCGCGCACTCGAGCCAGTGTTCAACCCGGAGAGGACTTCATGGCATTCATTGTCCGTTTGCTCATCACCGCCGCGGCGCTGTGGGTCGCCGAGGCCATCGTTCCCGGCATCGAGTACGATGGCGGCGTGCTCGGGCTGCTCGGCGTCGCGCTCGTCTTCGGCATCGTCAACGCGGTGATCCGGCCGATCCTGCTCGCGCTCACCTGCCCGATCGTGCTGCTCACGCTCGGGCTGTTCATCTTCGTGCTCAACGCCCTCATGCTGTGGCTCACGGCCGCGCTCTCCGACGCGCTCGGCATCGCCTTCCGCGTGGACGGCTTCCTGCCCGCGCTGCTCGGCGGCCTCGTCATCGCCATCGTCAGTACCGCACTCAACATCTTCGTCGGCGACCGTAAGAAGGGGAAGTAGGGCGCCCCGACCGCCGAGGTCGGCCCGGCGCCGCGCCCTGGGTCGTGCTGAAGCCATGGGCGCGAGGCGCACCTGCCCCTCACCGGCGCGTACCCCCGCACTTCGGGGGCACGCGCCGGTGATCCTTTCCGGCCCTGGATTCCGATAGCGGAGGTAGAGGGCGGCGGCCGGGCTGCCGCCGGGGTCCCAGGCCGGGAAAGGAGGCGCCATGAGAGCAGGAGGGGCGTGCGGCGGGTTCGCGAAGGCCCGCGCCGCACCGGACCATGCGAGCCTCGTCCTCCCAGTGATTGCGGAGGTTCTGCTCGCGTGCGGCGACGAGGCGGAGCCGGGGGCGGCGATCGCCCCGGAGCCGTGCCGTGCGCAGGTGGTCTACGAGCAGGCGACGGTGAGCCAAGCCACAGAGCAGGACGTTCGGGTGGCGTTGCTGGATGCGGCCGAGCGGCTGGCGCCGGGGCTCGGCGAGAGTGAGCGCGCGGCGGAGCTGACGGCGGCGCTGCGCTCGGCGCAGGCGAGTGCTGCGCCGGACGCGGCGTGCCGCGTGATCCGCACTGCCCGCTCTGCGCTCGGAGCGCTGCCGGACGCGCCGGAGAGCCTGCCGGACCGGGCGGCGATCCAGCATGTGCTGGACGTGGCGGAGACGTACTACGCGCTCGCGCGCTGAGACGTGCGGCGCGGCTGTACACGCCGTCGATCCCCGTCGATGGAGGTGCCACATGAAGCCGTGCCGAGGAAGGCGTTGGTCGTGGCTGCTGCTGGCGGCGCTCTTCGCGCTCTGCGGGCCGGGGGTGCAGGGTGCGGGGGCGCAGCAGCAGCAAGGCACGGCGTCGGACACGATCCGGGCGTGCGATGTGCCGGGAGGCGGGACGATGTACCGGGTGGGGGTGCCGGGGCTGCCGGCGACGTGCAATTCGAAGGCGCACACAGAGTTCGAGTGGAACGTGATGGGTCCTGTGGGGCCGGCCGGACCCGCTGGTCCTGAGGGGCCGCCGGGGCCTCCGGGACCGAGCGTGCATGGCCAGCTCCAGGGCCTCGATGCGGACGATCACCCGCAGTACTTGCTGCTCGGCGGTGCGCGGAACTCGAACAGCGGCGTCGCGGTGACGGGGACGTTCAGCTCCAGCACCCCGTTGCCGGTGAGCGGCCCCGGGGTCCGCTTGCTCTGGTATCCGGCAAGGGCCGCCTTCCGCGCGGGGTGGGCAACAGGGAGTGAGTGAGACCTGGCAAACCTGGGTCTCTACTCCGTTGCATTCGGGCGCAGTACGACTGCCAGCGGTGAATACTCCGCTGCATTCGGCTCCCAGACGACTGCCAGCGGTGGTGCCTCCGCTGCACTCGGGGAGAGAACGACTGCGCAGGCCTACGCATCCCTCGCCATCGGGCGGTACAACGTGATCGCGGGCAATCCGAATGCTTGGGTAGCGACCGACCCGCTCTTCGTGGCCGGCAACGGGACGAGTGACGCCAGCCGCTCGAACGCGCTCACGCTCTTCAAGAACGGCAACCTGACGATCGCCGGCACGCTGACGCAGAGCTCGGATGCGCGGCTCAAGGAGGAGATCGAGCCGCTGGAGGGCGTGCTGGACCGCGTGCTCCGCCTCCAGCCGGTGACCTACCGGTTCAAGGAAGGCGTGGGCTGGAGCCGGGAGAAGCAGATCGGGCTCCTGGCGCAGGAGGTGGCCGAGCTCTTCCCGGAGCTGGTGAAGGCTGAAGCGGACGGCTACCTCTCGCTCTCGTACACGCAGCTTGCGGCGGTGCTGGTGCAGGCGTTGCGCGAGCAGCAGCAGCGGTACGAGGCCGAGCCGGCGAAGCAGGCGGTGCACATCCCTGCGCTGGAGCAGCGGCTCGCTGAGCTCGAAGCCCCCCTGGGGCCGCGGCGCTGAGCGGCGCGTGGGGGCGGCGGGCCGCGTGAACGAACTCACGCTCCCGAGCGCCAGCTCCCCCCAGCGCCTTCCACCTGATCCTGATTGCTCCCTCACATTCGACGCCCGGAGTGGCCGCGAGGTCGCATCCGGGCGTCCATCCATCGGCACGGTGCACGGTTCTTGCCCCCTGGCGCTGGCGCCTCTGGCGGCGTCGGCCAGGCGAAGGACTCGGAGACGAGGGAACCGGCGGGGTGGGAACACCGCTCCGTGAAGGGTGGATGACCTGGGATGAGAAGCGGTCCCGCTCGGGACGTGGTGGAAGGGAGCAGCGTTCGACTCGGGGGCGCCGGCCGCGGCGCGCTCCGTTCCTGCGTTTGCTGGCGTACTACGCCGGGGCCGCGGGACTCGCGGCGGTCCTGACGCGCTCCGTGCCGGCGGTCCGGAATGCACTCGTCGCGCCGATCGTGCTCCCGGCCGTCCAGGAGGTGCCGGAGCTGGCCCGCGCGCCCACCGGCGCCGCGCTGAGCCCCACGCCGCACCGCGCGCTGACCACCGCGCTCGTCATCCTCGGCACGCTCGCCCTCGTTCTCCCCGTCGCCTGGGTCTACCGCTACACCCGTGGGCTGCGCACCGACCGCTCGTTGGTCCAGTCGATGATCGTGCTGCCGCTCGTCGTGGCCGGCATCGTCATCGTCGTCAAGAACAGCCTCGCCCTCGCGTTCAGCCTCGCGGGGATCGTCGCCGCCGTCCGCTTCCGCAACACGCTCAAGGATCCACGCGACGCGGTGTACGTCTTCCTCGCCCTCGGCCTCGGTCTCGCCGCGGGCGTGCAGGCGCTCGACATCGCGCTCGTCATCTCCCTCTCGTTCAACCTCGTCGTCCTCGCGCTCTGGCAGCTCGACGCCGGCGCCGTGGCCGGCGGAGGCGAGGGCGTGCTCGCGGTGGGGGATTCGGGGCTGCTCGTGGCCCGGGGCACCGAGGAACGGACGGCGATCCGCACCGAGCTGCCGCGCCGTGCGAGCGACATGGAGACCGACGGCGTCCTGCTCATCCATTCGCCCGACCCCGACGCGGCGCTGGAAGGGCTCGAGGCCGCGCTCGGCGATGCGGCGAAGGACTGGCGCGTCGTCGGCAAACGGCAGCACTCCGACGGCATCGCGACGCTCGAGCTCCTCGTCCGGCTCAAGAAGGACGGCGACCCCGTCCGCCTGTTGGGCGATCTCGAGGACCGCTGGTCCGCGTTCATCGCGGCCGCCGAATACATCCCCGTCCAGGACCGGAGCGGCCAGGAGTGATCATGGCGCTCGGAAGGATCGGCGCGGGAGGTGTGCTGGCGCTGCTGTGCGTACCCGCCGCGCTGTTTGCGCAACGAGACTCGGCGGAGGTCGTTCCCGGCCCGCGCTACGCAGCCGACCGGGTCCAGGAGTTCTTCCTCGGCGAGAACTGGCGCCACCTCTGGCTCACGCCGATCCGCGCACCGGTGCTGGACCTCGGGAGCTTCGCCGGCGGGCTCGAACCGTTCCGCACCGGGGGCAACCAGAGCACGACGCTGCACATGCGCGGCGCGGACGGGCGGCGCTACGTCTTCCGCTCCGTGGACAAGTTCGTGCAGAAGTCGCTGCCCCGGGACCTGCGCGGCACGCCGGCCGGCATCCTGATCCAGGACCAGACCAGCGCGCTGTTCCCCACGGCGGAGGCCGCTGTGGGGCCGATCCAGGACGCCGTGGGGCTGCTGTACCCGCCAGCGCGGGTGTTCGTCATGCCGGACGACCCGCGGCTGGGCGAGTTCCGCGAGGAGTTCGCGGGGATGCTGGGCGTGCTGTTCGAGCGGCCAGACGAGGGGCCCGATGGGACGCCCGGGTTCGCGGGCTCGCGCAGGGTCGTCGCGATGGAGCGGATGCTGGAGCGGCTGGTCGAGGAACCTGCGGACCGCGTAGACAGCCGCGAGTACCTCGCCGCGCGCCTCGTCGACTTCCTGATCAACGACACGGATCGCAGTGAGGACCAGTGGCGGTGGGCGCGGCCCGAGCGCGAGGGCGCGTACTACCGCTGGCGGCCCATCCCACTCGACCGCGACGGCGCGTTCATGAACTCGAACGGCGTGCTGGGCGGCATCGCGCGCCGCATCTATCCGAAGTTGGTCGCGTTCGGCCCCGACTACCCCGACCGACGCTCGCTGGTGTTCGAGGCGGTGGACTACGAGCGTCCGCTCTTGAGCGACCTGGATCGTCGCACGTGGGACAGCGTGACGGCCGCAGTCCAGACACGGATCACGGACGACGTCATCGACCGGGCGATCGCGCAGCTCCCGGCGCCGTACCGCGCCATGGAAGGCGCGCGGCTCGAGCGCGACCTGCGTGCGCGCCGCGACCGGCTGCGCGAGGTCTCTCTCGACTACTACGAGTGGCTGGCCGTGGACGTGGATGTGCACGGCACGCACGAGCCGGACCGGCTCGAAGTCGTCCGGCTCGCGGATGGCACAGTGGACGTGCGGCTCTATCCGGGCGCAGCGAGTGCCATGGCCGTGGCCGATGGCGACGCCGGCGGCCGCCAAGAACCGTACTTCCACCGGCGTTTCGTCCCGACCGAGACCCGCGAGGTGCGGATCTACCTGCACGGCGGCGACGATCACGCCGTGGTCCGGGGCGAGGTGACGAGCGACATCATCGTGCGGGTGATCGGCGGCCACGGGGACGATGTACTCGTCGATTCGACGGTCGCTGCGGGCGGCCGCGGCCGAACCGTGCTGTATGACGCGCACGGGGAGAACACCTTCATCACGGGACCGCGCACGCGCGTGGAGCGGCGGCCGTTCCGCTTCGAAGTGCCCGCATCGTCGTTGAGCCCGGGGCCAGAGGCGGCGGTGGCCGCGGATGCGCAGCCGGCCCCGCACGGTGAGATGCCGCCTGGAGCCGGCGCCGCCGATGACGAGGACGCAGGCAACGCTGACGGCAAGCCGTACGGCGACGACGACTGGGTCGTCCACAAGATCGGCGGGGACCGCTATCGGGACTACGGCTCGACTTTCTCCTGGCGACCCACGGCGGACTTCGAGTTGGGCACGGGTCTCGTGGTCGGCTTCGGGCCCGTCGAAACGTACTACGGGTTCCGCCACGTCCCTTACGCCTCGCGCGTGCGGTTGACGGTCCTCTTCGCGCCCGGGCCGTTCGATTTCGGCATCGAGCTGGATGGTGATGTCCGCCGAGAGAACTCGCCCTTCGGCTTTTCGCTCCTCGCGCGCGCCGTTCGGTTCGGCGCTGTGCGCTTCTTCGGCTTCGGCAACGACACACCGGAGTTCGACACCGACCGCGCCACCGTGAGGCAGACCGAGCTGTCCGCCGCGGCCACACTGGACTGGCGCCCGCGCTACGGAGGGCGCGGTGATCGGGCGCGGATCTCGGTCGGCCCGGCGTTCGTGTACCGCGATCCGCGGTTCGAGCGGGGCAGCACGCTGAGCCTCCTGCGGCCCCCTGGCAGCAGCCCGTTCGGCCAGATCGGCGCGATCCTCGATGCGGAGCTGGAGCGCACCGACGGCCAGCCCGTGCCGCGGCGCGGCTTCACCGTGGACGTGCAGGCCGGCTTCTGGCCGTTCGTGGACGGCGAGGCGGACGACTTCGCGGATGTGGAGGTGGTCGGCGCGTACTACTTGCCGCTCCGCGGACCGACGGGCCCCGTCCTGGCGTTCCGCACGGGCGGCGAGCGCGTCTGGGGCGACTTCCCCGTCCAGGAGGCCGCGTTCATCGGCGGCCGGCATTCGCTACGCGGTTACGTCTCCCGCCGCTACGCGGGCGACGCATCGCTGTTCGGGAGCGCGGAGCTCCGCTGGCCGATCACGCGCGTCACGCTCCTCACCGCGGGTGAACTCGGCGCGCTCGCGTTCGCCGACGCCGCGCGCGTCTTCTTCGACGGCGACTCCAACGACGGCTGGCACGTCGGCGCGGGCGTGGGGCTGTGGTACGCGACGCTGGGTCAGGTCGTGAGCGCGGCCGTTGCGCGCGGCGGGCGCACGCGGCTCTACGCCTGGCTCGGGTTGCCATACTAGCGATGGGGATGCTCGGCGAGCGGATCCTCCGTTTCGAGGTCCCGAGTGGCGAGATCCTCGAATGGCTGCTCGGCGAGCCGCTGCCGCCGGGGTTCCACGAGGAGCGTATCGAGCTGGACCTCTTCCGCGCGCTCTACTACGACACGCCCGGCCACGACCTCGAGCGGCGCGGCGCGACCGTCTGCCTGTCGATCCATCAGGACGGCACGCACCTCCTCGGCGTGGATGTTCGGGAAAGGGCGACGGGGGGCGTGGTCCGGCGGCGTCGCGCCGAGGCCAGGGTGCCGGATCTCGCTCCATCCGATCTGTTCGCCCACGCGTGTGAGCCGACGCGCGTGGTCCGCGCACTCTGCGATCCATCGCTGCTCGACATCGTCCTCGAGCTCGGCGTGACGCGGCGGCTGCGGGTCGCGCGCGCGGATGGCGACGCGCCGGCGCCCGTACACATCGCGTACGACATCGCCACCGTGCGCCGCGGCGACACCTCCGGCGAGCTGTACGAGGTCGAGATCCGGATGCCGGAGGCGCCGCCGGGCCGTTTCGAAGGGCTGGTCCGGACGTTCGAGGAGGGGTACGGCCTGCGGCCGCTGCTGGGCGACCTGGCGAGTCGCGCCCGCGAGCTCGTTTCGGCGCTGGAGGGCGAGGAGCTGGCCAGGCGGCTCCACGCCGCGCGAGAGGTCGCCGTCGTCGCCTACCACAACGGGCGCATCGCGCTGTGCCGCTCCGGCGGCGAAGGGCTGCGCGTCCCCACCGGGCCCGGTTCCGGACGCGACGCCTGCCACCGCGTGCTGCGCGGCTGGCTCGGCGGCGTGCGCGGCCGGGTCCGCATCCTCGGCACCAGCCCGGGGGACAGCCAGCGCCCCGCGCTCGAGGTCTGGCTCGCCGAGGGCATCGAGCCCGACGCGATCGGGGGCGGCCAATGCACGTGGCTCTCCCTCGAACACGTGCTCCAGGCGGCGGGCTCGCCGCAACTCCGGGACGCACGCACGCTCGCTGCCCTCGAGGTAGTCCTGCGCTCCGACCTGCCGGCCCACGCCGTGACGATCCCGACGCCGGCGACCGGAGCGGCCTCGGAGCCGCTGGACCTCGCCGCATACGCGCCCGAGAGCGACGACGACGCGGACGTGCTCGCGCCCAAGGAGGCACGCCCCGAGCTCCTCCTCAACCGCGAGCTCTGCCGCCTCGCCTTCGATGAGCGCATCCTCGTCATGGTCGAGGACCGGAGCATCCCCCTGCTCGAGCGCGTCCGGTTCCTCGCCATCTTCGGCGCGCGTCAGGACGACTTCTTCATGACGCGCGTCGCGGAATCCAAGGAGCAGGTCGCCGCCGGCGTCACCCGCCGCACGCCGGATGGCCTGACTCCGGCAGAACAGCTCGAGGTCATCCGCATCCGTGCGCGCCAGGTCGCGCGACGCGCGTATCGCGTGCTGACGACGTCGCTGCTGCCCGACCTCGCGCGCGAGAACCTTCGCGTGGTCCGCTGGAACGAGCTCGACGACGCCGAGCGCACGCTCCTCGGCGAGCGTCACTGGGCGCGCATCGAGGCGCTGATCACGCCGTTCGTCGCGGACCCCAGCCACCCGTTCCCGCACATCCGCAACCTCAGGCCCGCCATCGCCGCGATCGTGCGGCTGCCGGAGAGCCGGCTCGACCGCTTCGTCGCCATCGAGCTGCCCGGCGAGCTGCCACGCTTCGTTCCGCTCCCGGACGGCCGCCGCTACGTGCCGCTGGAGGAGCTGATCCTCGGCGGCTTGCCGCGCCTGTACCCCGGGCTCGAGGTCGTGCGAGCCCACACGTTCCGCGTGACGCGCAGCGCCACGAGCCGCCTGCCCGCCGACGAGGTGGGCGACGTGATGGCCGCCGTCGAGGACGAGATCGCGACGCGCCCGTTCCGCCAGGCCGTCCGCCTCGAGGTCGAGGAGGCGATGCCGGAGGAGATGCGCCGCCATCTCCTCCGCGAGCTCCGCTTCGAGGCGCCCGAGTCGCTCAGCACGCTGGGCGAAGCCGACATCTACGCCGTTCCCTGGCTCGTGGACCTCGCCGGGCTGTCGGAGATCGCGGCGCTCGATGCACCGGAGCTCAAGTACCCGCCGTTGGAGCGCAGCTCGCCGTTCGCGCCGGACCGGTCCATCTTCGACCAGATCCGTGAACGCAGCCGGTTGATCGCGTTCCCCGACCACTCCTTCGACGCGACCGTCGGCCGCTTCCTCGCCGAGGCCGCAGACGATCCGGACGTCGTCGGCATCAAGACCACACTCTACCGCACGGACCCGGACTCCGAGATCGTGCGGGCGCTCGCACGCGCCCGCGCGGCCGGCAAGGACGCGTTCGCGCTGGTCGAGCTCAAGGCCAGCTTCGACGAGCGCCGTAACGTCGAGTGGGCCCGCTCGCTGGACGCCGCCGGCGTGCACGTCGTCTTCAGCCCTTCGCGCTACAAGGTCCACGCGAAGATCGCGCTCGTGCTCCGCAACGAGCCGGACGGCATCCGCCGCTACATCTACCTCGGCACGGGAAACCTCAACGCGAGCACGGCTGCCGCCTACACCGACGTCGGCATCCTCACCGCCGACCCGGGGCTGGGCGAGGAGTTGAACGCGGTGTTCGGTCTGCTGACCGGCTACTCGGCCTCGGCCCGACTCGACCGGCTCCTCGTCTCGCCGTTCCAGATGCGACGCCGTTTCCTGGAGCTGATCGAGCGCGAGATCGAGCACGCACGCGCAGGTCGCGGTGGGCACATCCGTGCGCAGATGAACGGCCTGTCGGACCGGAGGATCGTCGCGGCGCTGTACCGCGCCTCACAGGCGGGCGTGCGCATCGAGCTGGCCGTCCGCGAGATCTGCCGCTTGCGGCCGGGGCTGCCCGGCATCTCGGAGAACATCCGCGTCGTCAGTCTGCTCGGCCGCCTGCTCCAGCACAGCCGCATCTTCTACTTCGGGAACGCCGGCGATCCGGAATACTACATCGGCTCGGCGGACTGGCGGCCGCGCAACCTGCTGCGCCGCGTCGAGGTCGTCACACCGGTGGACGATCCCGAACACCGCGCCGCGCTGGACCGCATGCTCACGACCGTCCTCGAGCACCCCGAGGCCTGGGAGCTGCGCGCCGACGGCGCCTACGTGCGCGGGAACGAGGTGATCGGCGGGATCG
>k87-1815623_pt1 | contig 11130 bp, 8 predicted proteins | sample MGYA00084031_6733416 | MGnify analysis MGYA00084031
CGGGTGACCAGGCCGCGTGTGCTCATGCGGGTGAGTTGGTGGTGCAGGCGGCTTTTCTCCCACCCGGCCGCCCGGCCGAGTTCGTAGAGGCGCATTCGTCCGTTCGGCGCCTCGGACAGCAGCGCCAGCACGGTGTAGTCGGCATTGGACAGCCCACTGTCGGCGAGAAGCTGTTGCTCGATGCGGCTCCGCAGCAGTTCCAGCATCTGGTAGGAGGTCCGCCATGCGCGGAGTTCGCGTTCGGTCAGTTCCGGCTGCTCCATAACGGCATCCTAACGGTGAGTTGACACATCAACTCGCAGGCGTAGATTTGAGGTGTCACCTCGATTCCGCCGAAACAGGGCAGGTTCCCGTGGACCTCGGGAAGCGCATCGTCGTCCGGGCGAGCCGAATCTCCTCTCCCGCCGCGAGAGGCGTCTTTAGTTCCTCCCCTCGACACGTCCGAACCACTTCTTCTCGCGCCCACGCTCCCTTCGCCGGCCCTCTCACTCGCAAAGGAGACTCCTCATGCCCAGCCGGGACGACGACAACTCCCCGCGGAACGGTTTCGCTTCGCGACACGGCCGTCGCGATTTCCTGAAGGCGTCAGCGGTGGCAGGCGTGGCGGGCGCGAGCCTGCTGACGTCGCCTCCCGCTCGAGCGCACGACGGCCGGGGCCAGGAACCACCGCGTGACAGCGGAAAGCCGGGACGCCGCTACGTGATCCGAGGCGGGGCGGTGATGTCGATGGACCCGACGGTGGGCGATTTCGAGGTCGCCGACGTCGTGGTGGACGGCACGAAGATCGTCGAGATCCGACCGCACGTCCACGCACCGGGGGTCGACGAGATCGACGCGCGAGGACGCATCGTCATGCCGGGGTTCGTCGACACGCACCACCATCAGTTCGAGACCGCGCTGCGGTCGTTCCTGCCCAACGCCCTGCTGCGCGACGACGGATCCGGTTCACCGAGCGCCGACCCGTCGTACGTGGAGTACGTACTGGAACGGTTCGCGCCCGCGTATCGGCCGGAGGACGTCTATCTCAGCTCGCTGTTCGCCGGACTGGCCCAACTCGACGCCGGCGTCACCACCGTGCACGACGTCTCCCAGATCCACCACTCGCCCGAGCACTCCGACGCCGCGATCCAGGCACTCGTCGACGCCGAACGGCGCGCCGCGTTCGGCTACTTCCAGGGCGACGGTCGCCCCGAGGCGCGCTATCCGCGGGACGCCTATCGCATCAGAAAACAGTGGTTCGCCTCCGACGACCAGTTGGTGAGCATGGTCATGGGCGGGGAGATCCAGGAAGCCGAGGAGGTCTACACCCGCGCCTGGACGATTGCTCGCGAGCTGGATCTGTTGATCGCCGCGCACGCCGTCTCGGGTGCGGCGCCTCGGACGGTCATCGACGAGCTCGCCCGAGGCACCGGCGGGAGCACGGGCGATCTCGGTTTCGGCCCGGACGTGCTGTTCATCCACATGACCGGGATGTCCGACCTGACCTGGCGGCGGGCCCGCGACGCGGGGGTGCGGGTGTCGGTGGCCTTCCCGATCGAGATGCACATGCGCCACGGCGTGCCGCCCATCCTCACGATGCAGAAGCTGGGCATGGAGCCCTCTCTTAGCTCCGACGTCGAGACCACCATGGCCGCCGATCCGTTCACCTTGATGCGGTCGGCGCTGACCATGCAGCGCATGCTGGTCAACCAGATGGTCCTCGAACAGGGCGACTTCACCCCGCCCAACGAGTGGCCGACGCCCGCCGAGGGCACCCCGCCGCTGCTCACCGTTCGCGACGTCCTGCGCTACGCGACGATCAACGGGGCCGCGCACCTTCGCCTCGACCACAAGACCGGCTCGCTCACGCCCGGCAAGGAGGCCGACATCGTGCTCCTCGACGCCACCGCCCTCAACGTCGCCCCGCTCAACAACGTGCCGGGTGCCGTGGTCACCCTCATGGACCGCACCAACGTCGAGACCGTGATCGTCGCGGGCAAGGTCCGCAAGTGGCGGGGGCGGCTGCTCGGCGTCGATCTCGACCGCCTGCGGCACGATCTGGAGAACTCGCGCGACTACCTGTTCCGCGCGGTGGGAATTCGGCCGGACTTGTTCGCGTGAGGGAAATTCTTGCCGTCGCCGCGAAACCGGCCCTCGGGGACCGATGTTCCGCTACCGTGATCACACCATCCGAACTCGCCGACGGGGGACGACACATGGGGCTTTTCAGCGGACTGATGGGAAACGCGTCGAGAATCGATCCCGGTTCGGCGACGCGGGAGCTGGAGCGCTTGCTGGCCGAGGGAGAACAGGTCCGGGCGGCCTACCAGTTGATCCGGGACTACTTCGTCTTCACCGACCACCGCCTGATCCTCGTCGACAAACAGGGCGTGACCGGTCGGAAGATCGAATACCACTCGATTCCGTACCGCAGCATCACCCACTTCTCCGTCGAGACCGCCGGTCACTTCGACCTCGACGCCGAGTTGAAGATCTGGCTTTCCGGGATGGGAGTACCGATTTCGAAGCAATTCAGCAAGGGAGTCGACATCTACGAGGTCCAGGCCCTGTTGAGCACCTACATCGCACGCTGACCACGAATCCGTCCCGGCCCCGACGCGACTCGGAACCTCACGGCAGGTAGAGGTCGCAGGGGCCGGCGTCGAGGACCTCGATCGTGTCGCCGGAGTGCTCGGCCAGCCATGCCTCGAACTCCCCCACCGCGTCCTCGGTGACGGCGACCGTGAAGGTGACGTCCGAGCCGTAGTCCACTCCCCGCAGCCGGTACGGCGAGTTCCGCAGGTGGTTCTCCAGCCGTCCGGCGCGGTCGTGGGGGACGGCCAGCAGCAGCTCGCGGTGGCGGACCCGGCGGAGTTCGCCGACGATGTCCAGCGTCTCGGCGAGCACCCCCGAGTAGGCGCGGACCAGTCCACCGGCCCCGAGCTTGATCCCGCCGAACCAGCGTGACACGACGGCCACGACATCGGTCAGGCCGCGACGGGTCAGTACCTCCAGCATCGGCACCCCCGCCGTCCCGGAGGGTTCGCCGTCGTCGTTGCTGCGCGCCGTGAGCGCGCCGGTGTCGGGATCGCCGATCCGCAGGGCGACACAGTGGTGCGTGGCGTCCGGCCCGGCTCGCCGGACCCGCGCGATCACCGCGTTGGCCTCGTCGACGTCGGAGACACGGGCCACGGTGCACAGGAACCGGGAGCGTTGGATCTCGACCTCGTGCTCCCCGTCGCGGGCGATCACCCGCACTCTCCCGCCTCCGTCCGTCGTCCGACCGTCGGCCCGATCCTACGCCGCGCCCCCGGCGGCGAGGTCACCCGAGCGGCCGAGGCGCAAGACCGCGCTCACCCCATGTCGGCGTCTCGGTATTCGGACCCGCGCTCGGCACCCTCGCTGTCTCGTGCGCCACATCCCTCGGGGCTACCCAGGTTCACCGAGTCGATCACGAACCGTGTCCGAAAAAACACGCGCCGAGGGAGGCCAATTGGACCGTGTCATGTGATACACCTCTGTCCCTGATGCTCACGAGTCGTACGCGCCCGGGCGAAGGACGCGGGACGAAGTTCCGAACGGGTGACATCGAGATCACCCGTTCGAGCGCTCCCGGCCTTCGCGCGACGCGGACGGCTGGCGGGCCGGCCGCATTGATCACGGCGGGCGACGAACGTCGTCGTTCGATCGCACACATACAGGAGCACACATGGCAACGGTCGGACATCCACCGGTCGAAGCGAGTGACAAACCTCGATGGACGCCGGCGAAGATCGCGCTCTGGGTGGCGATCTCCCTACTCGGAGGCGTCGCCTGGACCATCCTCGCGGTAGCCAGGGACGAGCACGTCAACGCGATCTGGTTCATCTTCGCGGCACTGTGCTCGTACGCGATCGCGTACCGGTTCTACGCGAGGTTCATCCTCACGAAGGTTCTCAAGGCCGACGACAAGCGCGCCACACCGGCGGAACGGTTGGAGAACGGCGTCGACTACAACCGCACCGACCGCCGGGTGCTCTACGGACACCACTTCGCGGCCATCGCGGGCGCGGGTCCGTTGGTCGGCCCGGTGCTCGCCGCTCAGATGGGCTACCTGCCCGGCACGATCTGGATCATCGTCGGGGTCGTGTTCGCGGGCGCCGTGCAGGACATGGTGGTGCTGTTCTTCTCGATGCGGCGTAACGGCCGGTCGCTCGGTCAGATGGCGCGCGACGAGATCGGCCCGATCGGCGGTGTCGCGGCACTGCTCGCCGTCCTGGCCATCATGATCATCCTGCTGGCGGTGCTGGCGCTCGTGGTGGTGAACTCCCTCGCCGAGTCGCCGTGGGGCGTGTTCTCGCTCGCGATGACCATCCCGATCGCGCTCTTCATGGGCTTCTACCTCCGGTACCTGCGGCCCGGCCGGGTCACCGAGGTCAGCCTGATCGGCTGCGCCCTGTTGCTGCTGGCCATCGTCGCGGGCGGCTGGATCGCCGACTCCTCGCTGGCCTCGGTGTTCACCCTCGACAAGGTGACGCTGGTCTGGTGCCTCATCATCTACGGCTTCCTCGCCTCGGTGCTGCCCGTGTGGATGCTGCTGGCGCCCCGCGACTACCTGTCGACGTTCATGAAGGTCGGCACCATCGTCGTGCTGGCGCTCGGCGTGCTCGTCGCGATGCCGGCCACCACGATGCCGGCGTTCACCGACTTCGCGTTCAACGGCCAGGGCCCGGCGTTCACCGGTTCGCTGTTCCCGTTCGTGTTCATCACGATCGCGTGCGGGGCGCTGTCGGGCTTCCACGCGCTGGTCTCCTCGGGCACCACGCCGAAGATGGTGGCCAAGGAGCGGCAGGTCCGGCTCATCGGCTACGGCGGCATGCTCACCGAGTCGTTCGTGGCGATCATGGCGCTCGTCGCGGCGTGCGTGATCGACCAGGGCCTGTACTTCGCCATGAACTCGGCGGCGGGCGCCACGGGCGGAACGGCCGAGGGCGCGGCCGAGTTCGTCAACGGACTCGGCCTGGCCGGGGTCTCCACCACGCCGGAGGCCCTCGACGCGGCCGCGGCGGCGGTGCAGGAGGAGTCGCTGGTCTCCCGCACCGGCGGTGCGCCCACGCTCGCGGTCGGGATCTCCGAGGTCCTCGGTGACGTCTTCGGCGGTGAGGGCGCGAAGGCGTTCTGGTACCACTTCGCGATCATGTTCGAGGCGCTGTTCATCCTCACCACGGTGGACGCCGGGACGCGGGTGGGCCGCTTCATGCTCCAGGACACCCTGGGCAACGTCGTGCCGAAGTTCAAGGACACGTCGTGGCGGCCGGGTGCGATCCTGGCCAGCGCGGTGATCGTGGCCGCGTGGGGCTCGATCCTGCTCATGGGCGTCACCGACCCGCTCGGCGGTATCAACACGCTGTTCCCGTTGTTCGGTATCGCCAACCAGTTGCTCGCCGCCGTGGCGTTGGCCGTGTGCGTGACAATCCTGTGCAAGACGGGGCGGGTCAAGTACGCCTGGGTGCCGGGCATCCCGTTGGTGTGGGACGTCGTCGTGACACTCACGGCGAGCTGGCAGAAGATTTTCAGCAGCGACCCGAACATCGGCTACTGGAGCCAGCACAACGCCTACAAGGAAGCCCTGGCCGCGGGTGAGACCTCGATGGGGCCCGCCGAGAACGTCGAACAGATGGAACAGGTCGTGCGCAACACGTTCATCCAGGGCAGCCTGTCGATCCTCTTCGCCCTGCTGATCGTCGTGGTGCTCGTCGACGCGCTCCGGAAGTCGATCAGCGCCATCCGCTCCGGCACGATCAGCGACACCGAACATCCGGCGGAGGAGTCGCACATCTTCGCCCCGTCCGGGCTGTTCGCCACGGCCGAGGAGAAACGCCTCGCGGCCGAGTGGCGCGAGTGGGAGGCCAAGCAGAAGCCCACGGGCAGCGCCGAAGAGGTGCCGGCGTGACCGGCCGCGCCGCCACACGCCGCCCCGGCCTCGCGCGGGTCGGGGCGGCGCTCGCCCGCGCCTGGCGTGCCGTGAGCTGGTACGTCAAGGAAGTGGTCGGCGAGAACGACTACGAGCACTACGTGGCGCACCTGCGCCGCCACCACCCCGAGGCGCGGCCCGTGTCGCGGCGGGAGTTCGAGCGCGCGAAGCTGGACCGGATGGCCAGCGACCCCGGTGCCCGCTGCTGCTGACCGTGACGGAACTTGCCGATCTCCGGTACGGTGAGTTGCTCACCGGTTTCGGGCACGGCCGGTGTGGGTAGCAAGGAAGCACTCGGGCATTCCGCGGTGTGAGGAGTGCGATGGTCATGAGGAAGTGGCTCCGCGCGTGGCCGGTGTACCGGCAGTTGACGGGGTCCGACCGCCTGGGCCGGGGCAAGGCGGCGGAGTCCGCCCGGTCGGCGGCGCTGACCCCGAGGACCGCCTCCGCCGACCGGGTGGTCAACTCGGTGTGTCCCTACTGCGCGGTCGGATGCGCGCAGAAGGTGTACGTCAAGGACGAGCGGGTCGTCCAGATCGAGGGCCATCCCGACAGTCCCATCTCGCGGGGCCGGTTGTGCCCCAAGGGGTCGGCGAGCAAGCAGCTCGTCACGGGCCCCCAGCGCGCCGATCGTGTCCTCTACCGCGCGCCTTATTCCACACAGTGGCGGGAGCTCGACCTCGACACGGCCATGGACATGGTGGCCGACCGGGTCCTCGACGCGCGGGCCAAGGGCTGGCAGGACACCGACGAGCACGGCAACCCCCTTCGCCGCACGATGGGGATCGCGAGCCTCGGTGGGGCGACGCTCGACAACGAGGAGAACTACCTCATCAAGAAGCTCTTCACGGCGTTGGGAGCGGTGCAGATCGAGAACCAGGCCCGGATTTGACACTCGGCCACGGTTCCCGGTCTGGGAGCCTCCTTCGGTCGCGGTGGCGCGACGGACTACCAGCAGGACCTGGTCAACTCCGACTGCATCGTCATCATGGGCTCCAACATGGCCGAAGCCCATCCGGTCGGGTTCCAGTGGGTCATGGAGGCCAAGGCCAGGGGTGCGACGGTCATTCACATCGACCCGCGGTTCACGCGCACCAGCGCCATGGCCGACATGTACGTCCCGCTGCGCGCGGGTACGGACGTCGCCTTCCTCGGCGGCGTGATCAACTACATCCTGTCGAACGACCTCGACTTCCGTGAGTACGTCACGGCCTACACCAACGCCTCGTTCCTGGTGAACGAGGAGTACCGGGACGCCGAGGACCTCGACGGGCTGTTCAGCGGTTACGACCCGCGGACGGGCTCGTACGACCCCGGAACCTGGGAGTACGAGAGCGTCCACACCGAGGGGGACGGCTCCGGCGGGGCGAAGTCCAAGCAGAAGTCCTCGGCGTACGAGTACGGCTCCGGTGGGCCGAAGGTCGAGGGCGGGGCCCGGCGGATCGCGGCGGACCCGACCCTGCAACACCCCCGGTGCGTGTACCAGATCCTCAAGCGTCACTTCGCCCGCTACACCCCCGAGGTCGTCGAGTCGATCTGCGGGGTCCCGGTCGAGCAGTTCCTCAAGGTGTGCCGGGCCTGGACGGCCAACTCCGGGCGGGAGCGCACCGGCATGCTGGTGTACAGCGTGGGGTGGACCCAGCACAGTGTCGGTTCGCAGTTCATCAGGGCGGGCGCCATCATCCAGTTGCTGCTGGGCAACATCGGCAGGCCCGGCGGCGGGGTGATCGCCCTGCGCGGACACGCCAGCATCCAGGGCTCGACGGACATCCCCACCCTGTTCAACCTGCTGCCCGGCTACCTTCCGATGCCGGACGCCGAGTCGCATCGGGACCTGCGAAGCTACGTGGCCGACGTGCGGGGGGACCTGCAGAAGGGCTACTGGCGCAACGCCGACGCCTACATCGTGTCGTTGCTGAAAGAGTACTGGGGCGAGGCGGCGCGCCCGGACAACGACTTCTGTTTCGACTACCTGCCCCGGATCACCGGCGACCACGGCACCTACCGGTCGGTCATGGACATGATCGACGGCAAGGTCTTCGGCTACTTCCTGCTGGGGCAGAACCCGGCCGTCGGGTCGGCCCACGGTCGGTTGCAACGGCTGGGGATGGCCAATTTGGACTGGCTGGTCGTGCGCGACCTGACGATGATCGAGAGCGCGGAGTTCTGGAAGGACTCGCCGGAGGTCGAGACCGGGGAGATCGACCCCACTCGGTGCCGGACGGAGGTGTTCTTCTTCCCCGCCGCCTCCCACGTCGAGAAGTCGGGCACGTTCACCCAGACCCAGCGCATGCTGCAGTGGCGCGACCAGGCGGTCGAACCGACCGGCGATCGGCGTTCCGAGCTGTGGTTCTTCTACCACCTGGGCAGGCTGCTCAAGGAAAAACTCGCCGGGTCCACCGACGAGCGCGACCGGCCGCTGCTCGACCTGGCGTGGGACTACGAGGTGGACGGCGACGAACCGTCCGCCGAGGACGTGCTGAAACACATCAACGGCCACGACCTGCGGACGGGCCGTCTGCTGAACGGCTACACCGAGCTCAAGTCCGACGGCAGCACCTCGTGCGGGTGCTGGATCTACAGCGGGGTGTTCGCCGACGGCGTCAACCAGGCCGCCCGGCGTAAGCCGCACCGGGAACAGGGACCGTACGAGTCGGAGTGGGGATGGACGTGGCCGATGAACCGCCGCGTCCTCTACAACCGCGCGTCGGCCGACCCCGAGGGCCGGCCCTGGAGCGAGCGCAAGGCTCTGGTGTGGTGGGACGCCGAGCACGGCGAGTGGACCGGCTACGACGTGCCGGACTTCGACAAGCACAAGCCGCCGGACTACATCCCGCCGGACGGCGCCGTGGGCCCCGAGGCGTTGCGCGGCGACGACCCGTTCATCATGCAGGCCGACGGCAAGGCCTGGTTGTTCGCGCCGAAGGGGTTGCAGGACGGCCCGTTGCCCACGCACTACGAGCCCCACGAGTCGCCCGTGCGCAACCTGTTGTACGGGCAGCAGGGCAACCCGACGCGCAAGGTCTACGGTCGCCCGGACAACCCGTCGAACCCGGCGCCTCCCGAAGCGCACGGCGAGGTCTTCCCGTACGTGTTCACCACGGCTCGGCTCACCGAGCACCACACGGCGGGAGGCATGAGCCGTCAGTTGCCGTACCTGGCGGAGCTACAACCCGAGTTGTTCGTGGAGGTCTCGCCCGAGCTGGCGGCCGAGCGCGGGTTGGAGCACCTCGGCTGGGCGCACGTGGTGACCAGCAGGGCCGCGATCGAGGCTCGGGTGATCGTCACCGACCGCATGGCGCCGCTGCGGGTGCAGGACCGGGTGGTCCACCAGATCTGGTTGCCCTACCACTGGGGCCACACCGGTCTGGTCAGTGGTGACGTGGTCAACGACCTGTTCGGGGTGACGCTGGACCCCAACGTGTTCATCCAGGAGAGCAAGGTCTCAACCTGTGATATCCGGCCGGGCCGCAGGCCGAGGGGACGCGCGCTGCTGGACTACCTGGCCGACTACCGCAGGCGCGCCGGGATCACGACGGAAACCGGACTCCGCATCGCCACCACCGAGGCGCTCGACGTGGTGCACACGGAGCCTCCTCCAACCGAGGGGCCGCAAGCACGGGAGGAGCGATGAACTCCGAGCACAGTCTGTACGGGCCGCTCGACGACCCCGCCGCCGACGCGGGCCACACCGACCCTCCTCCTCGGGTGGGTTTCTTCACCGACACGTCGATCTGCATCGGGTGCAAGGCCTGTGAGGTGGCGTGCAAGGAGTGGAACCAGGTGCCCGACGACGGGTTCGACCTGCTGGGGATGTCGTTCGACAACACCGGCATGCTCGGCGCGAACTCGTGGCGGCACGTCGCGTTCATCGAGCAGGAGCGCCCCTTGGGCGGGCAGGACAGCGGTCTGGGCTCGCTGCCGACCGGGCCGTCCGGCAGTGAGGCCGCCGCGGACGCCGCCGCCTCGGCGATCGAGCAAGCCGAGCATCGCGGTGGTCGGCTCGGCACCGAACCGGCCGATCTGGGCATGCCGTCGTTCGAGTTGCCCGGCGCGAACAGCGGGGCCGAGAACCGCACCGAGTTCCGGTGGTTGATGGCCTCGGACGTGTGCAAGCACTGTACCCACGCCGGGTGTCTCGACGTGTGTCCCACCGGAGCGCTCTTCCGCACCGAGTTCGGCACGGTGGTCGTGCAGGAAGACATCTGCAACGGCTGCGGGTACTGCGTCTCCGGCTGCCCCTACGGCGTCATCGACCGGCGGGAGGGCGACGGCCGCGCGTGGAAGTGCACGTTGTGCTACGACCGGCTCAAGGACGGTCTGGAACCGGCGTGCGCCAAGGCCTGCCCCACCGACTCGATCCAATTCGGACCTCTGGACGAGTTGCGCGAGCGCGCGCGGCGGCGGGTGGAGCAGTTGCACGATCTCGGCGTCACCGAGGCGCGTCTTTACGGACACGACCCGGAGGACGGGGTCGGCGGTGACGGGGCGTTCTTCCTGTTGTTGGACGAGCCGGAGGTGTACGGGTTGCCGCCCGATCCCGTGGTTCCGACCCGCGACCTGCCCTCGATGTGGAAGTACGCGGCCATGGCGGCGGTGGCGTTTCTCGGCACGGCGGTGTCGGCGTTTCTGGGGCGAGGTGGCCGATGAGGGGGCGGAAGGACTTGCTGCGCGAGCCCCGTAGTGACCGGGGCGCGGCCGACACGCGCGCCCGCATGTTCGCGCGGCGTGGTGACCGGCGTGGTGACGATGGGAGCCGGGAACCGGCGACCGTGCCGCGGGCCGAGTTCCGCTCCTACTACGGCCGTCCCGTGTTGAAGCCGCCGGTCTGGGAGTGGCTGATCCCGGCGTACTTCTTCACCGGCGGGCTGTCCGCGGGGACCGCCGTGTTGGCGGCGGGCGCGGACCTGACCTCTCGACCCGCCCTGCGGCGAGTGGGGCGGGTGAGCGCGTTGGCGGGTCTGGGGGCGAGTACCTACCTGCTCGTCGCGGACCTCGGGCGGCCGGAACGCTTTCATCACATGCTGCGGGTGGCCCGCCCCACCTCGCCCATGAGTGTGGGGACGTGGATTCTCGTCGCCTACGGCCCCGCGATCGGGCTGGCGGCGGTGTCCGAACTGGTGCCGAAGCGGCTGCGTCGCATGCTGCTCGCCCGGCTGTTGCGGTGGTTGGCAAGACCCGCGGGGATGGCCGCGGCC
>k87-428512_pt1 | contig 11130 bp, 13 predicted proteins | sample MGYA00084031_6733416 | MGnify analysis MGYA00084031
CTTTCGGCTCTGATCCAAAAATAACTTGGCCTGCACGTAATTTGCTGTCGACGGTTTCTTCAATAACTCCAACCCAAAATTGACCGTCATGATAAACGGTTAGCTTCATTTCAGGTTCCCCCTCTAAAAAAATTGTGAATGTGAAAGGAATGATGGACGAGCCCGAGGGGGCAAGGATACTGCATTAGGAGTCGACTCCTAATGTAACTGGACTACCAACCAGTTATGTGATTTTTCATTCCTTTTATGAATTAGAATTAATAGATTGGAAGCGTAACAACTGATATGTTACCTCATGCAGTTGAGGTTGAATTAGTTTCGGTGTTTTCAGCAGATTCAGGTGTGTTGACTGTTCGCAACTCGATTTCCTTGATGAAAAAGGATAAAACGACACAAACCAAAAGTGAAAGCATGATAAAAAGGAAAATCCCACCAATCGCTTCGTCGATGGTATGGCGAAGCTCCATCACCAGATGATCGAATTGGGCCATTTGAGCGGATGGCAGGTGCGCACGGATTTCTCCTAGCTTCTGCGGATCCAACAGGGCTTTTAAAGTTGATTCGTAATGGGAACCATCTAATTGCACGCGGCTATTTGTTATTTTATCTAAAAGTGGGATATGGGTCAATTTTTCGTTAAGTTGCGTTGACATGATGGTACCCATAATCGCAACGCCCACGGTTCCCCCTAATTGGCGGAATAGCTGGTTGGTTGATGTGGCTACTCCCAGATAGCGATGTTCCAAAGCATTTTGTGCGGTCAAACTAAAGATCGGGAAGCAAATACCCAATCCGATTCCAAACAGGACAAGTTTGGAAACCAGCGTCAGCGGTGTTGTGCTTGGATCACTGAGATAGAGCAAATAAGATGCTCCGGTCATCGTTACCAACCCGAATATAGACAGTACTTTGTACTTTCCTGTCTTACTCACAATCTGGCCGCTGATGGTGCTAAAGACCATCATGCTGATGATCAAGGACATCATGATCATGCCCGTTTTGGAAGAATCGGTTCCCAGTACACCTTGGGCCAAGAACGGAATGTACATAATCGTGCCGAACATCCCGATCCCAATCCCGAATGAGACGATATTGGACAAAGTGAAAATGCTGTTTTTGAACAGCTTGAGTGGAACCATTGGACTTTCCACTTTGCTCTCGATGATGAGAAAGACAGAGAATGAAAGGACGGTCATTCCCAATAATGACAATATCAACGGAGAAGTCCAGGCATATGCTTTACCGCCAAATGATAACGCAAACATCATAGGCAGCATCATGGCGATCAAGGCAAATGCGCCCCAATAGTCAACAGCTTCCCGTTGATGAAAGTCGGTTTTGGGATACAAGGACAAAATCAGAAAAAGCGAAATGATCCCAACGGGAAGGAAAACCCAGAAAATCCATGGCCAGCTCCAATGGTGGACGATAAATCCGCCGATGGAGGGGCCCAATATGCTTGTCAGACCAAATGTAGCGCCTAGCATACCTTGCCATTTTCCCCGTTCCCGCGGTGCGAACAAGTCACCAACTGAAGTGAAGACTGTTGACATGACCATGCCTTCACCTATACCTTGTACTCCCCTGTAAAGGATCAATTGAAACATGGTTTTGGCGGTGCCGCACAAAACGCACCCAAGAATCAATACCCCCAAGCCATACAGCAAAAAATTTCTCCGGCCATAAATGTCCGACAGTTTACCAACGATTATGACGGTGATGGCAGAAGCCAACATATTGATGGTAAACACCCAGTCAAAATAATCTGCTCCGCCTAATTGGGCCACAATGGTTGGTAAAGCGGTGCCGATGATAGTTTGATTGAGTGAGGCAAAAAACAAAGCGGACATAATCGCCAGCATTACAATTAGTTTTTTGCGCTGACTTAGATACTCCATTATAACAACTCCTTCCTGCACAATATATTATTATATTATACCATTTCAAACTAAATGATGATTAAATTTTTTTATAAAAATTTAGACAAGCTATAACGCCGCCTATTTAAAACAGGTTAAACATAATTTTTAAAATAAATTCGAATAAAGCCTTGTCAAAATAATTGTATATTGCTTATAATCTGAATTATTCAGATCATTAATTGACAAGGAGGGGAAAAAATGGCTAATCTCTTTGTTTTTAATGAAGAAGTAGAGACCCAAGATCATGATAAGATAACGTTTTTTTTGGAGAGGTTTGGCATCCGGTTTGGGAAAGTTGAGCTGCCCGACCAAGCAAAGGAATTAGCGAAGCTGCAAACGTTGACGGATGAGCAGCGCTCTGGCCTTATTGATCTTTTTCCTGAGGAGATAGATAAATTTTCATCATTAACAGGATATCGGTCTGATGTGGTCTGTTTTTATCCTGAATTTGAGCATTTAGATTTTATACTAAGTAAATTTGCCCCCATTCATTTTCACTTTGAAAATGAGTTTTGGTATTTTGTGGATGGAAGTGCGAAGTTTGGTTATCTCGGTCATGACGGAACCAAATTTCAAGTCACGGTGGAGGCTGGGGAGTTTATCCAAGTGCCTGAAGGAGTATGGCAATGGTTTGAACTGACTGAAGAAAAGCGCATGAAAGCCATTCGTTTCTTTTATACAACTGGAACGGTGCCGGAACGTGTCCCTGTCGAATTGTAAATATTCATATATTTATTGCGGGCGGGTGTTGGTGTGAGTCTAAAATCAAAAAGTTTAACCATGGAAGCCGTTTGTGCCGTTAGAGCCGCAAATGCAGATTTGCTAAAGGACCCATATTCACAAAAAATAGCTTTGTTGTTGCCCGATGCTGAGAAAAACTGTGAGATTTTGGATCGTGGGTCCCGCGGCATGTTCTCGCGTAGTGTAGTGTTGCGGAGCCTGTATTTTCGTGATGCCTTGATCGACCAAGCCAAGCATCATACCCAACTCATTGTGTTGAGCGCCGGTTTTGATTTGCGGACAACGTCTTTGCCGGAATGGAAAGGAAAACATTTCTTTAGTGTCGATCATCCCTATTCACAAGCATTCTGCCGAAACGTATTTACGCAAGCGGAGATTGATGTCTCCGATGTCAAATTTGTCGGGTTTGACTTGAACCGGCCGCCCAAGGAATTGATGGATTCTTTGCGGGATAATGGGGTGGACTTTAACGAGCCCACGACCGTTGTCTGGGAAGGAGCCACTTATTATTTTGCCAAAGAAGCCGTGTATCAAGTGATGGACGCGTTTGCCGCGAACTTTAAACAGTTTGCCTTTTATGCCGATTTGATCAACATCAAGTCATTTTTTGAAGGGGACAAGCCCGTCAGTGTGGGTGTTGAAAAAAATCTTGCCTTTTTGGAAAAGATCGGAGAACCGTGGATTGGCTTTTTTGATATGGAGGAATTGAGAACTCGCCTTAAGGAAATGGGCTATCATGCCGTTCAATTGATACCGAGAGAAGATTTGGAACAAAAATATTTTGCTGAGATTCTCATGAGCCGCGATAACACGTATTTTCTCAAAGCTACAGTAGAAAGGAATTGACAAGATGGACAGTGCTTTGTTCGTGGATCAGCTCCTGAAGGAAGTAATGGATGATCAGGAAGAGAAGAAGAGACAGATCAGACTTGAAGGTTTAGATGAGCAGGCCGAGTTGCCGGAATTTGTGATCAAACATTGGTTGAATTTTGCGGTCTACTATGAAAAAGCGGCAACGTATTTTATTGCCGATTGGCTGAAGACAACGAAAGAACCCGATGCGTTCGTGAATTTTGCGCATCAGATCCGTGATGAAGCAAATCATTATGTGTGGTTGCGCAAGTATTTGCAGGAGTACACTGATCCAGATGCATTCACTCCGCCTAAAGAATGGCGCTATTTGATGGAAGAGTATTATCCAGGGTTGGATCATTTGGTTGAACGGTTGGCCGCACATAACATCGCATCGGAAAGTGCCGCTCTTGGTTTTATGGAGTTTGCTTTGGATCGTTTTCCAGAGTCCATCCGGAATACAGTGGAAAAAGTGGCCAAAGATGAGCACTTCCATGTTTCATTTGGGTGTACCTTGTTAAAGAAATATTGCACGACGCCAGAGCTGCAGGAGCGCGCGTTGAAGGCTACGCGTGAAGCAATGAAGTTGATGCGCCAAGCGAGAGAAGTGTTCGTCCAAATTTAGGCAAATTCATTTATACAGACTTGGGGATGATTTATGAATAGAGTTGTAGTGACAGGGATCGGAGTCATAGCCCCAAACGGGGTTGGCAAAGAGCGATTTTGGGAGCAGTTGGTCGCGGGAGAATCCTATATCGTCCGGGACGCCGAGATGGAATCGATGGATATTAACAGCAAGGTATTGGCACGGCTACAGGAATTTGACCAAGATAAATTCATCGAATATTGGGATGATATAGATTTTTCTGCTCAAGATCGGTTTGTGCAATTTGGTTTAGCTGCTGGACAGCTTGCGATGGAAGATGCCTCACTCGCTCCTTCTGTGGCAGAGGCTGATGAGAGAGGGATTATTTTCTCTTCAGCGATTGGCGGCACACAAACGGTAGCAGATATGTTTAAAAGGTTGAGTGACAACGATGACCAAATGTTGGAATACCAGCAGGTGGGAGAGATATTTTATAACTCCGGAATGTTTAACTATCCCGCTGCACTGTTGGCTAAAAAATATTCGCTTCAAGGCCCGTGCACTTCCTTGTCCACTGGTTGCACGGCGGGCTTGGATGCATTGGGGCTCAGTTATGAGTTGATCCGGTCTGGTGAGACCAAGGTCATGCTGGCAGGGGCGTCTGAAGCACCTTTGGTTGATTTGACATACGCCACCTTGGATATTATCGGTTCTTTGTCTGTCGCCGAGTGTGAAGCCAAAAAGGCTTCAAGGCCTTTTGATGCCAAACGCGCCGGATTTGTCATTGGTGAAGGGGCCGCTTTTCTGGTCTTGGAAGAAGAGCAGCACGCGCTTGCCAGAGGAGCCCGCATTTATGGCGAGGTGGTTAGCTATTACAGCGTGAGCAACGCTTTTCATATGACCGATTTGAAAGCGGATGGCCAGTCGATGAGTGACGTGATAAGTGCCGCAATGCGCATGGGTGGTGTAAAGCCGGAAGAAATTGATTATATCAATGCGCATGGAAGTTCAACTCCACAAAATGATGTGTTTGAGACCAATGCCTTCAAGCGCGTTTTGGGGGAACACGCTTATAAGGTGCCAATCAGTTCCACCAAATCGATGATTGGTCATTCGTTGTCTTCTGCAAGCTTGATGGGTGTGATCTCAGCTTTGATGTCCATTAACCATTCGGTGGTGCACCCAACGGCCCATTACGAGTTTCCTGATCCGGAGTGCGATTTGGATTATGTACCCAATGAAGCGAGAAGTTTGCCCGTTAACACGGCAATGGTAACCGCAAGCGGCTTTGGCGGTATTCATTCGTCCGCGATTTTTCGAAAATATGGAGGTACCCAACGTGCTTAAGCGGGTGGTTATTACTGGAATGGGGATTGTCAATCCGTCTGGGATTGGCAAAGAGGAATTTTGGAACAAAGTCAGTCGTGGAGAGTCGGCGCTCAGACAGATCACTCGCTTTGACGCATCCCAATTTCCGGTGCAAGTTGCCGGTGAAATTACTGATTTTCAAGCAGACGATTTTATCCCACGCAGATTTAAGGTAAAGACAGACCTTTTTACCCATTACGCGTTGGCAGCAGCGCAGTTGTCACTTGCTGATGGGGATGTGGACTTGCAACAGGAGGATTTGCATCGGGTGGGAGTCTTCCTGGGAAACAACGCGGGAGGTTGGGATATATGCGAACGCGGTTTTTACGAATTGTACAAGCAAGGGGCTTCCTATGTGAATCCCTGGCAAGCGACCGCTTGGTTCCCCACCGCGCCCCAAGGGTTTATCACGATACGCCATGGAATTAAAGGGTATAGCAAAAGCTTTGTCTGTGATCGTGCGAGTGGTGCGTGTGGCATTTATTTTGGTGTTCGTTCCATTCAAATGGGATATAACGATCTGGTTCTTACCGGAGGGACGGAAGCTCCGCTTACTCCTTTTGGCATGACATGTTATTACGAAACAGGCGATTTGGCAGCCGCCAAGACACCTGAAGATGCTTATCAGCCATTTGATCAGGAGAGTAACGGGATTGTGTTGGGAGAGGGAAGCACCATTTTGATTCTTGAAGAGTTGGAACACGCACGCGCGCGTAATGCACGCATATACGGAGAAGTGATTGCTACCTCGATGACCACCGATCACAATCCGGAACAGGGGCTGGCAATGCAAAAAGGAATAAGGAAGGCTTTAAGTCAAGCAGAATTGACTCCCGACGATATCGATATCGTGTTTGCGGAAGGTTCTGGGTGTCGCACAAGTGACCGCGTGGAGCTGGAAAGCTTAGAGGAAGTGTTTGACCAAACGCAGGTAACGGTGCCCAAGTCAATGTATGGGCATTTATATGGGGCAAGTGGTGCGACGGAACTAGCTTGTGCATTGCTGGCGATGGAAACGGGTGTGGTGCCGCCCACAATCAACCTTAAGAAGCCTTTGACCAGTGACTCCGTAGAGATTGTGCAGGAACCGTTGATGTGTCAGGTATCTCATGCCTTGGTGCAATCACGGGCAAGGGAAGGCGTCAATGTGTCGATCATTATTCGATCCTTTACTGATCAAGATCAATAGGGGGATTTATATGGTTTATGAAAAGTTTAAGGAGATGATCGTTGCTTTAGGCATCCCGGCTGAAGAGGTGCATGAGAATGCCTATTTGCGTCAAGATTTGGCCTTGGATTCCACAGAAACGGTGCAACTTTCACTTGAATTAAAGAAGCAATTTGGTGTGCAAGTGAAAATTGCCGCCAGAGAAGATAAAACAGTCAAAGATATTTGCGACCTGGTCAAGTCTGAATTGGACAAAAAAAATGGGGAGGCGACGTAAAAGATGCGTCCAACTGTTCCAGATGTTCGTTCCTATTTCACGAAAGCATACAGTGAAAAGCTGCCCAGCCGTCATGAGTGGACAGCCGGCACAGCTTCGCCGGAATTGATCAAACTGGTATGGGATCAAACGATCAAACCGCATTCCAAAGTGATTGAAGTGGGTTGTGGCATCGGTACAGAAGCGGTTTTTCTCGCTGTACGGGACATGGAAGTGACAGCAGTCGACATTTCGGAATCGGCAATCGAAACCGCACGGAAGTTGGCGGATGTTTATGGCGTGAATGTGGACTTTCACGTGGCCGACGCGCTGAATCTTCCCGTTGGAGATGGGGAGTTTGATGTATTTTGCGATCAAGGGTGTTTTCACCATCTCACCGATGAAGAACGGGGGCAATATGTGAAGGAAGTATTGCGCGTTCTCAAGCCTGGTGGATTATTCGTCTTGCGTTCGTTTTCGGACAAAATTCCCGGAGGCCCGCAGCCACGACGAATCTCCAGCAAAGAGTTAATTGATACCTTTGCTCCTCATTTTTATCTCGAACATTTGGAGCGGGTTCTCTCATTCTCCACGGAACAACGCCAATTTCCATTGGGCTGGTTCTCGTTATGGTTCAAATCTGAGTAAAGATGTCTGTTAAAGGAATTGGTGTGGATATCGAAAGGGTGGATCGCATAGCTCATCTGATCCAGGAATATGATGACGAAGTATTGCAGATGATTTTCACACCGTATGAACTGGAGCAGTGCAAATCGGATTTATCAGGTTTGAGCTATGCGGTTTGCTTTTCCGCTAAAGAGGCAACAGCAAAAGCATTGGGAACAGGGTTTGCCACTATCGAATGGACTGACATTGAAATCCATATTGAAATGAGCCGTGTCTTTGTTCGTCTGCATAATGAAGCCCTTCAGATCGCTAATGAGAATAATATCAAAAACATTATGGGATGCTGGAGTTCATTTGACGACCATGTTCTTGTTCACCTGATCGCCGAGGGCTGACATGCCCTTATCATAACAGGATGCTAAGGGGATATCGATGAAGAGCATTTATGATCAGATTTCTCCGCAATTTAATGTTGCGTCGTATTTTTTGGAGAAGAATCTAACAAACCTAGCGGACAAAACGGCAATTTATTATAAGGACCAAACGATCTCATATGCCGAACTCTATGCCAATGTGCGAAAAATGGCAAGTTTGCTGAAAGATTTGCAAATTGATTGGGAGAATCGCATTTGCATCTATTTGCCCGACTGCCCGGCATTTGTTTACGCATTTTGGGGCGCAATTTGGATTGGGGCAGTCCCGGTGGCGATCAATGTTTCCTGCAAGGTAAGTGATGTTGAATACATGCTGACGGATGCCAGGGCGAAATTATTGATCACCACCAAATCCTTATATGACGGTTTGTCCCGGAAAGACAGTCCTTTTTTGAAGGAAGTGCTTTTGGTGGATGACGTTATTCCGCTTGAGTCCCGTTTGTCACACTATGTTGAGGAGATGGAAGCGGCAAATACGTCACGGGATGATGTTGCATTCTGGCTATATACTTCCGGCAGCACAGGGCGTCCCAAAGGGGTGATCCACCTTCATCACGACATGGTGGTTTGTGCGGAAACTTATGCGAAAAACACCATTCATCTGACAGAGCAGGATGTTATTTATTCGGTTGCCAACATGCCATTTGCTTATGGTTTGGGGAATTCGTTGTATTTTCCATTGTACGTCGGGGCTTCCGTTGTTTTGTCAGATGCGGAGAACGTGTTTGACGTGATCGATGACATTCACCGTTATCGGCCAACAGTATTTTTCGGCCTGCCGTTTATCTACGCCAGCATCCTGGCAGTCGACGACATCGCGCCACTGCATGATGATTCTGTTCGCTTGTTTATTTCGGCGGCGGAGCAATTGCCCCCAACCATTTGGCGCAAGTGGAAAGAACGATATGGCAAAGAAATCTGCGAGGGGATCGGGACGACGGAGTTGTTGCACATTTTCCTTTCCAACACTCCTGGTGACTGTAGGCCTGGAAGTACAGGCAAACCGGTGGATGGTTATGAGATCAAATTGCTGGATTCTGAAGGAAATGAGCTTCCACCAGGTCATGTAGGTGATCTTGTAGTGACGGGAGAGAGTTTAATGCAGGGTTACTGGAATCGTCATCGTGAGACGCGAGAGGCGATCTGTGGAGAGTCCATGCGGACGGGGGACCGTTATTATAAGGATGAGGACGGTTATTATTATTTTGTCGGTCGGAATGATGATTGCTTTAAAGTGAATGGCCAATGGATCATCCCTTTCGAAATCGAGGATGCGCTTTTGCGGTATGCTGATTTGTTGGATGCCGCCGTCATACCGGAACAAGATGAGCGGGGGATGGTGATGGTTGCGGCGTATGTGTGCCCAAAAGCAAATGACGGGAAAAACACTCATCTGGAACAAGAACTGCGAAAAGTCTTGCGCTCAAAACTGCCAGCTTACAAGGTTCCGCAACGGGTGTATGTGATTGAGAAACTTCCGCGAACCTCCACAGGCAAAATAGACAGAAAAAGGCTGACTGCTACACGGGGAAAGGAGATGCCGATTTGAGAAAGTATAAAGTGGCGGAAATGGAAGTGAAACCACTCGTCGACAAAGGTGGCGAAGTGAGGGTCATGATGTCACCCAAAACGGTTGACGCTACGCAATTGATTATGGGGACGGCAACAGTTCCTGTGGGAACCACCGTCAAAAAGCATGTTCATGATTATGGGGAAGAATGTTTTTATGTGTTGCAAGGGAAAGGGGTTCTTTACCTGGAGGGAGTAGAATCGATTGAATTCTCTGCAGGAGAGGCTTTGATTGTGCCGAAAGGTGTGCCTCATTCCATAGAGAACACGGGGGACGAACAAATCAAAGTAGTGTTTGCCACTGCTCCTCTGGCTCCAACCGCACAAGCGGGTCATAGAAATATGGGAGGGAACGAACATGCGTAACATTATTCAGGAAGCACCCAATGTGGCGGATGGTTTTTTTAACCTGACGAAGGAAATCAAGCAATACTCTCCCATGGATGAAAAAACCAACGAATTGATTTTGATCGGCATTTTTACGGCAAACCGCGGGTTACGGGCGATTGACACACATGTCGAACGGGCATTGCAACACGGAGCGACCAAAGAAGAGATTATTGCGGCCATTTTGTTGGCAATGCCGGCGGTGGGGGTCTCCAATGTGACATTGGCGGTGGAACGCGCCCTGGAAGCGATTCGGCAGTGGGAGGGTCATGGTGAGCAAGCTGATTGATTTAAGTGTGTTGGTGGAAAATTCACCTTCCGAACCGATGAAAGTGGCTGTAAAGCGGCTCGATCATAAGCGGGGAGCTCGGCATTTTTGTCGTCAAGCGGCATGGAATAACAAATTGCCGCTAACGAAACGAATTGCGCAATTCTTTCGCTATATGAAAGGATCGCGCAAGATTAAGCCCTCCGACTTTCCAGATCAGGAATTTTTGACGATGGATGTGGTTACGCTTCCGACACATATGGGCACCCATGTGGATGCGCCCATCCACTATGGTTCCAATTGTGAAGGCAAGCCCGCAAAATCGATTGATGAAATTCCCCTGGAATGGTTTTACTCACCCGGAGTCCGCTTGGATCTGCGTTTTAAGGGACCTGGGGAGCTCATAACGGTTGCCGACATACAACATGCTTTGAAAGAAGCGAATCATGTGATTCAACCTTATGACATTGTCTTATTGTGGACAGGCACGGACCGACTCTGGGGAAAGCGGGAATACTTTACGCATGCCCCGGGTATGAGCCGCGAAGCGACACAATGGCTCGCCGATCAGGGAGTTAAAGTGATGGGCATTGATAGTTATGGTTTTGACCGGCCATTTGGCGTGATGCTCGAGGAATTTTGGCGTACCAAAAACCCAGAAGTATTGTGGCCGGCACACTTTTATGGGCGCGAACGGGAGTATATCCAAATCGAACGATTGACCAATTTGGATCAGTTGCCTCCGTCAGGCTTCCATGTCGCATGCTTTCCATTGCGTGTGAAAGGGCTTGATGCGAGTTGGGTGAGAGCTGTCGGTATTGTGAATGAATAGGAGGAGCAAAATGCCACGCATTGAAAACTCGATTATTGTAGAACGCGATTTTGATACTACGTTTGACTTGACCAACGATATTGAGCTTTGGACGAAATTATTTACGGAATACAAGGAAGC
>k87-519610_pt1 | contig 11130 bp, 7 predicted proteins | sample MGYA00084031_6733416 | MGnify analysis MGYA00084031
ACTAAAATACGTTCAATGTCCTTCCTATTATTTCAAGCGGAACTTTGCTAATGTTTGATTTAAATAATCTGTAAATTCTCTTAGCTTTACAACCTTATCAACAATTTTTTCAAATGAGGCTAATTGTTCAGTCGTTGATGCTGATATTTCTTCATTACCAGCTACTGTCTCTTCTACTACAGAGCTAATATTTTCAACACTCTCGAGAACTTGTTCTCCCATTTTTTTTGAATGTTGAATACCTTTTAATAGTTCTGTTAAACCTTTCATCATTTCTTCAACCTTCGTGCCTATATTATCAAAAGCTGAAGTAGTAGTTGTCATAGATTGTTGTTGTTCCTCTACTATCGTTACTCCATTATTAACGGATTGCTCAATATCAGCAATACCATTTTTAATCATATTCACCATATCAAAAATATGTTTCGTTGACTTAGATGATTCCTCTGCTAATTTACGCACCTCATCTGCAACAACCGCAAAGCCTTTACCAGCTTCACCAGCACGTGCTGCTTCTATTGCTGCATTAAGAGCTAAAAGATTCGTTTGTTCTGCAATTGCAGCTACTGATTTTGCCATGTTTTCTATTTCAGAGGTATGATCAGTAAACTTTTTCGTTGCGATCACAATTGATTCACTGATTTTACTATTTTCATCCATAAGCTTATTTTGCCGTTCAATTGCCCTTTGACCTGACTGGATTGCACTTACTGCCTCATTTCCAAAAGAATAGGACTTTTCCGAAAGAATAACATTTTCTTCAAACCCTTTATCCATCTGTTCAATTAAGGTGACTGCTTCCTGCATATCATTTGAAATTGATTGTGAGCCAATCGACATTTCCGTTATAGATACAGCAACTTGATTGCTTATTTCTGTAAGTCCTTTGTTTTCAGCCTCTAATTCAATAGCCGTTTCTTCGACATTTTTACTTAAATTCTCAACAGTAAATAACAAGCCTTTTAATTGTTTGACCATTTCAGTAAATGAACCATTTAAATCTGCTAGCTCATCCTTCCCATTGTAAATAACTGTGTCGACGACTAGGTTACCAGATGCAACTTGATCAGCATTTTGTGCGATTTTGTTTAGTGGTTTCGTAATTCGATTCGTCATTTTAGTTGATAATAATATCGTAAATATGATCAACACTAAACAGCTTATTGCAGAGGAAATAATAACGAATGAAATTTGATTTTTTAAGTTTTCTTGTAAAGTCGTATATTGCTCGTTTGCGTATTCATTGATCAAATGCAAATCATTCAAGATACCATTCATCCGAATCGATTGGCGATTCGCTTCACGAACATCTTTTCTTTCAAGTGATAAATTCGTTTCCTCTTTCCATTGTGAATACTTCGTTTGAAGCTTCTTTAATGTCTTTTCACTTTTTGCCCCATTAATGTGAGGCTCTATTTCTTCAATCAATTTTTCACTATTGGAAATAGCTGTAATAATTTCTTGTTTTTGCGCATCAGTCGGTGTGACCGAGTAATTATTTAAGCCTGCCTTTACTGTATTTAGCTCTCCTTGGAGTTTTTGAATATTTAATAATGTTGGTACCTGTTCCTCATTAGAAGCTTGGATTGATACCATATTAAATATAATAAAACCAACGATTAAGATCGCTACGATTAAAATTGTAGATGATTGAATCAGTAACTTTTTCTTAATTGTCATATAACCAATCCTTCCTTCTATTGTTGATTTGCTAGCTGCTCTTTATAATTTTCAATTAACTTGGTTTGCTCCTTGCTATAATTCACTACTCTTAAAGGTGCTAAATCTACGCCATTTTCCTTTAAACCTAGCTCTATATGTCCCTTTGAAATCTTTCCTTGCTTAACGAGCTGTTCAGCTAGTTGATACATCGCAACATCGATATTTTTTAACATTGATGTCACAACAGCCTCTTCAGCATAAAAATACTGGTCAGTATCGACACCGATCCCATATACCATACTCCTCTGTGCTTCCTTTAACATCCCAACTCCTGTTAAGCCTGCTACCCCATAAATGACATCTACATTGTTATCAATCATTTTTTTTGCTATTTCAGCACCGAGCTGCTCATTTCCAAAATCATTTGCATATTCACTAACAACTGTTATGTGATTATTTACTGCTCTTATCCCTTCAATAAACCCAGATTCGAATTTATTTATAAGCGGTGTATCCTCACCACCAATAAACCCGATTTTATTTGTTTTTGTTGTTAACGCTGCAACAATACCAACTAAGTAGCTTCCTTGATCCTCTTTGAAGGTAACTGAAGTCACATTTTCTAGCTCTGAAATTGCATCTACAATTACGAATTGCTGTTCTGGAAATTGCTTCGCTACCTTTTCAAGGTCTTGCTGAATATTAAATCCAAGCCCAATGACAATATCATTTCCCTCATTCACTAATTGTTTAAGCCCCTCTTCATATGTTCCTGTATCGTTTAGCTCCCGATAATCAAAAAGAACTCCTAACTCATCTCTCGCTTTAACAAGCCCGTTAAATGCGGTATCACTAAAAGATTGGTCACCTAAACCTACATCAGACAGCATGATTCCTATCTTTATTCTGTCATCTACTTTTGTTTTAGGCTTCTGCTGGGAACAGCCTGTAACAGATAAGATTAAACATAATAAAAGGAGAATGATTCTTTTTCTGTTCATTATTAAACCTCTTTTCTAAAGTCTTTTTTCTAAAAGATTGTTGTTTTTGCACCATTTATACAAAGGTTGATTGGATTTACTTACGAGATCCCTAAAAAATGCGAGGGATAGGTTAATGTTAAACAAGTGTTCCACTTAAGGAGGCACACATCCCCCCCTGGAAAACGAGTACTGCCCGAGGAAATCAACCAAAAACGACAACTAAATAAAAAGCAACAAAGATTACGAAAACTGCCTTTCTAAAAAACTCACTCTATATGTATCGACAATCTGTTTCATCTTTTTCAATTATGTAACCGTTCTTTTATAAAAAAATTAAAAATTTATTATTTCAACAAAATAAAAGGAGGATCTCAAAGATCCTCCTTTATCATTTCATTAGAAATTTATTCCTTTTTAAAATACGTCCATCCATTCTCTTGATAAACTCTACCTTGCTTCATTAAATGCCCTAACGCTCGCTTGAAGGCAGCCTTACTCAAGTTAAATCGTTCCTTAATATCTTCGGGGTCACTTTTATCAGTAAACGGCATTGCTCCACCGCGTTGGTCCATATAAGCATAAATTTTCTCTGCATCGACACCCATTGCATCCTGTTTACGAGGAAGTAATGAAACATTTACTGTTCCATCCTCCTTTACATCAATAACACGACCTGTAACCTTCTCCCCTAATCTTGGTTCAATCGTTCTTTGAGAGGAATGGATAAACCCTTTATATCCTTCCTCAGTAAGAATAAAGGATCCAGCTACAATCATCCGATAAACAACTCCGGTAATTTCCTTATTAAATAAGGAGCGGTCAGCTTGCTTTAATTCAGGCCCTACGATTTCTTCAGTTGCTAAACGTGCAAAAAAACGGCCATTTTTAGATACCTTTAACGTACAATATAACTTATCTCCCTTTTCAGGCCAAACCTCTCTTAAATATGGCAAATGATCCTTTGCTACAAGAGCATCTTTACTCAATCCGATATCAACAAATGCCCCCATATCATCAATAACATCTACAACCTCTACCCATGCATACGTATCTTCTGTTATATACGGCTTTTTCATCGTTGCATAAAGCCTGTCCTGGGCATCTACTCCGAAAAAGACTTCAATTTCATCTCCGACTTCTATTTCACCTATCACCTCATTATTGTGAAGCAATACACGGTCTTTCCCATCTGTTAAAAAGTATCCAAAATCAACCTTCTCATCTACTGTAACAACTTCTTGCTTTCCAGGTAACATCAATCTAAATCTATCCCTTCATAATCAAAGTACGATTTTTGCTATCGTCACTTACCACTTAATATGTACGAATCAAACATAAATAGTTGTGATAGTTGTTTTATTTTACTATAATCTAACCATATTATATACGGAATGGAGGATATTTATGGCGAAAGAGAGTTCATTTGATATTGTATCAAAAATCGAATTACCAGAAGTATCAAATGCCATTAATATTGCAATGAAGGAAATTTCAACACGCTATGATTTTAAAGGTAGCAAAAGTACAATCTCATTAGAAAATGACGAGCTCGTTTTAGTCTCTGATGACGAATATAAGCTAGAGCAGCTAAAGGATGTATTGATTTCTAAACTCATTAAACGAAATGTCCCAATCAAAAATATTTCCTACAAAAAAATCGAGAATGCATCAGGTGGTACCGTTCGTCAAAGAGCTGAACTAGTATCTGGCATCGATAAGGAAAATGCAAAGAAAATAAATACACTAATTAAAAATAGTGGTTTAAAAGTTAAATCACAAATTCAGGATGACCAAATTCGTGTCACCGGAAAAAGCAGAGATGACCTTCAACAAATAATTGCTGCAATAAAACAAGCAGACCTACCGATCGAAGTTCAATTTATTAATTATCGATAAAATATCAGCCTTAACTAAAATAAGCCACTCATGAAATAGAAAGAGCTCTAATCTTTATTTCACGAGTGGCTTATTACTTTGAAGGGCTTAGACTGAAAAAAGCATAGAATAACGATTGTTACTGTTCATACCTTATGCTTAGCAAACATTATACGCAATTAACTTAACACTATTTCTCGTTTTTTCATTCAACCATGAAGAGGCTTTTCCGACTGTTTACTGCTATGGATTGGAGCAAAGGGAAAATCAAGAGTTTTTAGCTAGGCAGTGATTTTATTTAACAGTTCACTTTATTTAAAAATAACTATTGCTATTTTTCAAAATATTAGATAAATTAGTTGTAACACTTTTTAATCATTTAAAGGAAAATAAAAACTAAATTTCATATCTTATCAAGAGAAGCTGAGGGACTGGCCCTATGAAGCTTCAGCAACCGGTCAATCTCGGAAAGATTGATAAGTTGATTGATTGTAGATTTATAAATAGACTCATTATTTATCAGTATGTGAAAGATAATGAAAAAAGTAGCGAAAACGAGCGTTATTCGACACTTTTTTCATTATTTTTCAAAAGGAATAAAACAGTAAGCCTGAGTTTTATTCAACGCTCATACTGAAAGTAATAAGATGCTATTTTCCTAATTAATCAATCTACTCTTATCACTCCATCCGAATGCCAAGGTGCTAATTCCAGCTAAGCATTTAAAATGCTTGAAAGATAAGGAGAAGCTTTGTACTATCTAGCCTTCTGCTTATGAAGGCTTTTTTTATTTTATATAGGCTTTTCTCAGATTTTGATATGAAAAGGAAATGGGGGCTTTAGTTATGAGCTTTTTAGAAGATTTAAAGAGTAAAATTTTAATTGGAGACGGTGCTATGGGGACAATGCTTTATGCACATGGCGTTGACCGTTGCTTCGAGGAATTAAACCTATCAAAGCCTAGTGATGTATTGCGCGTACACGAAGCATACATTCAAGCAGGGGCAAATCTTATCCAAACGAACACTTATGGGGCAAATGATATTAAACTCTCAAGGTATGGCCTAGAGGATGATATTAGACAAATTAATAAACAGGCCGTTGAAATTGCAAAGCAGGCTGTTAAAGCAGCAATTGCTCCAACATATGTGTTTGGAACGATTGGCGGAATTCGCTCCTTCAAGAAAAGTGCGCAATCTCTAGATGATTTAAAACGCAACTTCCGAGAGCAGCTTTATGTGTTATTAAATGAAAATGTCGATGGGATCCTCCTTGAAACTTATTATGATTTAGAAGAAATGACTACCGTTCTTAAAATTGCCCGTAAAGAAACAAATAAGCCAATTATCGCAAATGTCTCATTGCATGAAGCTGGCGTACTACAGGATGGAACACCATTGCAACAGGCATTTACAACACTTGAGGAGCTTGGAGCAAATGTCATTGGCTTAAACTGCCGTTTAGGTCCATATCATATGATTCAATCATTAGAAGAAGTACCAATACCTAAGCATGCTGCTCTTTCTGTATTTCCAAACAGCAGTTTACCTGCTCTAAATGAGGGTCGATTAGTTTATGAGTCTGATGAAGGTTATTTTAAGGAAAGTGCGTTAAAATTCCGTGAGCAAGGTACAAGATTAATCGGTGGTTGCTGTGGAACAACACCGCGACATATTCAAGCAATGGCTGAAGCAGTTGCTGGTCTTGAGCCAATAACAAGTAAAAAAGTAAGAGCACCGAAGGAAATCCAAGATAGCATCACTGTAACAAGCCCTAATTCATTACCACCATTACAAGAAATTGTAACAGATAGACGCTCTGTAATCGTGGAATTAGATCCTCCGAAAAAGCTCGGAATGAGTAAATTTTTAGAAGGTGCAAAGGCATTACATAATGCTGGTATTGATGCTCTAACATTAGCCGATAACTCTCTTGCTTCACCACGGGTAAGCAATTTGGCAGCAGGGATCCTTGCTAGAGAGAAAACCGGTACACGAGCATTAATTCATATAACTTGTCGTGATCGAAACCTTATTGGCTTACAATCACACTTAATGGGCTTGCACTCTCTAGGGCTATCAGATGTTCTCGCGATAACTGGTGATCCTTCAAAGATTGGTGATTTCCCAGGTGCTACATCCGTTTATGATGTATCTTCCTTTGATTTAATTAGCTTAATTAAACAATTTAATGCAGGTGTATCATATTCAGGTAAGCCTCTTGGAGAAAAAACAAACTTCTCTGTTGCAGCTGCTTTTAATCCAAATGTCCGCCATTTAGACAAAGCAGTCGTACGATTAGAGAAAAAAATCGCTTGTGGTGCAGATTATTTTATTTCACAGCCGCTCTATTCCACAGAGCAAATCGTCGAAGTTTATAAAGCAACCCGTAACTTAAAAGCACCAATTTATATTGGAATTATGCCGTTAACTTCAAGTCGAAACGCTGAATTTATTCATAACGAAATCCCTGGCATTAAATTATCTGATTCAATTAGAGAAAAAATGGCTGCTGCGGGAACAGATAAAGACAAAGCACGTCTAGAGGGCTTAGCAATTGCCAAGGAACTAATCGATGCCGCTTTTGATTTATTTAATGGAATTTACTTAATTACTCCATTTTTACAATATGACCTTACTGTGGAGCTAACAAATTACATCCATGAAAAGGAAAAACAACTAGCAGAAAGGAAGATTACACATGTATAGCATCCAAGACGAACTAACAAAACGAATTTTAGTCCTCGATGGAGCAATGGGGACAATGATTCAGGCTGCAAACCTTACTGCTGATGATTTTGGCGGCGAAGACTATGAGGGGTGTAATGAATACTTAACCTTAACTGCTCCAAAAACAATTGAAAAAATTCATGAAGGATATTTGCTAGCTGGTTCAGACATTATTTCAACGAACACATTTGGAGCAACAAGCCTTGTACTCGATGAATATGAGTTAGGCTCATTAGCCCTTGAATTAAATATTGAATCAGCCAAATTAGCAAAAAATGCAGCCCTTAAGTTTTCAACACCTGAAAAACCTCGCTTCGTTGCCGGAGCAATGGGACCTACAACGAAAACATTATCTGTTACTGGCGGGACAACGTTTGAAACGCTTATAGAAAACTATGAAGAACAAGCTAGAGGACTTATTCTCGGTGGCGCTGATTTACTTCTATTAGAAACAAGCCAGGATATGCTAAATGTAAAAGCCGGTTTTATCGGTATTAAAAAAGCATTTGAAAATACAGGTAAAGAACTGCCATTAATGATTTCCGGTACGATCGAGCCGATGGGAACTACGTTAGCGGGGCAAGATATTGAGGCATTTTATATCTCTTTAGAGCATATGAAGCCGATTTCAGTTGGCTTAAACTGTGCAACAGGTCCGGAATTTATGACGGATCATATAAGAACTTTAGCTAGTATAGCGAACACTGCAATTAGCTGTTACCCAAATGCTGGCCTACCTGATGAAGAAGGAAATTATCACGAATCACCTGAGTCCCTTGCGAAGAAATTAGTTGCCTTTGCTGAACAAGGCTGGCTCAATCTAGTAGGTGGCTGCTGTGGAACAACACCTGAACATATTAAAGCAATCTCAGAGGCTGTAGCATCCTTAAAGCCGCGAAGCTTCGAATCGGTTTCAACCGGACATACAGTATCAGGAATTGATGCCTTGCAGTATGATGAAGGAATGCGTCCGCTATTCGTCGGTGAACGGACAAATGTTATCGGCTCTAGAAAGTTTAAACGGTTAATTGCTGAAGCGAAGTTTGAAGAAGCAGCGGAAATCGCCAGAGCACAAGTGAAAAATGGTGCCCATGTTATTGATATTTGTCTTGCAGATCCTGATCGAGATGAATTAGAGGATATGGAAGCATTTATCAAGGAAGTTGTTAAAAAAGTAAAGGCACCTCTTGTTATTGATTCAACCGATGAAAAAGTAATTGAACGTGCCCTGAAATATTCACAAGGTAAGGCAATTATTAACTCTGTTAACCTTGAGGATGGTGAAGAACGTTTTGATGCCATTGTTCCGCTTGTAAAAAAATATGGCGGCGCCCTTGTTGTTGGTACAATTGATGAGATTGGTATGGCTTTAACCGCCGAAAAAAAATTAGAGGTTGCAAAACGTTCACATGACATACTCGTTCATAAGCATGGACTTAAAGCGAGTGATTTAATTTTTGACCCCCTTGTATTTCCTGTGGGAACGGGTGATGAGCAATATATCGGTTCTGCAAATGAAACAGTCCGGGGAATTCAACTTATTAAAGAACATTTACCTGAATGTTTAACAATTCTCGGAGTTAGTAATGTATCCTTCGGCCTCCCACCTGTTGGTCGAGAAGTATTAAACGCTGTTTATTTATATCATTGCACACAAGCAGGGTTAGATTATGCAATTGTTAACACTGAGAAATTAGAACGGTTTGCCTCAATCCCTAAAGAAGAGATCAAGTTAGCAGAGGATTTATTATTTAAAACGACTGATGAAACATTAGCTGCTTTTACCGCATTCTATCGCGGCAAGAAAAAGGAAGATAAAAAACCTGTTACAACCCTACCATTAGAAGAAAGACTAGCTAGATATATTGTTGAAGGAACTAAGGAAGGCTTAATTCCCGACTTAGAGCTTGCACTAAAGAAATACCCAGATCCACTGTCAATTATTAACGGGCCATTAATGGCTGGAATGGGCGAGGTCGGTGTTTTATTTAATGATAATCAGTTAATCGTTGCTGAAGTTCTTCAAAGTGCTGAAGTTATGAAAGCTTCCGTCTCCTTTTTAGAGCAATTCATGGATAAAAAAGAAGATAGTGGCAAAGGAAAAATTTTATTAGCTACCGTTAAAGGTGATGTACACGATATCGGGAAAAACCTTGTCGACATTATTTTAAGTAATAACGGTTATCAGGTTGTTGACCTCGGAATAAAGGTTACACCACAAACATTAATTCAAGCAGTTAAGGATGAAAAGCCTGACCTTATTGGGTTATCAGGATTATTAGTAAAATCTGCACAGCAAATGGTCATTACAGCACAGGACTTACACAACGCGAATTGTAATTTACCGATATTAGTAGGCGGAGCAGCCCTATCAAGAAAATTCACAAGAATGAAAATTGCTCCCCAGTACAAAGGCCCTGTCGTTTACGCAAAGGATGCAATGGACGGTTTATCACTTGCAAACCAATTACGGACAACACCTGAATTATTCACTGTCAATGAAGCAGCGGTTACAGAAGAAACGAAGATTAAAAATACGCAAACAAGTGCTGTTACGGAATTATTAGAAAAGCGAAGCACAATTAGTGAAGCACCAATTTTTCAACCTGTTGATACAAAGCGTCATCTCATAAAGGATATTGATTTAACACAAATCATCCCTTATGTGAATATGCAAATGTTAATTGGCCACCATCTTGGCTTAAAAGGGAAAATTAAAGAATTAATTAAGAAAAAAGACCCTAAAACAATGGAATTGGTTGAACTCATTCAAGACTTACTGAAGGAAGGGGCAAAAAATAAATGGTTTAAGCCTGCATGTGCTTATCAATTTTTCCCAGCTTATAGTGATGAAAATAAGCTATGTATCTTAGATCCAAATAATAAAGACGTCGTTTTACAAACATTTGATTTCCCTCGTCAAGATAAAATGCCATACAGATGCATTTCAGACTATGTTCGTTCGAAATCTAGCAATGAGTTAGATTATGTCGCAATGTTTGCTGTTACGGCAGGAAGTCAAATTCGTGAGCTAGCTAAAGGTTTTAAAGAGCAAGGAGATTACTTAAAAAGTCATGCAATACAAGCTTTAGCTTTAGAGCTTGCGGAAGGTCTGGCAGAACGAACTCATCAGCTAATCCGTGATCGTTGGGGCTTCCCTGATGCACCTGATTTTACAATGGATCAGCGATTTGCAGCGAAATACCAAGGGCAACGATATTCATTCGGATATCCAGCATGTCCGGATTTAGAAGATCAGGAAAAGCTATTTAATCTTTTAAGACCTGAGGATATCGGGATTCAATTAACAGAAGGCTTTATGATGGAGCCTGAAGCATCTGTAACTGCTTTAGTTGTATCACACCCTGATGCGAAATATTTTAATGTAATGTAAAATGAACAAAGGGTCAGTCCCCACAGGCTGACCCTTTCTTAATAAATATCTCTTTTTTTAATGACTCACCACCTCCCCCGCGGAAAGCGAGTACTACACGAGGAAATCAGCCAAATACACAACTAAGCAAAAAACAACAACAAAGTTTACGACAACAGCCAATGTAATAAACAAAACGATTAAAATTGACTAAATCCTGTAACATACTTTTTTTCATTTTATACCATACTACTTTATAGTACGTTTTACAGGAGGTTATGTCATTGTCAAACAATCAAAATCAACAAAAGCAAACATTACCACCACAACAACAAGATCGTCAACCAGGTCTTGAGCATTTAATGAACCCCGCTCCTAAATTTCATTCTACGTCTTATAAAGGAAGTGGGAAATTAACAGATAAGGTAGCGATTATTACCGGTGGTGACAGTGGAATCGGACGGGCTGTTGCTGTTCATTATGCAATTGAAGGGGCAAATGTAGTTAT
>k87-678711_pt1 | contig 11127 bp, 9 predicted proteins | sample MGYA00084031_6733416 | MGnify analysis MGYA00084031
AATCACTGTTGTATGATCTCTACCGCCAAAATCGGGGAAGATTTTGGCGGTAGAGATCATACAACAGTGATTCATGCCCATGAAAAGATTTCACAAAACCTTAAGAAAGATCCACTATTAAGAGAAGCGATTGAAAAGATCAAAAACAAACTGATGAATCCCTAAGCTGAATGGCGTCATCAACATTCAAAGCTCCCTTGATGCAGCTACTGTGGATAACTAAAAGTCGATTGTGGATAGATTGTGGATAAAAACACAAAGTTATCCACAATTTATCCACAACCTAAATCCCTTTATATATGGAATTTCTACACTTATCCACAATATCCACAGTCACTATTACTACTACTACTATTCTTTTACTTATATAACTACATAGAACACAAATCGTAACACGCTTCTACTGCTTTATCATGAAGCTTGCCAAGCATCATCCTAAAACAGGGCTAACTTGCGAATGAGATTCCAATATTTGACATCTATTCATTTGCTTATCTGGTACAATATGTTTTTGAATTGTTCAAGTTGCCCGAACATGGTACAATGAAAGGAATGGTGAACATATGTACGCTTTTGGGTTTCCGGTTGGAAAGAGAGGTGAGCTGCCTACTTGACGAAGTAGGTAATACATATGAAATTTTGGATCAACAAATCAGCATTGATTGATGCAGTTTCGCAAGTAGCAAAGGTTGTTTCCCAGAAAACCACTGTTCCCATCTTGACAGGGATTAAAGCGGAACTAACAGAAGAGGGTCTGTACCTGACAGGCAGCAACTCAGATATGACGATTCAGGTCTTTGTACCAAGAAAAGAAGAAGATGAAGAGCAGATAACGATCCAGGCGACAGGCAGCATTGTCTTACCCGGTAAGATTTTCACCGATATTATTCGCAAGCTTCCTGGAGATCTCGTCGAATGGGAGGTCAATGAGGCAAGGCAGGTTCTAATCAGCTCACAACAAGCGAAATTTGAATTGATCGGCTTAGATGCTGAGGAATTTCCGCAATTGCCCCACATCTCCACCGAACGTTCTTTCCGTATTCCGGCAAATGTTCTCCAAACAATGATTCGTCAAACCCATTTTGCTGTTTCAGCAGATGAAGCGAAGATGGTGTTAACGGGTGTGCTATGGAAATTGCAATCAGGTAAACTGACCTTTATCGCTACTGATGGGCATCGGTTGGCAAAAAGGGTAACTCAAATCGATGGAGCAGAAGATTTCTCTTTGACCAACACGGTTGTTCCGGGAAAAAGCATGATGGAGTTGGCGAAAACAATTAGTGATGTAGATGGAGAAGTGGAGGTACTCGTTGCAGATCATCAACTTTTGGTTAAAACAGAGCGGATGCATTTCTTTACACGCTTGATTGAAGGGAAATATCCTGAAACAGATGACTTTATCCCGAAGGATTGGCAAACAAAAGTAACAGGTTCTACCCGGACATTGATGGAGTCGGTTGATCGAGCATCGCTCATTAATCGAGCTACACACGATCATGTGGTAAAATGGACAATAACGGAGAAGAATATCGAAATCACTTCTGTTTCACAAGAGATTGGAAAAGTGACCGAACAGATTGATGTTCAAGTAGAGGGATCACCCCTGGAAATCTCCTTTAATCCCAATTATATGATGGATGCATTGCGCTCCATTGATCGTGAGGGTATCGTGATTCAGTTTAAAGGGGCGATGGCTCCATTCATTATTCAACCAAAGGAGAACCAAGATACATTATATTTGATTTTGCCAATTCGGACGCATTCGTAATCCCTAAGGAGGAGAAGGATGCGAAAGATTCAGATTGATACTCCTTACATCAAATTGGGACAACTTTTAAAGAAGATGCAAATTGTAAATAGTGGAGGAGAAGCAAAAATCTTTTTGCAAGAAGGAAAGGTAAAGGTGAATCGCCGGGTTGAGACCCGACGAGGCAGAAAAATCTATCCCACTGATCAGATTGAGATAAAAGGTTATGGATATGTGCAAGTATTCACCAATTGATCCCCATCAATCCAAACTCTGGATTGAGCAGTTATCGCTGACGCATTATCGAAATTTTAATAGGGTCCATCTTCAGTTTGCGGATGGTTTGCATTTTTTTATTGGCGCCAATGCACAAGGAAAGACGAACCTTCTTGAGTCACTTTATGTTGTTGCGATTGGAAAGTCCCATCGGACTCGTTCATACCGAGAGTTAATTCAATTTGGTCAAGCAAAAGCGAAAGTTGAGCTCTCGTTGCGAAACGCTGCGCAAACGGAACGGTTAGAAGTTGTCATTTCCACAAAAGAAAAAAAGATCTTTAAAAATGGGGTTGAGCAGCAAAAATTGAGTCGCTATATTGGCACAATGCCTGTTGTTCTGTTTGCGCCTGAAGATTTGGCGTTAGTCAAGGGTGGCCCTGCCGTTCGGCGCAAATTTTTAAATACAGGCATTGGTCAAACCAACCCACGCTATCTCTATGACCTTTCAGTTTATAATCAATTGATCAAACAACGCAATCATTTGCTGAAGCAACACGATGTCAGCAAACGATCCCAAATGGAATTGCTTGCAGTCTTGGATGAACAGATAATTCCTGTTGCAACACGCATTTGGAAAATGCGCCTTGCTTTTGTAGAGGAGATGAATCGTTGGGCCAGAGAGATTCATCAGCAACTTTCACGCCAAAAAGAGGAATTAAAGTTGCGCTATCGCTCATCCATCCCAATTGAGGAAACGAATCTTGAGGATGCAGAAATCCACGAATTGTTTAAGCAGGAAATGAAGCGAGTGCGACCGAAGGAAATTTCGCGAAAGGTTACTTTATTGGGGCCACATCGTGATGATATCCAGCTTTTTATCGATGCAATCGATGTGCATACGTTTGGGTCACAAGGTCAACAACGCTCAGCTGTTCTTTCCCTGAAATTGGCTGAAATTGAATATATTTATCAAAAAAAGGGGATCTACCCAATTCTATTGCTTGATGATGTCTTATCTGAGTTGGATGATTGGCGAAAAAACGATTTATTTGCAGCGATTCATCATAAGGTCCAGACGTTTATTACCACGACGACGTTAGATGGTGTTCAGCCTGAGTTTGTCAAACAGGCGATGGTATACCACATAAAACAAGGAACAATCATAGAACAGAGGTGAACACATGTTTATTCATCTCGGTGGAAATAAGATGATTTCGGTCAATGAAGTGATTGCAATTTTGGATGCGACGGTGAAAAAGTCCTCCTTTACAAGCAGTCCCTTTTTTATCCATGCCAAACAGCATGGATGGATTGAGATGATTTCGGATGAAGAGATTAAATCTTATGTTATCACCGATTATAAGATCTATGCTTCTCCGATTTCATCGCTGACGTTAAAAAAACGAGCGCAAGCTTGTCAGCTGAATGGCCAGCAGCTCCGGAAAAAGAATGCAAGAAAGCAGGTGATTCAGTGACCGTACAAAATATACGAAAATATGATGAGAAGCAGATTCGCGTGCTAAAGGGACTTGCGCCGGTTCGCAAGAGGCCAGGGATGTATATTGGGAACACATCGATCCAAGGCTTACACCATCTCGTTTGGGAAGTTGTAGATAACAGTATTGATGAAGCATTGGCGGGTCGATGTGATAACATTCACGTGGTTGTCAATCAGGATCAAAGCATCACTGTGATTGACAATGGGAGTGGGATTCCCGTTGGGGTTCATCCTGAGGAAGGCCGCTCCACAGTCGAGGTTGTGATGACGAATCTTCATGCTGGCGGTAAGTTTGATGATCAGGGTTATCAATTTTCTGGCGGTTTACATGGTGTTGGCGTTTCCGTCGTGAATGCTTTATCGGAATGGTTAGTTGTGGAAGTCAAACGGGAAGGGAAAATTCACACCCAAAAATATGTCCGTGGTGTTCCGGTAAGCGATCTGGAAGTCGTCGGCGTAACCAATGAGACGGGAACAACGGTATCATTCAAACCGGACCCAGAGATCTTTCAAGAGACAACCGAGTTCGATTATTCCATTTTAAGGAATCGACTACAAGAACTTGCTTTTCTCAACCGTGGCGTTAAGATCACTTTAGAGGATAAGCGCGCAGGCCAAGAACAATCTGAGGAGTTTCAATATGATGGTGGAATCCGATCCTTTGTGGAGTATTTGAATCGCAATCGCGAGGTGTTACATGCACCACCCATCTATATTGAGGGAACCAAAGAGACCACCATTATTGAGGCGGCTTTACAGTATAACGATTCATTTAGTGCACGTCTTCTCTCTTTTGCGAATAACATTCATACACATGAAGGTGGTACGCACGAATCAGGGTTTAAATCAGCCTTAACACGCGTTATCAATGATTATGCTCGTCGAAATAATCTGCTAAAGGAGCAAGAAAGCAATTTAACAGGCGATGATGTACGCGAAGGCATCGTAGCAGTCATCAGTGTGCGCATTACAGATCCTCAGTTTGAAGGGCAAACCAAAACCAAACTTGGCAACAGTGAAGTCCGAACAGCAACTGAACAGATTATTGCTGAGCATTTGCAAGCTTTTTTTGACGAGAATCCAAGTGTGGCCAAAAAGATCATCGGCAAAGCCATTACCGCTTCCAGAGCTAGAGAAGCAGCGCGGAAAGCCCGCGAATTAACGCGTCGGAAGAATGCCTTGGAGGTAAGTTCACTTCCTGGAAAACTGGCCGATTGTACGTCGAAAGATGCTGCGAAGAGTGAATTGTACATTGTCGAAGGGGATTCCGCAGGCGGTACGGCGAAACAAGGGCGTGATCGCATGTTTCAAGCAGTTTTGCCCTTAAAAGGAAAAATTCTGAATGTAGAGAAGGCAAGATTGGATCGCGCTTTATCCAATGAGGAAATACGGACCATAATCACTGCGATTGGGACAGGCATTGGCGAAGACTTTGCCATTGAAAAAGCTCGTTATCACAAAGTAATTATCATGACCGATGCGGATGTAGATGGTTCTCATATTCGTACCTTGCTGCTTACCTTTTTCTATCGCTATATGCGGCCATTGATTGAGGATGGCTATATTTATATTGCACAACCACCTTTGTACAAAATTACACAAGGGAAAACCATTCGCTATGCATACACGGAACAGATGAAGGATGAAGTGATTCGTCAGATGAAAGGAAAGGGAAAAATCGAGATTCAACGTTACAAGGGTCTGGGTGAAATGAATGCCACCCAGCTGTGGGAGACCACCATGGATCCGGATAGTCGGACCCTTCTTCAGGTCTCACTAGAAGATGCACAAGATGCAGATGAGATATTTGAAATGCTGATGGGTGATCGAGTGGAACCACGTCGGAATTTTATCCAAGCATATGCGAATCAGGCAAACTTGGATGTTTAGAGACTAGGAGTTGAATCGTGATGTCAGGAGAGCAAATTCAAGCGATCGATATTCGTCAAGAGATGAAGTCATCCTTTTTGGACTATGCGATGAGCGTTATCGTGAGTCGGGCTCTGCCCGATGTGCGGGATGGGCTGAAGCCTGTTCATCGGCGCATTTTGTATACCATGTATGAGCTGGGCCTGACTCCTGACAAACCTTATAAAAAATCAGCGAATGTTGTGGGAAATGTGCTTGCGAAATACCATCCACACGGAGATGCGGCCGTATATGATGCCATGGTTCGCATGGCCCAAGATTTTTCTTATCGTTATATGTTGGTCGATGGACATGGAAATTTTGGTTCCATTGACGGGGATTCGCCAGCGGCAATGCGTTATACCGAAGCCCGAATGTCTGCCATTTCAACGGAGCTGCTGCGCGATATTCAAAAAGATACGATCGATTTTGGCCCTAATTATGATGGACAACTAAAGGAACCCCTGGTTTTACCTTCTCGTTTTCCGAATTTATTGGTCAATGGTGCTGCAGGAATTGCCGTGGGGATGGCCACCAATATCCCTCCTCATAATTTGTCAGAAGTGATTGATGGACTCTTACTTCTCATTGATCAACCGGATTGTGATATTAAAGATTTACATAATGTGATTCAAGGGCCTGATTTCCCCACGGGTGGAATCATTCTTGGATTGGATGGAATCAAGAAAGCGTATCGCACTGGCAGAGGCAGCATTACCATTCGTGCCAAAACCAACTTGGAAGAGGCACGAAATGGAAAAACGAGAATTGTCGTAGAAGAATTGCCTTATCAAGTGAATAAATCGAAATTAATTGAAAAGATTGCAGGACTTGTTCGTGAAAAGCGAATTGATGGCATCACTGATTTGCGTGATGAGTCAGATCGCAATGGTATGCGGATTGTGATTGAACTGAGAAGAGATGTCAATCCGCAGATTGTGCTCAACAATCTTTATAAACATACCGCCATGCAGACGAGCTTCGGCGTCAATATGGTAGCACTGGTGGATGGACAACCGCAACTGTTAAATCTAAAGCAAACATTGGAGCATTATCTTCATTATCAGATTGAAATCATTCAAAGGCGAACGCGTTTTGAGCTCAATAAAGCCGAAGAGCGTGCGCATATCTTAGAAGGTTATCGCATCGCGCTGGACCATATTGATGAAGTGATTAACTTAATTCGTTCCTCACAAACAACCAGGGAAGCAAAGGAAGGCTTGATTCGGCAGTTTCAATTGAGTGAGAAACAAGCACAGGCGATTTTGGATATGCGACTGCAACGCCTGACCGGCTTGGAACGTGAAAAAATTGAAGCAGAATATGAAGAGTTGCTTAAAACCATCAAACGCTTAAAGGCCATTTTAGCAGATGAACAAAAAGTACGCGAAGTGGTAAAGCGGGAACTAATTGAGATCAAAGAAAAATATGGCGATGCACGTCGAACCGAAATTCGAATCGATTCCAGCAATATTGAAGAGGCCGACTTGATTCCAGAGGAAGAGGTTGTCATCCTCTTAACGCATCGCGGTTATATCAAACGAATGCCCGTTACGGCTTACCGCGCACAACGCCGTGGCGGTAAAGGCGTAGCCGGCATGGGGACACGTGAAGGGGATTTTGTTCAGCACTTGTTTGTCACTTCTTCACATCATCATCTCCTCTTTTTCTCAAATCGTGGTAAAGTCTATAGACTAAAAGCATCTGAAGTGCCGGAATTGGGGCGAACGGCGCGTGGAACGCCAATTATCAATTTAATTCAAATTGAGCAGGATGAATATATCCATGCTGTGATTCCGGTTAAGGCATTTACAGATGAGAAAAATCTGGTCTTTGCCACTGCGCAAGGAATTGTGAAAAAGACCCCATTGTCAGAATTTGAAAATATCCGGAAAAACGGTTTATTTGCAATCAATCTTCGTGAAGGTGATGAGTTAGTCGGAGTTCGCTTAACTGATGGTGATCAAGAGATTCTTCTCGGGACCTCTTTAGGGATGGCAATTCGTTTCCATGAGCAAGACGTCAGGACGATGGGCCGATCTGCTACCGGTGTTAAGGGAATGACCCTGGATGAAGATGATGTTGTCATTGATATGGATATTGCGATCCCGGGGAAAGATGTGTTGATTGTGACTAAGAACGGATATGGGAAAAGAACTCCATTACATGAGTATCGCTTGCAAGCGCGTGGAGGTAAAGGGATAAAAACACTCAGCATCACGGAAAAGAAAGGTCTTGTGATTGGCCATAAAGTCGTCTCTGAAGAGGAAGATTTGATGATTGTCACCCAATCCGGCATGGTGATTCGTATGAACATGTCCGATGTAACCCGGCTGGGCCGCTATGCACAAGGTGTCAAATTGATGACATTTGATGATGATGAAGTGGCAACTGTTGCGCGGGTGCAAATAACAGCTGAAGAGACGTAAGTTTATATTTTTACGAAAGGTGGTTATTTTAATCAAGAAGATAAACCACCTTTTTTTTTGCATCATTGGCGAAAAATGTGGATGAAAAGGCTTGTCTGTGAATAACTCCAGCAGTTATCCACAGGTTATCCACAGGAAGCCTCGATTCTTGACAGCACTAGCATCCCTTGGTAGACTTGCTAAAACGAAAAAAGCGGTAACCTAGAAGAGTGCAACGAAAGGGAGAAAAGACTCCATGTGGGAAGAGAAATTTACAAAAGAAGGTTTGACATTTGATGATGTATTACTCATTCCGGCGAAATCAGAAGTGCTACCTCGCGATGTAGATGTGCGTACACAATTACATGAGCAAATCCAATTAAAGATCCCCTTGATTAGTGCCGGTATGGACACCGTGACAGAATCAGCGTTAGCCGTTGCGATTGCTCGTCAAGGTGGAATTGGCATTATTCATCGCAATATGAAGATTGATGAACAAGCAGAAGAGGTAGACCGCGTGAAGCGATCGGAGAGCGGTGTAATTGCCAATCCTTTTTATTTGCATCCAGAACATAAGGTTTATGATGCGGAAGCATTAATGGCTAAGTATCGAATCTCCGGTGTGCCGATTGTGGATAAAGAGAAAAGGCTTGTGGGCATTATTACCAATCGTGATTTGCGTTTTATTCGCGATTATTCCATCGCCATTTCTGAAGTAATGACGAAGGAAAATCTGGTGACAGCTCCGGTTGGCACAACACTCAAAGAGGCTGAACTGCTTTTGCAGAAACATAAAATTGAGAAGTTGCCGTTGGTGGATAAAAACGGTGTACTCAAAGGGCTGATCACCATTAAGGATATTGAGAAGGCGACACTTTATCCCAATGCAGCCAAAGACAAAGTGGGACGGTTACTCGTTGGTGCAGCGGTTGGTGTAGGAAAAGATACGATGAGTCGTGTCAAAAAATTGATTGAAGCTGAAGTCGATCTAGTAGTTGTCGATACCGCTCACGGGCATCATCGCGATGTGCTTACGCAAGTCGCGAAGCTGCGCAGGGAATATCCTGATCTGGTTATCGTGGCAGGCAATGTCGCAACGGGCGAAGCTACCCGCGATTTGATCGAGGCAGGAGCTTCAATTGTCAAAGTGGGAATTGGTCCGGGATCCATCTGCACAACGCGTGTCATTGCCGGTATTGGTGTTCCTCAGATTACAGCAATCTACGACTGCGCAACCGTTGCGCGTAAATATGGAGTACCGATTATTGCAGATGGAGGAATCCGTTATTCCGGCGATATTGTCAAAGCATTGGCAGCTGGTGCAGATGCGGTCATGTTGGGCAGTTTGTTTGCTGGGACAGAGGAGTCCCCTGGTGAGACCGAAATCTATCAAGGTCGCCGGTTTAAAGTTTACCGTGGCATGGGCTCCATTGGGGCAATGCAGGAAGGCAGCAGTGATCGCTATTTCCAAGAAAACAACAATAAATTGGTTCCAGAAGGAATTGAAGGGCGTGTCCCTTATAAAGGCCCCTTGGCTGATATTGTTTATCAATTGGTAGGTGGCATCCGTGCAGGGATGGGCTATTGTGGAACACCCACACTCAAAGACTTAAAAGAGAAGACACGGTTTATCCGGATTACTAACGCCTCCCTGCGAGAAAGTCATCCACATGATGTGCAGATAACAAAGGAAGCGCCCAATTACCATCAATAAACGGATATAAAAGAACTTCATTTATTGATATAAATGATAAACAGCAGAAAATTGTTTTCTGTTGTTTTCTTTTTTTATTTTTTTCAGTAAACTAGTGAATATATGACAAATTAAAGGGGATTATGAGTGTTTAGCAAGATTGCAATTCGAATTCATATTCTTTTACTTCTCTCATTTATCTGCCTTGCTCCCATTCCGACATTTGCAGCGACCAAGCCACCACAAATTAACGCAACTTCGTATATTGTGATGGATTTTCAGACAGGTGTTATCTTAGCTGAACATCAATCACATCTTCCCAAGCCCCCTGCCAGTATGACCAAGATGATGACAGAATTTGTGGTGTTGGATGAAATACAAAAAGGAAGGATCAGCTGGGAAGATAAGGTGACAGTTAGCCCAAGAGCTGCTGCGATTGACGAAGCACAGATTCAGCTTGCGGCAGGGGATCAAGTTACGGTCAAAGAGTTGTTTATTGCCATGGCGGTACAATCGGCAAATGATGCCACGGTTGCTTTAGCAGAATATGTTGCTGGCTCTGAAGAAAAATTCGTAGAAAAGATGAACCAAAAAGCCAAAGAATTGGGAATGAAGCAAACCCATTTTTGGAACAGTACGGGTTTGAATAAAGAGTCCTTACCTGATCCTCCTGGTGGAGATGAACGCCATGTCATGTCAGCATATGATGCGGCAATTTTAGCTCAAAAATTGATCCAACAACATCCTGAAGTGATTCAATATACATCAATGTCAAAGTTTATCGCTTTTGAAAATACACCGCGCGCTCATCTTTACTATAATTGGAATCGAATGTTACCTGGATTGGAACAATATTATCAGGGCGTTGATGGATTTAAAACAGGTCATACCAACGCGGCTGGCTATTGTTTTACTGGTACCGCCAAAAGAGGAGAACTTCGCTTAATCACGGTTGTTATGGGAACTAAGTCGGGAGTTGCACGTTTTGAAGAAACCAAGAAGTTGCTTGATTTTGGCTTTGACCAGTTCGAAGTAAAAACCTTGATTCCAGCGCAACAGCCGTTGCCCAAGAAAGAACAGTTCCCTTTGTCAAATGCGGTTGAGCGGAGTGTACCAGTGGTTGCAAGTAAACCGGTTCGTTTGCCTGTGATCAAAGAGGAACAAGATCAATATACATATCGAATCAACTTTAACTCCAACCTAAAAGCTCCGCTCAAAAAAGGAACGGTGGTTGGGGAGCTGCGCGTTTACTATCGTGGAAAAGCGATCGAATCAATTGAACCGATTCCGTTGATTGCAAGTGAAAATATGGAACGCGGCAGTTGGTTGCGCATTCAGATCCGGAATTTGGGTGATCAATTAAATCAATTTTTTGCATCCTAGTCCAAACTAGCAATTCACTGGAATTTGTGCTAAAATGGCTCTACTAAATTGTTTCGATGAAAAAGGCAATATCGCGAAAGGCAATGAAGAGGCTAGTATCTATTTGGCCTGGCTGCAGAGAGGCGATGGATGGTGTAAATCGTCCCAGGCAAATAGAGAATCCACCTCGGAGCGGCATGTGAAAGGATCATATTGATCTGAAGCATTGTCGGGATGGACCGTTAACTCAGTTGAGTGGATTTTGATCAATTGATCAGAATCAATAAGGGTGGCA
>k87-1056339_pt1 | contig 11124 bp, 9 predicted proteins | sample MGYA00084031_6733416 | MGnify analysis MGYA00084031
AGGCCGTTCACTTCGAAGGATCGCTGCCGCCAGTCGAGCCCGGACCACGGGTGATTCACCGCACCCGCCCCTATCGTGGCCGCCAGCGAGCGGAGTCTGCTTCGGATGGCGACGCCGGCACCGAAGAGCCCGCGGATGCGCGAGTTACTCGCTCTCCTGAGCAGAACACACGAACGCGCGGCTCGGTTGACAAATCAGAGATCGGCCGCGATCCTCGCGACGGCGGAAAATCTCAGCTTCGGCAGCGTCTGGCGCGCAGTCGGACACTTGCAGGTTCGCCGAGGCGGAGTACGAACCAACGGCGGAGGGAGCCTTGATCGGATGACAACGGAATCGGTCGGCAGCGAGTCCCAGACGCGCGGAGCCGATCACTGCCAGGTGATCGCGATCGACGGTCCGGCGGCGGCCGGCAAGACGACCATCGCTCGCGCGCTCGCTACTCGCCTGGACGCCGTCTACCTTGACACCGGCGCGCTCTATCGCGCCGTAACACTTGCCGCTCTCCGAGCCGGCGTTCCCCCGACCAATGGCGAGGACATCGCGAGCATCGCCCAATCGCTGGACCTTCAAATTCGCCCCGCCACTACGCCAGGCGGACCCGAGCGAGTCTTCGCCGACGGTGAGGACGTGACCGAGGCGATCCGAAGTCCGGAAGTCGATGCGACCGTCTCGATCGTCGCCGCGCAGCCGGAGGTGCGAGCAGCCCTCCTGCCGATTCAGCGGGACATTGCCAGTCGCGGCCGAGTCATCATGGCAGGGCGCGACATCACAACCGTGGTCGTGCCCGACGCCGGCGTGCGCATTTTCCTCAACGCGAGCCCCGAGGTCCGCGCTCAGCGGCGCTACCGTGAGCTCGTCGCGAAAGGCCATGTCACTAGCTATGAAGAAGTTCTCCGCGATATTCTTCAGCGTGACCTGATTGATTCCACCCGGGAGATCGCGCCGCTCCATGCCGCGCCAGGCGTGACGATCGTGGAGACGGATGGGCGCGATATCGACGACATTGTGGAAGAAATCGCTCATTTGGCTCTGCGTACGTGGGAGAGCAGCTGCCACGGCGCGGTGAAGAACGAGAGCTAGCGGATGACGAACGGAGCCGCCCCCGCTCCCTCAGACGTCGAGCGTCTTACGCTGCGCGGCCGACCCAGGCGAATCCTTCGCGCGATCCTTCTCACCATCCTTCGGCCCCTACTTCGCCTTCAAATCGAGAACTTGGACCGAGTCCCGGCCGAGGGGCCGGCCATTGTAGTGGCAAACCATCTCCACAACGCCGATCCGATCCTGATGGTGATCGTCATGCCACGGTCGATCCACTACATGGCGAAGAAGGAGGTCTTTCAGGTTCCGCTCATCCGCACGATCATCCGTTGGGTTGGCACGTTTCCGGTGGATCGGGGAAAGCCCGACCGCGCGGCAATCCGGCGGGCTGAGGCCGCGCTCGCCGCGGGCGTGCTCGTCGGGATGTTTCCAGAAGGTACGCGGAGCGAGACGATGCAACTTCAGCGCGCGCACGCTGGATGCGGATTGCTGGCTCTCCGAAATGATGTCCCGGTCATTCCCGTAGCGATCACCGGTACCGAGCGGCTGCCGTTCAACGGCAATAAGGGCAAGGCGCAATCCCGCGTGCAGATGCCGAACCCAGGTCACCGCGGCATCCGCATCCGCTTCGGAGAGCCAATCCGCGTGCCGCGCGAGATCGACGGCCGCAGGCTGACCGCGGAGGAGGCAACCGAGCTCATCATGATCGAGGTCGCCCGCCTGCTCCCGGAAGACTACCGCGGGTATTACGCGGACAAAGTGGCAGAAGCCGACGCTGAAAAGCAGAAGGCCGTCGCGGAGCCTGTCATCTGCTAGTCCTGGGCAAGAGAAGCGATAGCCAGCGACAGGCTAATCGTCGAGCCGAATTCCGGCCTTACGCTCTGCCGCTGTCCGGCGCCGACGCACCGGCTCCTCGATCTCGTCGAGTTCTCCCCAAGTCATCTCCTGACCGGCGATCTCGACGGTGTCACCGGGCTCGATACCGCGCCGCTCTAGCTCCGCCGAGATCCCACTGGCCTCTAGCACCCGTTGGAACCGATCCACCGCGTCATCGAGCTCCCAGTTGGTCATCTTGGTCAGGCGCTCGATCGCGGCTCCCCGAACGCGGAAGTGGTGCGGCGCGACGTCTTCGACGGTCCACTGACGCTCATCCGTCGTTTCCAGGGTGTAGACCCGGCGCGGCGGCTCCTTCGGCTTGGCAGCCTCCTGCTCCTCGATCTCGCGCAGAATCTCCGCAACGGCATTCATGAGGGCATCCAACCCTTGGCCCGTCGCGGCCGAAATCTCGAAGACGCGATGCCCGCGCCGCTCGAGCTCCGCTCGGAGCCGCGGGAGATTCGCTTGCGCCTCCGGGATATCCAGCTTGTTGAGCGCAACGACCATCGGTCGCTTCAGGAATTCGGAGTCGTACGCCTCCAGCTCGGCCATGATCGTCTCGTAGTCCTGGAGCGGATCGCGCCCCTCCAGTCCTCCCGAGGCGTCGATGACGTGGATGAGCACTTTCGTCCGCGTAACATGGCGCAAGAACTCATGGCCAAGTCCCGCCCCAGCGGCGGCACCCTCGATCAGGCCGGGCACATCCGCGAGGACGAACGTCTGGCCGCCCCGCCCTCCAATCTCAACGACTCCGAGGTTCGGCTCCAGCGTTGTAAAGGGATAATCGGCGATCTTCGGGCGTGCGCGGGTGACCGACGCGAGCAATGTCGATTTGCCGGCGTTCGGCAGACCTACCAGCCCGACATCCGCGATCAAGCGAAGCTCGAGCCGCAGCGTGCGCTCCTCACCCGGCTCTCCAAGCTCGGCAATTCGTGGCGCCTGGCGCGTTGACGTCGCGAAGTGAGCGTTGCCAAGTCCGCCCCGTCCACCGCGCGCGACGACCGCCTTCTGGCCGGGCTCCGTCAAGTCGGCGATCACTTCGCCGGTTTCGTCGTCGTAAACAACCGTCCCGGGCGGCACATCTATGAAGAGCGTGCGTCCCGAGCGGCCGGTCATCTTGCGGCCTCGGCCTGGCCGGCCGTTCTCCGCGCGGAAGTGCTGATTGAACTGGAAGGCAATCAGGCTCGTGATGTTCGGCTTGACGCGAAGGACGACATCCCCACCACGCCCGCCGTCGCCGCCGTCTGGGCCACCCTTGGGCACGTACTTCTCACGGCGGAACGACGTCGAGCCGGCACCCCCATCTCCCGCTTTGACGTAGATTCGCGCGCGATCGATGAGCACCCGTTCACCACCACTTCAGTCAATGACTTGCTATGGCGACACGCCCAGGGGCGGCGCCATCCTGGAGATAAGGATACGCGCATTTCAGGCCAACTTTGCCCGCTGAGGTCAGACGCGTCTCCGGCGGGACCGGGTTGCCCGAATCCCACCGGCGGCTGAGTCGGCACTGAGCGCCGTTCGTTATTCGAGGAAATCCTTGAGCTTCTTAGCGCGCGTTGGGTGGCGCAGCTTGCGCAGCGCCTTCGCCTCGATCTGACGGATCCGCTCGCGAGTGACGCCGAACTCGCGCCCGACTTCTTCGAGCGTCCGGCCCTTCCCGTCCTCGAGACCGAAGCGCATGATCAGCACGTCCCGCTCGCGCGGCGAAAGGGTGTTGAGCACGTCTTCCATCTGCTCGCGCAGCATCTGACGGCTCGCCGCCTCGGCCGGCGCAGGCGCCTTGTGGTCCTCGATGAAGTCGCCGAGATTGGAGTCCTCCTCCTCACCGATCGGCATCTCGAGGCTTACTGGCTCTTGGCTGATCTTCAGGATCTCGCGCACCCGCTCGGCGGGCAGATCCATGACCAGCGCGATCTCCTCGCTCGTTGGCTCCCGGCCGAGCTCCTGTTGCAGCCGGCGGCTCGTCCGGATCAGACGGTTGATCGTCTCGACCATGTGGACCGGAATCCGAATCGTCCGCGCCTGATCGGCAATCGCACGAGTGATCGCCTGCCGGATCCACCACGTCGCATACGTGCTGAATTTGAAGCCCTTGTGATGCTGGAATTTCTCGACCGCGCGGATCAGGCCGAGGTTGCCCTCCTGGATCAGGTCGAGCATCCCCATGCCCCGGCCAACATACTTCTTCGCAACCGAGACGACGAGCCGGAGATTCGCCTCGGTTAGCGCGACTTTGGCTCGGCAGCCAGCGTCGATCTGATCGGCCCACCGCCGCTCGAGTCGAGGCAGTTGCTCTCGGAAAACCCGATCGACCTCGGCGTCCGGTGGCCATTCGTCGCCATCGCGCACCAGGTTCTGCACCGCCACCGGTAGTAGATCCCACTCGACGGCGCGCAGGCGGAGCGACTCTTCCAGCTCTTCCGGCGAAAGCTCGAACTTCTCCGCAACCTGCTTGATCGCATCAGCCGGGATCTGCGTCAGCGGCAGGATGCGCTTCAGTACGATCGACTTCGGAGGAATCGGACCATCGCCGTAGACTTCGACGTAGAGCGCGCGAACGTGGCCCCATCCCTGGCGGAACGAGTGATAGATCGCTCGCCCCAGGACGTCGGCAGCCGGGAACTCGCCAAAGTCGTTCCGCAGCTGCGCGCGCTTCGCGGAGAGGTAGTCCCCCCGCTCCATTTGCGCGGCCAGCTCGACCTCGCGCTGGGCGCTGAGGAGCGGTACCCGGCCAATCTCCCGCAGGTACATCCGCACCGGATCGTCGAGGCTGACACCGCCGATGTCGTAGTTGATGCTTTCGACATCGAGCGCACCCGTATCCGCCTCGGCGTCCGCGAGCGCCACATCATCTTCTGGGAACTCCGTCTCCTCTCCGAGGACGGAGCTCAGCTCCTGCAGCCGATGGCTCAGCGCCACAATGTTGCCGGACTCGCTGTCCGTGCTCGGCAGCGCCTCGAGCATCGCGTCGTAGGCGATTGCACCGTCGGCTGAGTCGCTGACTTCCACCACGATGTCTTCGTCACTCACACCCGCAGATCCCTCCGCTTCAAACGGCGTCAAGTCCTCGTCGAGACCGGCCATCGTCCCGGCCCCTTCAAAGACCTCCGGCAGCGGGGTGGCGGGGCTCACGTCCTGGAGATTCGTCTCCTCACCGCTTACCGTCTCTGAGCGAGGCCGGCGGCCGTGAGGATCGGCTCGCTCCCGAGCGATGTCGTCATCGGTGTCGCGCCGCGTGCGGGGCGGCAGGGATGATCGCGAAGTCACGGCTCGATACTCCGATGAACGGCCTGCGGAAATGCGCGGAATCGACCGACTGCTGCGGCCGCTTGCACTCCGCAGTATCCATGGGCGGTACCCGAGTACCGAAACGCTACATCATTCGAACGGACGGCGCAACCTGCATTCTCAATCATGGCGAGAAATCCTCGTCGCAGGCGATTACGTCCGCATACTCCTCCCGACGCCGCATGACCCGTGCCTTTCCTTCTCGAACCAACACGACAGCCGGGCGGCATGCATGATTGTAGTTGTTCGCCAGCGGCAGGCTGTAGGCCCCAGCCGACGCGACCGCTAGGAGGTCGCCCGGCCGCACCACCGGCAATTTCGCATCCTGGATCAGGATGTCACCTGACTCGCAGTACTTGCCCACCACCGACATCGCTGTTCGCACACCTTCTTCCGCGCGATTGGCCAGCGCCGCGGTGTACCGCGCCCCGTAGAGGGCGGGCCGGAGATTATCGGCCATGCCGCCGTCAACTGCCACATAGCGCCGGATGCCCGGGATCTCCTTGACCGATCCCACCCTATAGAGCGCTACAGCGGACGGACCAACAATCCATCGCCCTGGCTCGACAACTATCTCGGGAAGCGGCAGGTTCCAGTGCTCGGCGCCCTCACGCACCGCTCGCGCGATCGCCGACGCCCACTCCTCGACGCGAACCTCGAGCTGCCCCTCTTCATATGCAATGCCCCAGCCGCCTCCTGGTGAGATGACGCGGGGCTGCACGCCATGGCGATCGCGCATGTTCGCGGCGAATTCCATCATCATCTCGATCGCCTGCACCACGGGCGCGATATCGAACATCTGGGATCCAAGGTGCGCATGGTAGCCCACCAAGGTCAGCCGCGGTTCCCCCACCACCGTGGCAACCGCCCGCTCGGCATCGTCGGTCCAGAGCGGAAATCCGAACTTCGAATCGATTACGCCTGTCTTGATCTTGTCATGAGTATGCACGTCGATACCTGGAGTGAGACGCAGGAGAATTGGGACATCAGTCCCAATCTCATTGGCAAGGCGCGCCAGAAGCGTCAGTTCGTGGTGATTGTCAACGGCAATCAGGCCGACACCAGCGGAAAGCGCCTCCCGCAGCTCCTTCTCGGACTTGTTGTTGCCGTGGAAGGTGATCTCACTCGCTGGCATCCCGGCAGCCAGCGCCGCGTACAACTCGCCACCGGAGACGACGTCGAGGCCCAATCCCTCCTGCCGCAGCAAGCGGATCAGCGCCAAACAGATAAATGCCTTTCCGGCATAGACGACTTTCGTGGATGAGTAGGCGTCCCGGAATGCGCCTAACGCACGCTGAGCGCGGGTACGGAGCGCTTGCTCGTCGAAGACATAGAGCGGCGTGCCGAATCGCTCCGCGAGGTCAACCAGCGAGCAGCCTCCTATCATCAGTTCGCCACTCGCCGATCTCGTCGTCGTCTCAGGCCACAACATTCCGCACCCCTGTCTCCGCAACCCGCCGCCGTGGCAGGGAGTGTACGTTCAATGTGTCCGGATGCCAAGTCACTGACTGCCGGACGCGGGGCTCGATGCCCTCCCTGGTATACTTGATTGGTCCAATTCTTGGGCGCGGCGCGACAAGCGCCGCTTTCCATGTTTGAGCGAGCATCATGCCAGCACCGACATTACTGACTGCCCTAAGTTTGACGAAGCACTACGGCTCCGAGGAGATTTTCCGCGACGTTTCCTTCCAGATCGCCGAACGGGAACACGTCGCGCTTGTCGGCGTCAACGGCGCTGGGAAGTCGACGATCCTGCGGATTCTCGCCGGAATCGAGCACCCGGATCGCGGCGAGGTGATCCACGCCTCCGGGCTTCGCATCACCTACCTGCCGCAGGAGGCGCGCTTTTCCAGCGAGCGCACGCTGCGCGAGGAGGCGCGGCTGGCCTTTGCTCCGGTCCTCGAAGCCGCCGATCGCATGCGCGCGATTGAGGAAGCTCTCGCGACCGCCACCGGCTCCGAGCAAGAGCGATTGCTCGAGGAATACGATCGTCTCCACGTTCGCTTCGAGGCAGCGGGAGGATATGACGTCGAACACCGCACCGACGAGGTGCTGACCGGCCTCGGCTTCAGCGAGGACCAGTTCGATACGCCGGTGCAGCAGCTAAGCGGTGGGCAGAAGACTCGAGTGGCGCTCGCCAAGGCGCTCCTCGCCGATCCCGATCTCTTGCTGCTGGATGAGCCGACGAATCACCTCGATCTCGCGATGCTGGAGTGGCTGGAGACGTTCCTCCGCTCCTGGGGTGGCGCCTGCTTGATCGTCTCCCACGACCGGTATTTCCTCGACCGCGTCACGACGCGGACGCTGGAGCTCTCGTTCGGGCGGTTGGAAGACTATCCGGCTCCTTACAGCCGGTATCTCGTCCTCCGCGAGGAGCGGATGGCTCGCCGCCTGAAGGAATATGAGGAGCAGCAAGAGTTCATCGCGCGGACGGAGGAGTTCATCCGTCGCTACAAGGCGGGACAGCGAGCGCGAGAGGCGCGGGGCCGCCAGACACGACTCGAACGGCTCGAGCGGATCGAGCGCCCACAAGAGCACCAGCGCCTGAACATCCGCATCGGCAGCGCCTACCGCAGCGGACGCACCGTCGTCTCAACCTCACCGCTTCAAATCGGCTATCTCGGAGCTGGCGACGGGCAAACTGACACCGTGCTGCTTCGCACGCCGGAGCTGACGATCGAGCGCGGCGACCGCGTCGCGCTGATCGGTCCGAACGGCGCCGGAAAGACGACGCTGCTTCGCACCCTCGTCGGTGATATCCCACCGGTGAAAGGCCGATTCCAACTCGGCACCAACGTCAAGATCGGGTACTACGCGCAAGCGCACGAGCAGCTCCTCCGCTCCGGCGGAACGCCGCTTTCGCTGGTCCTGAGCGCAGCGCCAATGGGCGAGGAATCGGCCCGGACCTATCTCGGCGCGTTCCTGTTCTCGGGTGACGATGTCTTCAAGCCGGTCTCTGCGCTCTCCGGCGGCGAGCGGTCCCGGCTCGCGCTCGCGATTCTGTTGCTCCAGCAGGCGAACTTCCTCGTCTTGGACGAGCCGACGAACCACCTGGACGTCCTGGCGCGCGAGAACCTCGAGGAGATGCTGTCGGAGTTCGACGGTACGATTCTCTTCGTCTCTCACGACCGCTTCTTCATCGATCGCATTGCCAACAAGGTCTGGGCGATCGAGGGCGGCACGCTGCGGACGTACTTGGGCAACTACACCGACTACCAGCGCCAGCTCGGTCGCCGGGCAGAGGCAACCGCGAGCCAGGCGAAGCCACAGCGTGATGGCGTCAGTGCTGAGAAGCCCACGCAAGCTCCGGCGGCTCGACCGCGCCGCGGCGGACAGGTGGAAAAGTCGCTGCAGCAGACGGAGCGAGAGATTGGCCGGCTCGAGGGGAAGCTCAACGAGCTGTGCGACGCCTTGACAGTCGCCAGCATTGACGGCGACCTCGACGCGGTGACTCGGCTAGGGCAAGAATACGAGCGCCTGCAGAAAGAGCTTGATGCGGCCTACGAGCGGTGGGCAGAGCTTTCCACCGAGGCGGAGGCGTTGGCGGCAGGATCGCGGTGACGGACTCGGAGCACGCGGCCACGCGCCGGCCGTATGTGATCGGCGTGACCGGCAACATCGCCTGCGGGAAAACGACAGTTACGCGATGGCTAGCGGAGCTCGGCGCGGAGACGATCGACGCCGATCTCGTCTACCACTCGCTCATCGCGCCCGGCTCGCCGCTTGTACGAGCCATCATCGAGCGGTTCGGTGAGGGTGTCGCGGCGCCCGACGGTGGGATCGATCGCCGCGCGCTCGGCGCGATCGTCTTCTCGGATCCCGCGGCGCTGGCTGACCTGGATCGCCTGACGCATCCTGCGGTCATCGCGCGTATTCAGGAGCTCATCGGGGCGAGCAAGGCGCCAGTCGTCGCCGTGGACGCGGTGAAGCTCGTCGAGAGCGGGCTCGATCGGTCCTGCGACGAGGTTTGGCTGGTCGTGTGCATGCCAGAGCAGCAGATCGAGCGGTTGATGCAGCGAAACGGATTCAGTCGCGAGGAAGCCGAGCGGCGCGTTCGAGCGCAGCCCGACCTAGAGGCCAAGCGTTCACGCAGCGATGTGGTCATTGACAACAGCGGCGATCTGGAGCGGACGCGGGAGCAGGTTCTGGCGGCGTGGGACCGGATTCAGCACGCGCTGAGCCAAGGCACCGCAACGTGCGGACGACGTGAATAGGACGCGGGCGTCGCACCAGTCGCCGCACGGGAGACGAGACGGAGTGAACGAGCGAATCGAGTTCGATGTCTATTACGACTACGCCTGCCCCTTCGTGCATGCCGCGGCCGTTTGGCTTGAGACCGTTCGGTCCTCGCTCGGCGACCGCTTGATTGTCCACTGGCGCTACTTCCCGCTCGAGCAGGTTAACTCCCCGGAGGGGCCGGAGTGGAAGCTGTGGGAGCAGCCGCCGGAGCACAAGAGCCGGGGTCGCGACGCGTTCCACGCCGCCATCGCCGCGCGCCAGCAAGGTGAGGACGCCTTCCTGAGGTTCCACCTGGCGCTCCTTGACCTCAAGCACGTTCAGGGCAAGGATCACGGCAAGCGCGCGACGCTGCTGGAAGCGGCGCAACGGGCTGGTCTGGATATCGACCGATTCGTCCGCGACCTCGAGGATCGAAGCCTCCTCCGCGAAATCGGCGCGGATTATTGCGAAGGTCGCGAGCGCCACGGCGTGTTCGGCACGCCAACCTTCGTCTTTCCGAACGGCGCTGCTGCCTATCTGAAACTGTTGCCTCCGCCTCCGCCTGAGGACGCGGTTCCCCTGTTTGAAGAGTTCGTCCGCACCGTCCGCGATCGGGCCTACTTCCATGAGCTCAAGCGACCCAAGCGCCCGGAGCCGGGCCAATAGCACTCGTGTGAAACGTCGCAGCGGAGACGGCGCGCCGTCCAACGCCGTTGAGGCGGCGAGCTTGAGCCGCGCGCGTCTTACGTCGGTCGCTCCGGTAGAGATCGAGCCAGAGCGGGTCGCCGCGGTCCAAGAGCGCCTGCTCGAGTGGTTCCGCGTCCACGGCCGCGACCTGCCCTGGCGGCGGACGAGAGATCCCTACCGCATCCTGGTCTCGGAGGTTATGCTGCAGCAGACGCAGGTCGACCGCGTCATCCCCTACTACGAAGCGTTTCTCGAGCGATTCCCGACACTTCAGGCGCTGGCGGAGGCGCCGACAGCAGAGGTGATTCGGCTCTGGGCTGGGCTCGGCTACAACCGGCGCGCGGTCAATCTCCAGAGGACCGCTCGCGCCATCGTCGAGCAGCACGGCGATTCGTTCCCGAAGACCGTCGAAGAGCTACGGCAATTGCCTGGAGTCGGTCCGTACACGGCAGGCGCCATAGCTTGCTTCGCGTTCGAACAAGATGTCCCATTCTTCGACACGAACATCAAGCGCGTCCTGCATCGCATCTTCGTCGGGCCCGAGCGACCGCGGCCTTTGGCGACCGACCGCGAGCTCCACGCCATCGCCGCTCAGGTAGTTCCCGCTGGGAAAGGATGGGCATGGAATCAAGCGATCATGGAGTTCGGCGCGCTGCACTGCACGCAACGCAAGCCCGCCTGCGTCGTCTGCCCCGTCCAGGCGCAATGCCGCGCTTTTCCGGCCATTCTCTCAGCCCTTCAGGAAGCTCCACGTCCGGAGCGCGGCCCGAAGGAAGAGCGCTTTGAAGGCTCGACGCGCTGGTTCCGCGGCCGGATCATCGATGCCTTGCGCCAAGCGCCTGCCGAAAGTGGCTTGACACTCGCGGAGCTTGGACCACGAGTCCGCGAGGGATTCACCGAGAGCGATCTGCCTTGGTTGGCTGAGCTAGTTGCCGGGTTAGAGCGAGACGGTTTGGCTACAGTTGCCGAGGATGCGCCGGAATACAACGTCAGCGACGGAGCCATTAGCGCGCG
>k87-389168_pt1 | contig 11123 bp, 12 predicted proteins | sample MGYA00084031_6733416 | MGnify analysis MGYA00084031
GCAGCGGAAAGTGACGATTTGGCGAAGACGGTCAACTACCAGGCCGTGTACGAGACGGTCCGTTCAACTGTTGAGGGCAAACCGGTGAAATTGGTGGAAACATTGGCGGAACGGGTGATCGAGCAACTGTTTGCCAAGTTTCCGGTGGAGTACGCGTGGGTCCGCATCACGAAGCCGGACCCGCCAATCCCCGGACACTACCGGGCCGTGGGAGTGGAAATGCGCAGGGAGCGGAACAGGCGAGATGAGTGAGCGTGCGTATATCGCATTAGGTTCCAATGTAGGTGACAGGCTGTCTTATTTGCGCCGTGCCCTTAAAGCCCTCAAGGAGCATCCGGAGATTCGCCTGTCCGCCCTTTCTTCTGTGTACGAAACGAAACCGGTTGGATTGACAGAACAAGCTGATTTTCTCAACATGGTGGCGGCCGTTGACACGGCCCTTTCACCGCACGCGCTGCTGGACGTCACCCAGGGCATCGAACAGGCACTGCACCGGCGGCGGGAGATCCGGTGGGGTCCGCGTACGCTGGACATCGACATTCTGCTGTACGGGAATGTCACGATGGAGGAGGACAGGCTGACGATTCCTCATCCGCGCATGACGGAAAGGGCCTTCGTCCTCGTACCGCTCGCAGAGTTGGGTCCCGATGTGGACATACCTGGGACAGGGAGAACCGTTCAACAGCAAGTCGAGCATGTAAAGGGGAAAGAGGGGATTCAGCGTTGTCCGACGATATCATTGGCCGCAGAATTCGGGCTTACCGCAAGTTAAAGGGCTACACCCAGCAGGGTCTCGCCGAGGCCCTCGGTGTTTCCGTCGCCGTGATCGGTTCGGTTGAACGCGGAACGCGCATGCCGAAGAAACAGCTGTTGCAAGACATTGCGGACGTACTCAACATCGAGGTCGAAGAGTTGCTCCCGAGTGATCGGGACCTTGACGATGGGTGACCGTTTTTTGCACACTTGCCAAAAGGATCAAGGAGGAAACGTATGGATCAACAATCATCGACTTTCAATGAACTGCTGCAAGTGAGACGCGACAAATTACACCATTTGCAAGAGAGGGGAATCGACCCGTTCGGCAGCCGGTACGAACGGACGCACTTGGCAGCGGACATTCACGAAGCTCACGGAGACAAAAGCAAAGAGGAGTTGGAGCGTGAACAGCATCGGGTGAAGGTTGCCGGTCGGCTCATGTCTATACGGGGACACGGGAAAGCAGGGTTTGCCCATATCCAGGACGTGTCCGGCCGCATCCAAATCTACGTGCGACAGGATACCGTCGGCGATGACGTTTACGACTTGTTTAAGACTCTCGACATCGGTGATTGGATCGGAGTAGAGGGGGACGTCTTTAAGACGAACCGCGGCGAGACGACAGTGAAGGCAGAGGTTCTCACGCTGCTGTCTAAATCGTTGCGCCCGCTGCCGGAGAAGTTCCACGGACTGCAAGACATCGAACAGCGGTACCGGAAGCGGTATTTGGATCTCATCGTGAACCCGGAAGTTCGAGAAACGTTTGTCACCCGGAGCAAGATCATTCAAGCGATTCGCCGTTACTTGGACGAGCAAGGCTTTCTCGAAGTGGAAACGCCGACGATGCACGCCATTGCCGGTGGTGCCGCTGCCCGGCCGTTCGTCACCCACCACAACGCTTTGGACATGCCGCTGTACATGCGCATCGCCATTGAGTTGCACTTGAAGCGCCTAATCGTCGGCGGGATGGAGAAAGTGTATGAAATCGGTCGCGTCTACCGCAATGAAGGAATTTCCACGCGGCACAACCCGGAATTTACGATGCTTGAACTGTACGAAGCGTACGCGGACTTCCGCGATATTATGGATCTGACAGAACACATTGTCACATTTGTGGCAGAGACCGTGTTGGGAACCCGTCAGCTGGAGTATCAAGGGCACGACGTCGATCTGTCTTCGCCGTGGCGGCGGCGCTCAATGGTCGATCTGATTCAAGAGCACGTCGGCGTCGATTTTTCCCAAGAGATGACAGATGAACAGGCACGTCGATTGGCGGAAGAGCACGGGGTTGACGTCAAACCGGAGATGACTTTTGGCCACATCGTCAACGAGTTTTTTGAACAGCGGGTTGAAGATAAACTGATCCAGCCGACATTCGTCTACGGACATCCTGTGGCCGTTTCGCCCCTGGCCAAGAAAAATGCCGACGATCCGCGCTTTACGGACAGATTCGAGCTGTTTATCGTCGGCCGTGAGCACGCCAACGCCTTTACAGAGCTAAACGACCCCATCGACCAGCGGCAGCGGTTTGAAGCGCAATTGAAGGAACGGGAAGCCGGTAACGAGGAAGCGCACATGATGGACGAAGACTTCCTCGAAGCGTTGGAGTACGGCATGCCGCCCACCGGCGGCCTCGGCATCGGCATCGACCGCTTAGTGATGCTGTTCACTGACGCCCCTTCCATCCGCGACGTGTTGCTGTTCCCGCTCATGCGGGACAGGGATGGAGGGAACCTGTAGCCCTTGGACGATTTTGTAACAGTTCAAGTGCTGGACGGAGAAAAGACTATACGAAAAAGCATGGAAGAACGGTTCTTTAGTCGAGAATCGTTCTTTTTTGTGTCTGTATGACTTTAGCGGTAAAGTTTTTGAGGACAAAGTCTCATTTATCGACCTCCAGAACATAGCTCCAAAAGACTATTGACCGGAATGATACAAACTGAACCGCGGATTTAAAGACAAAAAAGTTATGTAGGTTGAATGGTCTACTTCTTTTTAGGGATGCCGTTGAATAATAAAAAATCAAAACTATTTACCTATTATTTTAATTCGCCAATGCTGCTAATATATGTTTATGGTCAAATTGGCCGCACCAATTTACGAGTCAGGAGTCCCTGAAAAATGCTTGTTGTGCTAGACGAATGGTTCCACTTTGAGAACTTCCCGGCTGAACATTATGCCGTTAAACCACTAAAGATAGGAAGAAAGCATCAAAGTTTGCAACAGTCGTTGAAACAGGAAGGATCAGGCTGGTTGTCGAAGCGGCTGCCGCTCAAACCGTACAGTATAGCGGAGGAACTAGAGTTCTTTACGAAATTGGTAACAGAGCAAGAAACGATTTTGTATTTTTATGAGCCGCGTTACACCAGCACGGACAACCTGTACCGCGTTCGCAACTGGCTTTTACCGGACAAACGGCTGTATCCAGTTCCTGTTTACGGTAACCGTGCGGAAGTTCTTTATTTGATGCATCACCTCGTAGAAACGTTAGGGCAAAAACGTACCGTAACATACCAGGAGTTGCAAAAAGACATTAAGGGGTTGAAAGATCAAGCGACATGTTTAATCATTTCGCCTGAACCGACGAGATTGGTCGAGTGGAAAAAATTGAATTCTGTTTACAAAGGTGTCGGAAAAAAGCAGTACTGCTTAGTAAAGGTCGAGGAGCAGCAGAAGATAAAAACGAGTGAAATCGGAGAACTGGCTGTTTTGTGGCGAAAAGTGTTAAAGGAAGAAGCGTCAGGTGGGGACATTTGGGCAGTGTGCAAAGGCGTTGCAGAAGAGCTTGTTCCCTCAAAACACTTTTATCGTGTGGGAGAGCCAGCCCCTCCTGTCAACGTCCCGTTTGTGCACGCCGTCGTAGTACCGAAAGAGATTGAACAAGAGCGCCACCGATCCGCCTAGGGAGGAAGGAACATGGTCGATTCCAAGCGCAAGGCGATGATTTTTCTCACTTTGGCCTTTATTTTAGCTGTTTTAACGGCTTGGCTCATCATTAATCAAGTCAGCCAAGCACAAGAAACCCTTGGCCAAACGGTTAAAGTGGCAGTCGCCAAAACGGATATCCAAGCGTATACAGACATCTCCCCAGACATGATTGACTGGGTGGACATGCCCCAATCTGCTAATTTGTCTACGTTAATTCAGGATGAAAAAGAGTTGGAAGGACACGTGTCAATCGTCAATTTGGAAAAAGGCGATTTGTTCACAGCTAACTTAGTGAGGTCTCGCATCGACATACCTGCCGACCACCGGGTGGTTTGGCTAAACCCGACAGAGAACGTCATCCTGGATCAAAGTGTGGTGGAAGGTGACAAGGTCGATATTGTCGCTTCCTACAAATCAGGGTCAGGTATCGTCACCAAACGGATACTCCAAAACATCCCTGTTGTGCAGAGCCAAGATCTTAAGAGCGGCGATGATGAAACGAAACAAGCCCTTAAAGTGTCGTTACCTGTTTCCCAGGCTGAGTTGTTGATCCACATGCAAAATACTGCGGAACAAGTACGGGTACTTCGGCTTGACCAATTGCCTCAAGAACAAAAAACGGATGAGGCCCAGCAGACAGAAAACAGCGGAACCCAGGAACAGACGACGAAACAGCAACCCGAAAACCAAGCGAAGGAGCCCGCCTCAAAAAAAGAAGAACCCAAAGACGCGAAACAATCAAACGACAAAAATGACAAAGATGAAAACAAAGATAAAAAGAAAGACAGCTGATTCAAAGGGAGGCTGAAACCGTGAATGAAACAGAAGCACTAATTGTGACAAAGGACGAGGGGTTAGTACATGAGGTAGAGCGTTTGCTAGCGGGACAAGGCCTCCGAGTACATGTCAGTGAAGATTGGAAGCAGCCTTTTACCGAACGTGGGAAATACGCGTATTACTTGGTTGACGACAGGACCGTTAAAAAAGTCGATGACGTAAACGTGCCATCCGCCAGTTGGTTAATCGTACTCATAGGCCAGCGGTCATTTGACCGGGTAAGGGATTGGTTGAAACAAGGGGCTCATGATGTACTTGTCATTCCCGACGAATTAGAAAAGTTAAACGCATTAGCTCAACGTATGGCGGTGCGCGCTCCTATCGATGAGACAGCGGCAGCGCAAAGGAATGCCCTTGACGCCGGTGGGAGAGTGAGGGCATTTTACAGCGTGAAGGGCGGCAGCGGCAAAACTGTCATATCCGCAATGGTTGCCCAAAGTTTACAATTGCAGTTCGGCAAGCGTGTCATGTTAATTGATTTCAACGCGCAATTCGGCGGGCTGGAGGTGATCCTCGGCTTGGAGTCGCCCCGGTCGTATTTGGATTTACAGCCCGTTTTGCAAGAACTGTCGTTTAACCACATCCAGAATGTCGCGGTCAAAGAAGAGACGACGGGAATTCACGTGCTCCTCAGCCCGTTAAACCCGGAACAGGCCGAAAGTATTTCGGATGAATTAGTCACGCGCGTGCTTCAGACGTGCAAAGCCCACTTCGATGAAGTGATTTTGGACTTGCCGAGCACGCTGAATACCGTCAGCTTTACCGCTTTGACTGGAGCGGATGACATATACTACGTCGTGACACCGGACAGCATGGCGGTGCGGGGACTGAAACACGCTCTGGATTTGTTCCGCCGGTTTCAAATCGGAAACCACGGCAATGTGCATCTCATCGTGAACCGCAACAACAAAAAAAGCGAACTGTCGGAGAAAGACCTCACTCAATTGGTGGATTTGCCGCTGATAGGAAGCGTTCGGGCAGACTACTACGGCATTCAACCTTTTGTGAATATGGGACGTCCGTTTTACAGCAAAAAAGGGGATAAAGGGTCCTCCAAAGTGGCGCAAGACGTCCGTTTGCTGGTGGAGAAGGCATTGTTAAAAGGGGTGTAGAACATGTCCTGGCTTGAGCGCGTGAAGCAACAGACAAATTCACCGGCATCTAACGGAGAGGCGGACTGGAATGTCTCGGACACTCAACTTGAACAGCGGGCACGTCATTATAAAGCCCGCCTGATTAAAGAAGCGGATCTCGAGGCCATTACCAAGTTACCTCCGAATGAAATGAAGCAGACCATAGAGCGCCTCGTGTACCGCATGATAGAGGAAGAGCGCGCCATCATCCCGCGGCAGGAGATGGAAGCCCTCGTCAGGCAAATCATCCATGAATCGGTCGGGTACGGTCCCCTGGAAGTTTTGCTCAGAGAAGACGACATTACGGAGATCATGGTCAACGGCCCGAGGGAGGTCTACATCGAGCGCAGAGGGAGATTGGAAAAGACAGATGTCCGATTCAAGGATGAGCAGCACATCCGTCACATTATTGACCGTATCATCGCACCGTTAGGCAGGAGGATCGACGAGAGTTCCCCTATGGTGGACGCCCGGCTGCACGACGGAAGCCGCGTCAATGCGGTCATTCCCCCGATCAGTTTGAACGGGCCCGTCATGTCCATTCGCAAATTTAACAAAGATCCGTTTACCATCGACGACCTCATTTCATTTGGCTCATTTACGGAGGAAATGGCAGAATTTCTCCGCGCTGCCGTGAAGGCCAAGTGCAATATTCTCGTCTCTGGGGGAACAGGGAGCGGAAAGACGACCCTGTTGAATGTGCTCTCGGCGTCTATTCCTTTTGGTGAACGCATTGTCATCATTGAGGACATGGCGGAACTCCGATTTGAGTACGACAATGTGGTCCGTTTAGAAGCGAGGCCTCCCAACATGGAGGGAGAAGGGGAAATTACGATTCGCCAACTGGTGCGCAACGCGTTGCGCATGCGGCCGGATCGCATCATTGTCGGAGAGGTCCGGGGTTCAGAGGCCATAGATATGCTGCAAGCGATGAACACCGGTCACGAGGGGTCCCTGACGACCGTTCACGCCAATTCACCGAAAGACGCCCTCGGGAGACTGGAAGCGATGGTGATCATGTCCGGATTGCCCCTGACAGTCGACGTCATCCGCGGATACTTTGTCAGTGCTCTGGACTTGATCGTCCAAAGTGAGCGGTTGCCGGACGGAAAACGCAAACTTGTCAGCATTGCCGAAATCGGCGAAGAAGCCGGGCACATCCAAGTGAGAGACATCTTCCGCTACGAGCAGCAGGGGGTTGCCGAAGACGGTACGGTACAAGGCCGGTTCGTCGCTACGGGCTACGTCCCGCGAGTTTACCACCGGATGAAAACTTTCGGCATCACACTGCCGGAAACGTTGTTCAGGGAGGAGGTTTTCTCGTGACTGTGGCGTGGATTAGCGCCAGCGCCGCTATCTTTTCGTTCTTCGTCTTTGTGTACTACGTCATCCAAAGTGTGGTGACGCGGAATACCCGTAAGCGCGTAGACGACTGGTTTGAGCGGGAACGGGAGCAGGAAAGGAAAAGTACCATCCTGTTAATCGGGGATAAATACGACAACTCCGAACTCGCGGAGGAGCTGAAGAAGAAGTTAATACAAGCCGATTTGCGTCTCAAGCCTTCTGAGTATGTCGGCATTTGCCTCTTCCTGTTCGGTGCGTTGCTGTTCGTCGGGCACTTTCTGTTCCAGCTCATTTTTATCGTGAATGTGACGGTCGCCTATTTCGTCGTTTGGCTCGGTTCTAAAATGTTTTTGAGATCCCGGCAAAACAGGCGAACGGAAAGTTTTAACAAGCAATTGCCAGAAATTTGTCGCATGATGAGCAATACAGTCAAGGCCGGCTTGACGATTCCGCAGGGCATTGAAATGGTAGCCCAAGAGATGAAAGAGCCAGCGGGCCCTGAATTTCAAGCGATGTCCCAACAACTAAAGCTCGGGGATGATTTTGACGAGGTAATGAACCGGTTCCGCGACCGCATTGCCAGTAAAGAATTGAACATTTTCGTGAGCACGGTACTCATTCAGCGGCGTGTAGGCGGGAACTTGGCGGAAGTGCTGAGTCTGATGGCCGATACGCTGGAAGAGCGAGCCCGGGTGAACAAAGAGGTGGACACTGTAACGGCGGAGGCGCGGTTTGTCGCCTTTATTCTGCCGATTATGCCGCTCGTGATGGCCTTGATGATGAACTTGTTTATCGAAGGGTTTCTCAACCCGCTGTTTTCGACGTGGGGATTGGTGTTGTTGTCCATTTTTTTAGCCATGCAGTTTCTCGCCTTCATCATCATTCGCCAAATCACGAAGATAAGGGTGTAAAGTTGCATGAGTCCGCATTTTAGTACGCTGGTCACCTTGTTGATCTTAATCATACTGGGGCTCTTGTTTGTGAGTTTTGTGTACGTGTGGCTGTTTATTGCCAAAAAACAGCGCCTCGTGTCGTACCTCAAGCCCCTAGATAAGAAAAAAGAGAAACGGAGAAAGTGGAGGGAACGGCTGTGGACTCCTGTCGTTAAAGCGGCAGACTACGTCGGGCCAACGGCAGTGAAGTACCCGCTCATGTTCGACCTCGAGCAGGACAGGCAACAGCTCGTCCGGGCGGGGAATCCGATGGGAATGGATGTGGAGACGTTTCACGGACTGCGCTTCGTTCTCGGATTCGGCAGCTTGCTGTTCAGTACCCTTTACACTTTTTTGGGGATGCCGTTTGCCCTTCTGTTGCTGGTGGTGTTACCGCTCAGCGGGTTCATGTTTCCCTCGGCTTGGCTGTGGTACCGCGTGAGAGAGCGGCAAGACATCATCAGTGCCACGATGCCGGACTTTTTAGATACAGTGAGCATTACGCTGCAGGCAGGGGTGTCCATGGATTCCGCATTGCGGCAAGTGACAGAACAAATGGACGGACCGCTAAGTGAGGAAATTCAGCGGTTTAACCGTGAAATTGATTTGGGTGTCCCCCGGCGGCAGGCGCTGCTCAATTTGTTGAACCGCAATACATCAAAAGAACTGGAAATGTTGGTGAACTCGCTGATGCAAGGGGCTGATCTGGGAGTGCCGGTGTCTACGACGTTTCGGGTACAGGCAGAAGATTTGCGGTCGATGCGCGGCTTTCGCGCCAAAGAGAAGGCGGCGAAGGCGAGTCCGCAAGTGACACTAGTGACGACGTTTCTCGTGGCGCCTGCCGTGTTTTTCCTCATTATCGGCCTCTTGTTTTTGAACATGTTATACAACCCTGAAGCATTCGGACTGGATGTCTGGTTCTGATGTTTCAGGGATCATATAAAATCAATCAAAATTTAAAAGGAGAGGATAGACGATGTTTAGACGGTGGTACGTTTCCTTGACGTCGCGTATCAACCAGGCTGTGCAAAACGAGCGGGGAGCTCAGGCTTTAGAATGGATTGCCCTCGGCATGCTCGTGTTGGCCATCATGGGAGCTATCGCCGCCACAATGGAGGGCGATACACAACTTGGACAAGCGGTGAAGAACTCGCTATCTAACATGATTAACAGCCTCAGCGAAGGTGGGAATTAAGCCGAGAAGGTGTGAAAAAGTTGAAACGCTGGAGACGCTGGATTGGAAATGAGCGGGGATCACAGCTGATCGAATTTTTAGCTGTGTTCCCCATGATCGTCATGGCCCTGCTGTTTATTTGGCAGATGGCCCTCGTGGCGTATACCGTCGTAGTCGCGGAAGCAGCCGCCCGCGACGGCGCCCGGGTGGCAGCAGTAGGGGGGGATTATGAAGCGGCCGTTGAACGGGCGGCTTACGGGCTCGATGTGAGCAGTAACAGCTATTCGAGTTCGACAGACTACGGCGAAGAAGTGACTGTGACGGTGACAGCGTCAATTCCGTCTATTAAAATACCGTTTATCGGGAAAATAGAGGAAACGTTGACAGCCGACGCGTCCATGCCAAAGGAGGATGAGGACTGATGAAGATCCCGTATCTCAATAACGAGAGGGGCAACACGCTCATGGTGGTGCTCGGACTGTTGATCGCGGCCATCTTCATCAGCTTCATCTTTTTTGACTTTTTCACGACGTTTGCCAACAAGCGCGTCAGCCAGACGGGAGCAGATGCTGCCGCTCTGGGTGCAGCGCAAAAGATCAAAGAGATTTATGACGCAAAACTCGATGACGAGATAGAGGAACGAATGGACCAGTTGCGAGAAGAAGCGAACCATCTCGTCGACGAATTGCTGGGAAGACATGAGGACGAGGAAGGAAATACCGAAGACGACGAAGGCGAGGACGAGTCGGAAGAGCCAGAAGTGACAGAAGACGAGGCCTGGGAAGAAGTTCTGGACGAAATGGACATCCCAGATGAGCTTCGCGATGCGATCCGCTATCCGTGGGCAGATTTCGATGCGAACGAGGCGTTGAAATATCTCTTCCACAACCCGTGGTACAAGGACATTTTCTCATTTGATAACGACATTGAGGAAATAAACGACGTCGTCTGTGAGGAAATCGTGAACACCGAATCCGAGTGGCGGGAGGCCGCTCGTTACTACGCTGTCACCAACGGTGCAAAAGAAGACGTGGACATCGACTTTATCGGCGATGAGTTCCGCGTGTACGTTCGCGTCAAACGTGAGCCCTCATTCATTACGGTAGACGAATCACTGTTTGGTGAAGGTGAACGGGACATTTACGCGGAAGCGGAAGCCAGCATCAAAACACCGACAGGAATTGACATCATATGCGATTAGAAGGGGGGATAACATGCGTAGCACAGAAGGAAGTAAAATGCGATACATAATCAGTTTGGCGCTGCTGTTCACACTGCTGCTCCCATTTTCGCCCGTATACGGAGACAGTTCAATTGAGTACGACGACAACGGATTGACGCCCACTGAGCAGCAGGAAGGGAACAGCGGCGGGTTCGGTTGGAATCCGCTCGGTTGGGATTGGAGCGGTGTGGGTGATTTTTTTGGTGATTTGTGGGACGGATTTGTCGACGGCCTCTCCAGTGCCTGGGAGGGAACGGTAGACTTTTTTTCGAATCTGGGCGACATGATGGCCGATTTGTGGAATGCGCTCCCTGATTGGGCCCAAGACCTCATCATCACTGTTGGCCTGATTTTGGGGGTCGCTATCGCCGCGGTTCTCCTTGTCGTCGCCGGCGTGATTTCTGTCGCCGTCGCAGTGGTGGCGGTGGTGGCCGCAGCCATTGCCGGCATTATATACTATGCGCTGTACGGTGGTACCGATGCGTTCAACTGGATGCATGCGGCCGGATGGATTTTCGGATCGGCTCTCGTCGCTGGCCTTGCTACGTTTGCTGTGACGTCCATTGGACTCGGCACGATTTGGGCTGGAATCAAATCGTTTGGGGCTATGCTCGGCAGTTGGATCGCCCGTGGCCTCTCCGGCATTTGGAGCGGCTTGAGGTGGTTGGGAGGGAAAGCCTGGGGCGGCCTCAGATGGCTGGCCGGCAAGACCTGGGGCGGCCTCAAATGGCTGGGCAGCAAAATGTGGGGTGTCCTTAAACCAGCGGGAAGCTGGGTTTGGACGTTCATCAAGGCAA
>k87-425414_pt1 | contig 11118 bp, 9 predicted proteins | sample MGYA00084031_6733416 | MGnify analysis MGYA00084031
CCGTGCGGTCTCCCGCCAGGTGGCCCCCCACCTGACGAATCCGCTCACCTTCTACCTCCCCGTGTACAAGGGCGGGCCGCACGGCGCGGCGAAGCTCGGGGCCGGTGTGTTCGCCTACTCCGCGCTGTCCGCCTTCGGCGACGGCGTGGGCCGTCTGCTCAGCCCGGCGAAGGCCGTGCGGGACGTGCCCGAGCTGCGCACCGAGAACCTCAAGGCCGTGGCCGTCTACGGCGACGCCCAGATGAACGACGCGCGCCTGGCGCTGATGACGGTCCGCGCGGCCGTCGAGTCGGGCGCGGTCGTCCTCAACCACGCCGAGGTGACCGGGCTGCGCTTCACCCGGGGCCGGGTCACCGGCGCGGAGCTGAAGGACCGGATCTCCGGCGACGAGTTCGGGGTGAACGCCCGGCTGGTGCTGAACGCGACCGGACCGTGGGTGGACCGTCTGCGCAGGATGGAGGACCCGAACGCGGCGCCGTCCATCCGTCTGTCCAAGGGCGCGCACCTGGTCCTCAAGCGCACCTCGCCGTGGCGGGCGGCGCTGGCCACCCCGATCGACAAGTACCGCATCACCTTCGCCCTCCCCTGGGAGGACATGCTGCTGCTCGGCACGACCGACGAGGAGTACGAGGGCGATCCGGCGAAGGTCGCGGTCAACGACAAGGACGTCGCCCAGATACTCGACGAGGCCTCGTTCTCCCTGCGCGACCAGCAGCTCGACCGCGGCCTGATCACCTACGCCTTCGCCGGTCTGCGGGTGCTGCCGGGCGGGCCCGGCGACACCGCCAAGGCCAGGCGCGAGACGGTGGTGACCGAGGGCAGGGGCGGCATGCTGTCGGTGGCGGGCGGCAAGTGGACGACCTTCCGGCACATCGGCCGCACGGTGATGAAGAAGCTCCAGACGCTGCCGGGCGCCCCGCTGGGCGAGGACTTCGAGCCGGTCTCCTCGCTGCCGAAGAAGCTGCCGCTGCCGGGCATCTCCCACCCGCGCGCGGTCGCCCACCGGCTGCTGGCGGACCGTCCGGCGCCCGGTCCGCGCATGGCCGCCGACACCGCCCGGCACCTGGCCACCCACTACGGGTCGCTGGCCTTCGACATCGCCCGGCTGGCGAACGAGAACCCGGAGCTGGGCGAACGGATCCACCCGGACGCCCCGGAGATCTGGGCGCAGGTCGTCTGGGCCCGCGACCACGAGTGGGCCGAGACCCCGGAGGACGTGCTGCGCCGGCGGACGACGCTGACCATCCGCGGTCTGGCCACGGACGAGATCCGGGCGAAGGTGCGGAAGCTGCTCGAGGCGAAGTGACCGCCGGCGGGGCGGCGGCCGGCTCCCGGCGCACGGGGACCGGCCCGCCGCCCCGCCGTCCCGTCTTCCTCTTCCCCGGCGTCCCCGTCGTCCTCCTTGCCCGCAACGCCTGTCTTGTCCTTCTTCCGCGCCCCCATAATGTGCTCAGACATCCGATGTCTGAGCGACCGGGAGGCCCGGCATGGCGGTGACCGACGAGGCGATCGAGAAGATCAAGAACATGATCGTCTCCGGCGTGCTGCGCCCCGGCGACCGGCTGCCCAAGGAGAGCGAACTCGCCGCGGAACTGGGCCTGTCGCGCAACTCCCTGCGGGAGGCGGTGCGCGCGCTGTCGCTGATCCGGATCCTGGACGTGCGGCAGGGGGACGGCACCTACGTCACCAGCCTGGACCCGCACCTGCTGCTGGAGGCCGTGGGCTTCGTCGCCGACTTCCACCGCGACGAGACGGCGCCGGAGTTCCTGGCGGTGCGCCGCATCCTGGAACCGGCCGCGACCGCGATGGCGGCCACGCGTCTCGACGAGAGGCAACTGGACGCGCTCGAGGCCCGGCTGGACGCGCTCGGCGACGCGCCCCCGGTGGAGGAGCTGGTCGCCTGCGACCTGGAGTTCCACCGGGGCATCGCGCAGGGCTCGGGCAACCCGGTGCTCTGCTCCCTGCTCGACGTGCTGTCCGGGCCCGCCGCCCGGACCCGGATCTGGCGCGTCGTGCTCCAGGAGGGCGCGGTGGCCCGCACCCTGCACGAGCACCGCGCGATTCTCGGGGCGCTGCGCGACCGGGACGCGGAGGCGGCGCGCTCCTGGGCGACCGTGCACATCGCGAGCGCCGAGCAGCGGCTGCGCCGCGCTCTTCGCTGCGACGGCGCTCCTGTCCGCTTCGACGGCGCTCCCGGGGTGTTCGCTCACGGGGAACGGGGCAGTCATCCGTTCACTCCCCCGTGCAAGGGGGCTGCGAGCGTCACCGCCGTACGCCGTAAGGTTGGTGGGTCAGGCGAGGGCACGTCGGAAGGAGGCACTGGGTGATCGAGCTCGAGGGGGTTCCCGAGCTGATCGACCCGGTCATGGTGGCCGCGTTCGAGGGCTGGAACGATGCCGGCGACGCCGCCTCCGCCGCGGTCGCGCACCTGAACAGGGAGTGGAAGGGCGAGGTGTTCGCGGCGCTGGACGCCGAGGACTACTACGACTTCCAGGTGAACCGCCCCACGGTGTTCATCGACGGCGGCACCCGCAGGATCACCTGGCCGACGACGAGGCTGTCGGTGGTCCGGGCCGAGGGGGACAAGCCGCGCGACCTGGTGCTGGTCCACGGCATCGAGCCGTCCATGCGCTGGCGCTCGTTCTGCAACGAGCTGCTCGGCTTCGCCCATGAACTCGGCGTGGAGCTGGTGGTCCTCCTGGGAGCGCTGCTCGGCGACACCCCCCACACCCGTCCGGTGCCGATCAGCGGGACCACGTCGGATCCGGATCTGGCCCGTCGGATGGATCTGGAGGAGAGCAAGTACGAGGGGCCGACGGGCATCGTGGGCGTGCTGCAGGAGGCCTGCACGCACGCCGGTGTCCCGGCGGTCTCGCTGTGGGCGGCGGTGCCGCACTACGTCTCGCAGCCGCCGAACCCGAAGGCCACCCTGGCCCTGCTCAACCGGCTGGAGGACCTGCTCGACCTGCGCATTCCGCTGGGCGAGCTGCCGGAGGACGCACGGGCGTGGCAGGTCGGGGTGGACCAGCTCGCCGCCGAGGACAGCGAGGTCGCGGAGTACGTGCAGACGCTGGAGGAGGCCCGGGACACCGCGGAGCTGCCCGAGGCGTCGGGCGAGGCGATCGCCCGCGAGTTCGAGCGGTATCTGCGGCGCCGGGACCGCAGCGGCGCATCGGGCGGGTCCACCGCGGCGGACGGCGCCGAGGGCGGCTCGTACCGGCGGGAGGGGCCCGGAGGCCGTGCACGGCCGTCGGGGCCGGGGACCGGCGCCGTGGACGGCACGGATGCCGAAGGCGGCGCGGAGGACACCGGCGGCACGGACGACAAGGGCGGTAAGGACGGCACGGACTCGTCGGAGGAGTGAACGGCCCGGGGGCGGTGCGCATCGCGCGCACCGCCCCCTTCCGGCGTCCGATGCGGTGTCCGGCGCCCGGCTCAGAGAGCCACGCCCAGCAGGGCGTCCACGGCGCGCGAGACCAGGCCGGGGGCGCCGGTGTCGTCGCCTCCCCGCTCCTGCTGGAGGGCCACCCAGCGGTCGACCGCGGCGAGCGCCGCGGGGGCGTTCAGATCGTCCGCGAGGGCCTCGCGGATCTCCTCGAGCAGCGCGTCGGCGGGCGGGCCGTCGGGCCGGGAGACGGCCGAGCGCCAGCGGCCCAGACGGGCCACGGCGTCCTGGAGGACCTGGTCGGTCCACTCCCAGTCGGAGCGGTAGTGGTGGGCGAGGAGGGCGAGCCGGATGGCGGCCGGGTCCACGCCGTCGCGCCGCAGCTGCGACACGAAGACCAGATTGCCCTTGGACTTGGACATCTTCTCGCCGTCGAGGGCGACCATGCCGGCGTGCACATAGGCCTTGGCCATCGGGAACTCGCCGGTGAGCACCTGGGCGTGCGAGGCGCCCATCTCGTGGTGCGGGAAGGCGAGGTCGGAGCCTCCGCCCTGGATGTCGAAGCCCATGCCGAGGTGCTTCAGGGCGATCGCCACGCACTCGATGTGCCAGCCGGGCCGGCCCCGGCCGAGGGAGCCGCCGTCCCAGCTGGGCTCCCCGTCCCGGGCGGCCAGCCACAGGACCGGGTCGAGGGGGTTCTTCTTGCCGGGACGGTCGGGGTCGCCGCCCCGCTCGGCGGACAGCAGACGCATCGTTTCGGCGTCCAGGTGGGAGACCTTGCCGAAATGGGGGTCGGACTCGACGGAGAAGTACACGTCCCCCTCGAGCTCGTACGCCGCGCCCAGGTCCCGCAGCCGCTCGACCAGCGGGACGATGCCGGGTATCGCCTCCACGGCGCCGACGTAGTGCCGGGGCGGCAGCATGCGCAGAGCGGTCATGTCCTCACGGAACAGGGCCGTCTCCCGCTCGGCCAGCCGCACCCAGTCGACGTTGTCGCGCTGGGCCCGCTCCAGCAGGGGATCGTCGACGTCGGTCACGTTCTGGACGTAGTGGACCTGCCGCTTGGTGTCGAGCCACACGCGCTGCACGAGGTCGAACGCGTTGTAGGTCGCCGCGTGCCCCATGTGGGTCGCGTCGTACGGGGTGATGCCGCAGACGTAGATGCGGGCGACGGGACCGGGCTGGAGGGTGACCAGGCCCCCGGTCGCGGTGTCGTGGATCCTCAGGTCGCGGCCCCGGCCCGGCAGGGCGGGGACCTCGGAAGCGGGCCAGGCATGCATGTCATGAGCGTAACCGGACCGCGGTCCCGTACACGAACCGGATCGGGCCGGATGACCGGAAAAGCGCTCTTGCGCGATTCGGCCGGGTGTGCCTCCGCCCGCTTCCGGCGGGCGGCGGTCCGTGCCCGCCGCCGTCGCATCGGCCGGTCATCGGCGTGGTGCGGCGCCCGGCCGGTGCGACGGCCGCACCACGCCGATGACCGGCCTGCGCCGGCAGGCCCGTACCGACCGGGCCGCACCGGCCGGCCTATATCGGTGGCCAGGGGATCGCCGGCCAGTTCCCGGCGGGCTCCGGGTGGGTGCCGGTGGTGAGAAGGGTGCGCACGCGTGCGCGTGTGGCCTCGAGTTCGGCCGGGGTGATCAGGGAGGCCAGACGGGTGGCGAGGGGGGCGCCGTCGGCGAGGGCCTCCTCGAGGAGTCCGAGGACCTCCAGGGTCTCCGGCGGAAGCGGTTCGCCCGCCCAGCCCCACAGCAGGGTGCGCAGCTTGTTCTCGACGTTGAAGGTGACGCCGTGGTCGATGCCGTACAGGTTCCCGTCGGCGGTGGGCAGCAGATGGCCGCCCTTGCGGTCGGCGTTGTTGATCACGGCGTCCAGGACGGCCAGCCGGCGCAGCCGTTCGTCGTCGGCGTGCACCAGCAGCGCGGTACGGCCCTGGCCGACCTCGGCGAAGCCGATCGCCTTCCAGCCCGGTTCCGGCTCCTCGGCGTCCAGCAGCGCGAGCAGCCCGCCGTCGGCGGTCGCCTCGACCCACAGCTGCACCATGCCCTCGCCGTACGGGCCGTCGCGCAGCACGGTGGGCGGCACCAGACCCCAGCCGGTCGCCTCGGAGACCTCGTACGCGGCCACCTCGCGCGCGGCGAGCGTGCCGTCGGGGAAGTCCCACAGCGGGCGCTCCCCCGCGACCGGCTTGTAGATGCAGGACGCCTCCTGGCCGTCGTACGCGACCGTGCACAGCAGCGCCGCGTTGGAGGCCTCGCGGATCCGGCCGCGCACGGTCAGCTCGCCCCGGGCGAGCAGCTCGGTGGACGCCTCCCCGGGCGTCACGCTCCGCGGCGGTATCCGTTCTGGCGCGGACATACATGTCCCTCCGGGTCGAGCGGGAGACTGCACAGCGGGCACGGCGGCCGTCCGGCGTTGACGACGTCCATGGCACGCTTGGCGAACGCCCGCGCCTGCGCGCCGGTGAGCCGGACCCGCAGCACCGGGGGGCCGTTCTCCTCGTCCTGCAGCAGCCGTTCCTCGGCCTCGGCGAGATCCTCCTCGGACTCCACGTCGATCTCGACGAGCGCCTGCGCCTCGACGATCAGACGCTGGTCCTCTCCGTCCCAGGCAAGTGCCATGGTGCCGACCCGGAACTCCTCCTCGATGGGGGTCTGCAGCGGGTCGGTGTCGGCGATCTCGGCGGGCGCCACGGCGGGCACGGCGGCACTGCCGCCGCTGCGGCGCACCACCTCGTCGAGCAGTTCTTCCATGCGCTCGGCGAGCGCGGCGACCTGGGTCTTCTCCAGGGCCACGCTGGTCACCCGTGAGCCGGCGGAGGCCTGGAGGAAGAACGTACGGCGCCCGGGCAGTCCGACCGTCCCGGCCACGAAGCGGTCCGGGGGGTCGTAGAGGAACACCTGACGGGACACGTCCTGTCTCCAAGGGAATCGTGTGGATGGCGGAATCGGGAGAGCCGACGGGATCGGCGCATCGACCCGGTCGGCACGTCGGCGACCGCTTCACCCTACTGCGGCCGACGATCACGGGGCGCCCGCGCCGCCCCCGACGGGTGCGTCGCCGTCCGCGGGCTCCTCGCGCGGCACCAGGGACGCGAAGTCCCCGGTGTCCCCGAGCCTGACCAGAAAGGGGCGCATCCGGGTGTAGCGGATCGCGGTGACGGAACACGGTTCGACCGAGATCCTCTGGAAGAGGTCCAGGTGCAGGCCGAGCGCGTCCGCGACGAGGGACTTGATGATGTCGCCGTGCGAGCACATCAGATAGACCGCGTCGGCCCCGTGGTCGCGCTCCACGCGCGCGTTCCACTCGCACACCGCCTCGACGGCGCGTGCCTGCATCGCACGCAGGGACTCGCCGCCGGGGAACGCCGCCGCCGAGGGGTACGCCTGCACCACCTCCATCATCGGCTCGTCCTTGAGCTCGGCGAGCTTGCGGCCGGACCAGTCGCCGTAGTCGCACTCCCCGATGCGTTCGTCGACGTGCGCCGTCAGCTCCGGCCGGGCCTTGAGCAGCGGCCGTACCGTCTCCCGGCAGCGCTGCAGCGGACTGGTGACGACCTCGGCGACCGGCAGCCCCTCGAGCCGCCCGGGCAGCGCCGCGGCCTGTGCGGCACCGCGTTCGTCCAGGGCGATCCCGGGAGTCCGGCCGGCCAGCAGTCCGGCGGTGTTCGCGGTGGAACGTCCGTGCCTGACAAGGATCAGCGTGGGCATGCGGCCAGGGTAGGCGCACAAACGGTCCGGGCGGTGGCCCGGGCCGAAAGGGGAACACATTCCTCGACATCTCTTCCGGACGGTCCGAAGGACCTCTCCCGGACGGCACGGGGAACTTCTCCCGGGCGGTGCGGGAGGCCGGACCGGCCCGGTTTCCCCGAGGACTGGAGGCGGATGTGCAGGCCCGGTTCCCGCTCGGCGCGCCCGGAGGGGCCCGTTGATCGTCGACTGCGCCGTCTACCGCGACGGCCGCCGCGCCCCGGGCCCCGGGGACTTCTCCGGTGCGCTGGCCGAGGCGCGGGCCGTCGGGGGGTTCGTCCGGGTGGAGCTGTACGAGCCGGACGAGCAGGAGTTCGGTCTGGTCGCCGAGGAGCTCTCGCTGCATCCGCTGGCGGTCGAGGACGCCCTGAAGGCCCATCAGCGCCCCAAGCTGGAGGTCTACGACGACTCGCTGTTCGTGGTGCTCAAGTCCGTGATCCACGAGCCGCGCCGTGACGCCCTCGCCACCGGCGAGATCATGGTCTTCCTGGGCGACGCGTTCGCGGTGACGGTGCGCCACGGCGAGAGCGACGGGCCCGAGGCCGTACGACGCCGGCTGGAGCAGGAGCCGGAGCTCCTCCGCCGGGGCCCCACCTCCGTGCTGTACGCGATCGTCGACTCCGCCGTCGACCACTATCTGAGGGTGGCCACCGAGCTGCAGACGGACCTGGAGGAGCTGGAGACGGAGGTCTTCTCACCGGACCGGGGCGGCTCACGGCCCATGGCCTCGCGCATCTACGACTTCAAACGCCGGATCACGGAGTTCCGGCGGGCCACGGGCCCGCTGGCCCTGCCGATGTCCCGTCTGGCCGGCACCGGCACGGGCTCGGGCGTCCTCCCCCCGGCCGTGCCCTTCGTGGACAACAGGGCGCGGCCCTTCTTCCGGGACGTCAGCGACCATCTGACCCGGGTCAACGAGTCCGTGGAGAGCCTGGACCGTTCGGTCTCGGACATTCTGTCGGCGCATCTGGCGCAGATCACCGTCCAGCAGAACGACGACATGCGGAAGATCTCCGCCTGGGCGGCCCTGGCCGCGATTCCCACGGTGATCGCCGGGATCTACGGCATGAACTTCTCGCACATGCCGGAGCTGCACTGGTCCTGGTCGTACCCGGCGGTGATCGTGCTGATGGCGCTGCTGGAGCTGCTGCTGTACCGGCTGCTCAAACAGCGGGGCTGGCTGTAGCCGCCGGGGCACGGTCCGGCCCACGGCCACGGGAGCCCCCGCGGTCGTCGGCTCCCTCCGGGCAGTGCCCCGGCCCGTCCGGACGGTGGCCCGGCCCCGGGCCCGCGTCCGGAGGGCGCCGGGCGGTCCGGTGCCGGCGTGACCGGGCGGGCGCGGGCGCGTTGTTCCCGGTGACGGCCGTGGCGGGGTGAGCCCCCGAGCCCCCACCACGGCCGTGGAAGGCCTCCGTGCCCGGCGGGCGCGGCCGGCAGGGCGTTGCGGGCGTGCCGGGGCTTTGTGTGCGCTTCGTGCCGTCCGTGCCTACGCCAGCCCCGCGCGCTCCAGGGCCTCGACGCCGGCGCGGAGGGAGGCGAGCCGCTCCTCCAGGGTGAGGCCGGCGGGGGCGAGGGTCAGCGTGGTGACACCGGCCTCCGCGTACGCCTTCATGCGGTCCGCGATCCGGTCGACGGAGCCGAGCAGCGTGGTCCGGTCGATGAGCTCCTGCGGCACGGCGGCCTCGGCGCCCCGCTTGTCGCCCGAGAGGTACTTGTCCTGGATCTCGGCCGCCGCCTTCTCGTAGCCCATGCGGCAGGCGAGCCGGTTGTAGAAGTTCTGCTCGCGGCTGCCCATGCCGCCGACGTACAGCGCCGTGTAGGGACGGAAGGTGTCGGCGAGCCGGGCCACGTCCTTGTCGTCGCCGACGGCGAGCGGCAGGGTCGGGCAGACGTCGAAGCCGTCCATGGTCAGGCCGGCCTTCGCGCGGCCCGTCCGCAGGTGCTTGACCGCCGTCTCCTCCAGGTGGTCGGCGGAGGGGAAGACGAGCAGGGCGCCGTCGGCGATCTCGCCGGTCTGCTCCAGGTTCTTCGGTCCGATGGCGGCGATGTAGAGCGGGATGCGCTCGCGCTGCGGGTGCACGGTCAGCTTGATCGGCTTGCCCGGGCCGCCGGGCAGCGGCAGCGTCCAGTGCTCGCCCTCGTACGTCAGCCGCTCGCGGGACATCGCCTTGCGGACGATCTCGACGTACTCACGGGTGCGGGCCAGCGGCTTGTCGAACTTGACGCCGTACCAGCCCTCGGAGACCTGCGGACCGGAGACGCCGAGGCCGAGCCGGAAGCGACCGCCGGACAGCGAGTCCAGCGTGGCGGCCGTCATCGCCGTCATCGCGGGCTGCCGGGCGGGGATCTGGAAAATGGCCGAACCGACGTCGATGCGCTCGGTCTGCGCGGCGACCCAGGCGAGCACGGTGGCCGCGTCGGAGCCGTAGGCCTCGGCCGCCCAGCAGACGGCATAGCCGAGCCGGTCCGCCTCCCGTGCGACGGCCAGATTGTCCGTGTCCATCCCGGCACCCCAGTAGCCGAGGTTGATCCCGAGCTGCATGCCGTTCCCCTTACCGATCAGTAACGTCCCTTGTTCCGGGAACACTAGCGCGGGCCGGCGGGACAGCGGGTCACCCACGGACGACCCATGTCTCAACTCCGGCCAGTAATCTCGGCGTCCATGGAGCAGAGGTATCTCGGCCGTACGGGCCTGCGCGTGTCCCGCATCGGCCTCGGCACCCTGACCTGGGGCCGGGACACCGACGAGCACGACGCCGCGGACATGTTGAAGGTGTTCTGGGAGGCGGGCGGCACCCTCGTCGACACGGCCGACGTGTACGGCGACGGGGAAGCCGAGTACCTGCTCGGGCGGCTCATGGACGGCCTGGTGCCCCGCCGTGACCTGGTCATCTCGACCAAGGCGGGCAGCGTCCCGGACCCGGACCGCCGCTTCGACTGCTCCCGCGGCCATCTGCTGGCGGCGCTGGACGCCTCGCTCGCCCGCCTCGGCACGGACTACATCGACGTGTGGCACATCCACGCCTACGACCCCTACACACCGCTGGAGGAGACCCTCCAGGTGCTGGACCTGGCCGTGCGCAGCGGCCGGGTGCGCTACGCCGGGGTCTCGAACTTCTGCGGCTGGCAGCTGGCCAAGGCGGCGACCTGGCAGCTCGCGGCACCGGACACCCGGACGCGGCTGGCGAGCGCGCAGATGGAGTACTCGCTGCTGCAGCGGGGCATCGAGCGCGAGGTGCTGCCGGCCGCCCTCGACCTGGGCATCGGCCTGCTGCCCTCCTCGCCGCTGGGCCGCGGTGTGCTGACCGGCAAGTACCGCAACGGGACGCCGCCGGACTCGCGGGGCGGCTCGGAGCATCTGGCTCCCTTCGTCGAGCCGTACCTCGACGAGACCGCCAGCCGCATCGTGGACGCGGTGTCCACGGCGGCGGACGGACTGGCGGTGACCCCGCTCCAGATCGCCCTCGCCTGGGTCCGCGACCGCCCCGGCGTGACCGCGCCGATCGTCGGCGCCCGCACCGCACAGCAGCTCACGGCGGCACTGTCGGCGGAGGCGCTTAGTCTTCCTGACGAGATCTGCCAGGCGCTCGACGACGTGTCGGCGCCCGTGCACCGCTATCCCGATCACGACTGGAGCACGCTGTGAGCGAGCCGGAGAGCACCCCACGCTCCGGACCCGACACCCCGGAGCCCGGCCCGGGAGCCGGCACCCGGGACACCGGCACCGCGACGGAGACCGGCGGGCGGGACGACACCGCGGCTGCCGCGGAGCACGGTGCGGACCCGGCGGCCGGCCCGGAGGCGGAGGCCGCCCCGGACGCGGAGGCGGGTGCGGACCCGGCGGACGGCACCGGCGCGGCCGGGCTGTCCGAGGCCGAGGCGGAGCTCGCGGCCCAGCGGATCGAACGGGAGCGGATCGAGCGGCGCAAGGCGGCGAAGAAGGGACCGATCGAGAGCGGCAGGAAGCTGAGCGGCAAGGCGGCC